>LFFM01002041.1_pt1 | contig 13556 bp, 10 predicted proteins | sample 643131 | NCBI WGS metagenome assembly LFFM01 (sample SAMN03777445, study PRJNA286221) | soda lake metagenome | biome: soda lake; feature: Kulunda steppe; material: water; isolation source: sample Tc-Br brine of Tanatar trona crystallizer | place: Russia: Kulunda steppe | collected 2011-07
GTAAGACGCCGGCGGAGATCGAGCTGACTAATCTCACAAAACACCTCAACCGCGATGCGTGGAGAACTCAGATGTACGTCTGTTTCAATCCACTGGTCGTTACTTGGTGCAGTCACACGTTTTTCTGGTTCAATACGTGGCAAGGCATCTGTTTGGTCATTCGAGTTCCAGTTGCCGTGTAACTGGTGAGAAGCACGAGCGAGTCGATGTGCAGAGAGTTCAACTGCTGCCCGGTGTGAAGTCCCCATTGACCCATTACCGAAACAATCCGCGTCACCGTTCGCATGTTCAAACCATTCGAATACGTCTTCGATATGGTCAGTCTCTCGGGTTTGAACGCTATTTCGGACAACTGGTTCACCACAAGCAACACACTCATACCGCGTATCTACGCCATCACCAAACGCGTCCCCTGCATCGTCACGCTGAAGATTGTGCTCGGGGATGGAGCGAGGTGACGTAGGACCCTGTGTTCCGACTCCACCGTCGGTCAGTAACCGTCGTGATCCATCTGTCTCGTGTGATCGAGGTTCTATATCAGGTAGGGATTCTGGGCCGGTAACAACGACTCCACAAGCGGTATCGAAAGCGATCAGCATATATAATTTATAAATACGGTTTATAATAGTGCTTGGCAATCCTGTGATCCAATAACACAGTCTGTAGCGAATTAGTTATACAAAGAGAATCTATACGAGGTGGATCTTACTCTAAAATAGATAATTCATGAACTCTTCTGTAGACCAAGATATTATTATTTCAACCAAAGTACGTCCGCACGTGAGTCGTTTGGATAGTGAGGTAATGAAATGCCATACTTAGGACTACGGAACGGTGAAGAAGTCATTCCGCCGCAAGTCCCCGACGGAAGTGGGGTTCAGTGCCCGACTTGCGAGGATGAAATGTCGGTGACCCGGTCGCACTACCGGGATGGATCATTCGTATCCCGCCACTTCAGTCACAAAGCAGACAACACTACTGGTGGCGGGAGCGGGAGTGGTGAAGGTGAGGGTGGAGTGTGTCCTGGTGAATCCGATACGCATCATAAAATGAAGGCGATCGCGTATGCGCGATTAGAAGAAGATCACCCGGACGCAACAGTAGAATTAGAAGGTCATATTGACGGTCGGTTTGCAGACGTTCTCCTCACTTTCCCTGAACCGAGGAAACCGTACGGAAAGGGTATCGCAGTTGAAGCTCAGTACCGGAACAAGGGGAAGAATATTGAAGCGGTTACAGATCACTACTTTGAGCATTCTTATAGCGTTGCTTGGCTCGAAGAAGATGATTTCACGACACACGATGTGGATCTCTCCGGGGTCCTGTCGTTGTGGCCTTACGCGCTTCCGGATCGGCGTGGGGCATCTGGCTATTCTGACGTGATTCAGACACTCAAGAAAGAGACGAATCCAACAGTTGAGGTTGAGATCCCAATTCCCGGTGAGTACTGGGCGAGGTTCGATAAGTCGGGGAAGTGGATCACTATTATTGAAAAAGAGGTGAAGACGCGTGGAAGCGTCTATCTTTCAAAATCGCCAACTGGAGATATTGTGCTGGGACTTTCGAAAGCAACACCTGATGGTGGTGAAAGAGTTGTTGCACAGGTGTGTCCGGATGATGTGCCGAAACTCCAGTCATTTGCTGATGAAGTTGACCGGGTCGCATTTGGAAATGATCGACCACCCGCTAAAGAGTGTGATTCGGAATGGCATGATCTCGCGCAAGTCTGGTTAACCGGATCAAGCACTGTGACCAGCTGGATGAAAGTAACACTCCCAACCCCAACGTCGACTCCGGTACTGCAGTTGTGGAAAAAGAAACATGGGGAGACAGAATGGGTATCCGTACAGTTCAAATCGTATGGTACGAGGGGGTTACGAGACATTGCTGATGCGCTTGAGCTCGTATTTGAAATAGAAAACGGTGAGAGGAATGATTCCGCAACCAGCTTGTGAACCGTACGATCCTGGCGATCGTGTGCGGGTTTATTTGGACGAGTCTGATCCAGACGGAGAACACCACGGTACGGAGTGCGTTGTTGTCGAGCGGCTGCAGGACGATCTGTCTGTGGAAACCGGTCGGGAATTAGACCAGTATAGTTACCTCGTCGAAACACAGGAAACTGGTGAGGAATTACCGATGTCGTTCAGACATAGTGATCTCGTCCAGCCGCAGAATGTGGGCTCCAAGTAACAGACACTGATACTGATAGAGGTAATTAAATCATTCTCCTACAGTCGTTGCCCGCTGTCGATCTCCCACTGTGTGCCCATTATTTCGTCTTCTGCGTACTTCCCGCTTAACAACTTCAGCAACTTCCAAGTATGTTCGTACTTATCGACTTCCAATTCAATCTGTCCATCCTGGCGGATATACTCAAGAGAAAATCGTTGATCCAGTTCGTAGGTCTCGATCATCTGCTCAATCTGGTCAGGGGTCGCTTGGTTGTGAATCTCGGTATCATAGACCTCATACATCCCACGAAGGATATTGATATGACTCAACAACCACTCTGTCATTTTCTTCTTGTTAGAGAGACAGATCCCCGCTTCTTCGAACCCTTCAATCGCTTCTTTCGCCCGTTTCTCGTACTCTTCCCGCATATTAAACATATTCTCAAACACTTTCGGACTGATAACGAATAACCACCCGTCATAATACACCGCAGTAACACTCGGTTGAATCACAACCATATCACCACGGAACCGCTCATATTCCTGTCCGCTGTACAGGAGCGATAATTTGTTCGTCGTTTCAACCAACTCGACCCCTCGATACGACTGTACCCCGACCAGTACCTTCCCATCCGGCTCACTGATTCGAATTAACTGGAAGTCCGGTTTGGGATCTGCAGTGTACGTAGTCGTACCATGATGGTCACGTGAAATCAAGATCTCGAATAATTCGCTCCTGGGAAGATCACTAACTGGCGCGCACTGCATAATCGAGTCTTCAGAGATGGTGTTCGCAACGTCTAGTGCCCGCGCTCGTGTATCTCCATTTCTGAGGCTATCGATATGAGATGTAAGATCCTGAGCAAAGGTGTCTGCTACTTCTTGCTGGACCGTTTTCCCGATAGGGAGCTTCCCGACTTCGGGAGACCCACCCGTATCCCGGACTAAGAGGAACTCCGCTTCCGTGTTTCCGTTGGCGTATTCTCGGGCTTCTTTCAGCTTTTCAGCAGGATCCAGGTTTAGTGGCATATTACGGTGCTAGCGCTGTTGTTTGATCCAGCGGCACTATTTCGACTTTATTACGCGCGTCGGTGTTCGATTTGGATTCTGGCGACATTATCTTTTCTTCTAATGACCCATATGAAATGATTAACAGTACTTGATCATTACTGGTGAGTTCATATACTTGATAGCCTCGTATACCCAGCATTGGGTTCACGTGTAAGTGACCGGAATTGATTTGAAGAACACCAAGAATGAAGAAAAATACGAGGAAAATCGCCATATCGAGTAGTTGCGTGAAATCAAGTCCTGCGAATACGAAGACGTAGACAAGCAAGTAGGTTGTCAGGAGTTCGTTCCGTTTTTGGTACGTGTCGATTGGCCGTTGCGTCGTTGCACGAGCTGAATGAGTCTGTACGATGCGGTATACAAGAAAGGTGAAAATCACACACAAGACGAAGATGCTGGTGGCCAGGTAAGAGATACCGACGGGAAGATCAACATAGGGGATATGGTAAATACTGGTAACCATAGGCCCGACATTCCAGAACTTGAATCCCATAATAATAAAGAGCGGAACGTAGGAACTGATGAAAAGGATGACCTTAATTGGCTGTCGAAACTCCCGAACGACCATTACCGGTGATTTAAACCGGCCAGTCAATTAATTGCTTGCCAAACACCCAATAACAACTGAAAATAGAACCCGCATTGTTCCAGGGGTAGGATCTGACTATATGCTTCCCTTACCTTCATAAGAATCAGACGGGTTTCACTATGTATGACTCTCCAGCAGATTACTGCTGCTGACATTGCCGGGTGGGATTCTCTGCAGGACATCGCGGACTCATTCGAGAAGCGCGGCCTCAAACCTCGTTCAAATCTTGGGGAAGACAACGAACTCGTACTCCAGCTTGCCGACGACGAGTTCGTTGTCCTCGTTAATGCTGGCCCTGGAGAATCAGCGACTGATTTCAAGCCAGATAACCGCTCACGCCATACGAACCTCGTCGCCACAAACGACTTCGAGGAGTTCACGTTCCTTACGCGGATGCGGAGCTGGGAAGGCCAGCAACACGGCCGCATCAAGCACCAGAAGATCTCGTTCACCAAGGAACAGTTCTCGCGTGAGAGTGGTGAGAAGAACACCGTCCTGAAGAAACTGAACTCGATTGAGTATGGTTCGTCTGCAGCAATCTATGACACGCTGTACGATACACAGCAGGTGGTCAAAGAGTTCTACGAGGACTTCGAAAATCTCCGCACTGATCTCGTTCAGGAAGTCTCCGGTATTCCTGATGACCGAGGTGACGCGAAGCAACGCTATGTGCAGGTGATCCTCGACCGGATGATCTTTCTGTACTTTATTCAAGAGAAGCGCCTGCTGGACCGAGATCCGGACTATCTACATAAACAGCCAAGTAAGGTCGTTGACGACGGTGACGACCGGTACGAGAACTTCTACGAACCGCTGTTCTTCGAATACCTTGCAGAGGACAAACAGAATCCAGACTTCGGGAGTTTACCGTACCTGAACGGTGGATTGTTCGCAAAAAACCCCGTCGAGGAAGAGTTCCCGGACGCGAAGCTCGGTGAGTCTGCTGAAGAGACGAACCAACTCTTCGACGACATTCTGGACTTCCTGTCGGACTGGAACTGGAACGTGGACGAACGGCTCGACATCGTTGACCCCAAGAACCTCTCACCTGCGATTCTCGGACACATCTTCGAGCAGACGGTCAACCAGAAAGAGATGGGGGCATACTACACCCCCGAAGAAATCACGGGGTTCATGTCCCGACAGACGATTCACCCCTATCTGCTTGATCAACTCAACCATGCTGTCGATGCTGAATACAATGAGATTGACGACGTGTTCGGCTTCGATGGTGTGGAAGCCAGTGGTGTAGAAGAAGCGCTAGCCGATGGTGGGACGATGACCCGTCAAGTCCCGACTGAGAACGTGGAGACGAAGCACGTCGAAACCCTGTACCACGACATCCTGAAAGAGGCTCACATTCTTGATCCGGCAGTGGGGAGTGGTGCATTCCTACTCGCTGCACAGGATGTGCTGGTGGACATCTATATGCAGTGTATTGAGTTCTTCCAAGAACTCGAAGAAGAGGGCAAGAGCTGGGAGTTGGACTCTCGTACTAGAGATGAGTTGGAAGTAATCAACGAAAACCAGGGTAGTCCGTCGCTATACGCTAAACGGACAGTCATTCTGAAGAATCTCTACGGTGTTGATATTGATGAAGGCGCAGTTGAGATCTGTAAACTGCGTCTCTGGCTTTCGATGGTTGCAGACATCGAAGATGAGCCGAATGAAGTGAAGCCGCTCCCGAACATTGACTTCAATATTCGTCAAGGGAACACCTTGATCGGATTCACCGAAATCAAGGAGATTGCCCGAGAGGACAAAGGTGATGCTTCCCTCTCAAATTACGGTGGTGGTGTCGGTGCTAATGTAGAGGAACTCTATAATGATGTGATCGAGGCAGTTGATCGTCATCGGAATGCCTCAACGGGAGCAGAGGCTGCAAATGCACGTCGGTTGGCAGAGTCTAAAATCAACACCCATAGTGAAGTTCTTAACGAGAAGATTCTGGAGCAGTTCCAAGAGGCAGGTATTGAGGGAGTTGATGAAGAGACCCTAAAATCGTATCATCCCTTCCACTGGGTTCTGGAGTTTGCAACTGTGTATCAGGACGGCGGGTTCGATATGATTATTGGAAATCCCCCTTGGGATGTTCTAACCCCTAACCGAGACGACTTCTTCCCGAAATACGATGAAACCTTCCGAACGCGAATGCCAGACGATAAGGACGCGAAGATGGAAGAGTTGCTGGAAGATCCTTCGATCGAACAGGAGTGGGAACAGTATCAGACTGAGATGGAACGGCGTGCGATGTACTTCAACAAGGGTGGGCAGTACAAGCTGCAAAACCCGGAAGTTGGTGGCTCAACTGTAGGCAACGAGAACGATCTTTCGATGTTGTTCTTGGAGCGGGTGTTTGATGTGATTAAGGAAGATGGATACGTAGCACAGATCCTTCCCGGTGTCATTCTTAATGGTGCAGCAGGCAAGGATCTTCGGTCCCATTTGTTGGACAGAACTACTCTCCAGCACATCATCGGTTTCGAGAATCGGGGAATCTTTGATCAGATTCACTTCCAGTATCGCTTTGGCATAGTGACCTTCAAGAATTCAGGGTCTACAGATGTTGTCAACGGTATATTTGACCAAACCGAGACTGATGTTCTCCGACATCATGAGTCAAGAACTGTCAAAATACCACGGAGAGTTCTAGAAGAGTACTCCCCGAATTCTCGGATCTTCCCGAATATTGAGTCTGCAGACGAAGTCAGAGTACTCAACGAGGTTCTGAAACCACCATCTGTTGGTGAAGATGTCGAAGGGTCGTGGTATGCGTCCCTATACCGAGAATTAGACAGAGCTCAAGACTCAGATCGTTTTATCGAAAACCAAGAAGAAGGAGATTATCCCGTCTACCAAGGTAAGAACGTTTACCAGTTCGCTCACAGTAATGAATATGTAGACGGGTTAGCGGATATTTCACTCTGGAGTGTCGATGAAGAGGTCTCTGAGGAAAAGAGTGCAAAAGCCCGTATCCGTGGCAAGAACTTCCGATCACGCGATGCGGACATTAGTCTCAAGAAGGCAATTTATGAGAAGTTCACCGAACATCCCGAGTATTCACATCTAAGTACACGATCACAGAAGGGATTCGTGAACGACGTGCTGACGGAAGAACACGACCGCCCAGAACTCTCACCGGAAGATGTTCTATTGGATTCAACCGAATACCGAATCGTCCTTCGTGAAATTGCGCGGGCAACTGACGAACGAACGCTCATAGCTGGTGTCATTCCGAAAGGCGCTGTTGCAGTTCATACACTCCACACAGTACGTCCATACAAGGTTGAACCTGAAAAAGAGGATCTCGGTGAATATCCGATGCACAGCGCCTATAAACGCGTGTTCTCAGATAAGGAATTATTCGTGGCAGTCGGGCTTTTGAATAGCATTCCCTTCGACTACCTGATGCGCACGAAGGTTGACTCCCATATTGTAAAGTACAAATTTGAGGAGTCACAGATGCCCAGACTTCAGGACGGTGACGACTGGTACCACTACATATCTGATCGGGCCGCTCGTCTGAATTGCTACGGAGAAGGATTTGAAGAAATGCGCGAAAGGCTAGGCGGTATTGAACCTGCTACAGATATGGATGAACGCCGGGAACTCCAGGCCGAGATTGACGCTGCTGCTCTTCACGCGTATGGACTCAATCGCCGTGATACAGAGTTCATCCTCAACGACTTCCATCGTGTCTCTAATCCCCGAACTATGACTGAGGAATACTTCGATATGGTCTTCAAAAAATACGATTTACTTGATCAAGAGGGACCACGACCGTAACAGATTAGAACGGACTACGTTCCAATCACACCCCAGCACATAAACCGGGCTTGAACTTCACTTTCGCCTACGAGATTCGCCTGGTACTCTGTCGATGCCTCGACATTCTCTTCCAAGAATACTTCGAGTTCTTTTAAGAACTCGACTGGGGGCCATTCGGGGAACGAACCATACTGATCGTTATGTCGGAAGGTATTCCTGAGAATTCGATCTTCATCGGTATTCGCTAATTTCACATCATGAAGTCGTTCACGTAGATCGCTAGCCCACTCTTCAAGCGTTTCGTGCTCTTCTCTGGAAACGGACGTTTCACCGTGGTTTGGTAGTAGATAGTGGTCAATAAAATCTAGAATAGTCTCCTGCTCTTTTGAGAATGAATCACCCTGCTTGAATGCCCCTTCCACCTGTCCTTCCCGAATCGCCTCTAAGCGGTCATCAAGTACGTCTTCGATTGCTTCACGATTGCTCAGGACGTTCTCAGCAGCACCGGAGATGGGTTCACCAGTAACTGACGGGTCGATTTTAAGCGTTCCAACGGGACGTTCTTTCACGTCATCAGCGAACGGCTTGTAGTAGAACGCACGACGGACACGCCCAAGTGGTGACTCCTGCTTGTCGTCATCAAACCAGAGGTGGGCAAGGCCGAACACACCTGGGCGAGGGCCAGAATCGTGGTCTGTAACGTTCGTATACAGGAATTCGCGTTCTTCCGGTGATTCATCGAAGTAGTCTTCAGCGTATTCGAAATCACTCTCTGTGAGTCCGAAGTCCTCGTTCAACTCCTGTTTCAGCAGGTACCGTTCGAATGCGGCATTTTCGTTGCTCCCCGCATTCCGGAGTAACGGATTCTTGCTCGTATCGTCGAGTTCATTCACGTCATCGATCTCACGGGACTTCTGTAGTGAATCCTCGATTTCGTCAACCTGTAACTCCCCAATTGTCTTCTCCGTATCCACACCGGCTTGATCCAGTATCTCATCTTCGTTCGGATCGAGGATGTTATTCTCTTTCCCGACGATCAACGCTATGTCGTTGATTTTCGCCTGCAACCGCTTCAACAGCTTAATCGCAGCTTCGATGTCGCCGTCCGGATAGAAGTTGTGTACGTGCTTTTCCCCAGTACTCCCAATCCGGTCAATACGACCGACACGTTGAACGATCCGCATGGGATTCCACGGCAAATCATAAGATAATTGGACTGACACATCTTGTAAGTTAACCCCTTCCGATAGTGTGTCAGTTGCAACGACGTACTGCAGTTCCGATTCACCGGTCTCAGCAAGCGTCTGCTGGTACCCGGATGCCTCTGGCGCAAAGCGTTGGATTACGTCCTGTTTGTTCTCGTCGCCACCTTTCACAACAGCACTGTTCGCATCTGTTAGCGGCGCATCCGGATTGTTCAGGAGCGAGCGGTAGACGTAATCAGCCGTTGCACGGTACTGCGTGAAGATAAGCACCTTCTCGTCATCATAGTCACCGAGCACATCTGCGAGGCGATCGATCTTTGGATCGCGGAACTCCCGCAGAGAGAAGACGGCATCATAGAAGTCGCGGGTCGCGGAGTCAACGTCACTGAGATCACTCCGCGGATAGAGAATCGGATTGATTTCATCCTCGGGAACGTCCGGGAGTACACCCGCATTATGGTCGTGTAACCATTGCCGTGTCGATACGGCGTGGTCACTCACGTCACCAGCGTCGCGTGCTACATCTCCGATGAACTGGGAAAGGAAGTACGCCAGCAGCGTCAAATCTTCCCGGATATACGTCTTTACTTCACCGATCGTCGCATCTGCCAACTCATCCGTATCCACACTTTCACCGGTATCCTCTGCCCGAACGGTAGCTGTATCGAATCCAAACTCTTCGAGCGTCTGCTCCAGATCCTCTGCAGCGTCTTTTCCTTCCACGAAGTCATCGATGGTTTCGGATTCGTCACCGTCTTGGATTGTCCGCAGCATGTCGATATTCTCGTCTTCGGGAAGCCCATCCAGAAGACCGAGAAGTTGGCGCTCGCTCTCATGTAGCGTCTCAATTGACTGGATAAACGCGTACGTTGAGGATTCCAACCGCTTCAGCAGATTCAGCTTGTATAGCGCTTTCAGCGTGCTGCCGGCTTTCGGGTTCTTCACCGTAATGTGCGGTAAATGTAGTGCGTCCATCACATCCGGCAGCATTTCATAAACGGGTTGGTACGCCGGTGGGAGCGAGTACTGCTGTTTGTAGAGCTTCGGGGGTTCGAAGCTCATCTCGAAGTCCTCATCCTCTTGCACCTGTTCTTTCACGTGTTTCCGTGTCCGCAGCACCATCACTTCGTTGAGGATGTCAGAAATTTCCTCAGAGTGCCGTTGTAGCTGCTCGGTGATCAGTTTCTGTTCCTCTTCACTCACTTCTTCTTTTCCAGCAGCAATGCGTTTCCGCGTCTCTGATAGGTCAATGTATTCGTCGAACGCATCGAAATCAAGCGATGTCTTGTTCCGGATCTCTTCAGGGCTTGTGAAGAGACTGATGAGGTTCTTCAGGTCAGTGGCACTGTTGTTGATCGGCGTTGCAGTCAGCATGATCATCGTCTTCCCCCGTAATTGCCGCAGGTTCGCGTGCCGACGCGTGCCCTTGTAGTCGTCATCGTGGTCTGGGTTTGGCCGCCACTTCCCGTAGTTCCGGAACCGGTGTGCCTCGTCGATAAGGAGCACATCGAACGCGTCTTTGAGGTCTTGCACCTCATCGAAGGTGAGATTCTGGAATTTGCTGATACTCATCACGTCAAGATGAGTGCCGTCTACTTCTAAGCCGAAGTACGGGTTACCGTCTTCGTCAGTATCGTCTTCGAGTAGGTCTTCCCACTGATCAGTGAGGTTCGCAGGCACGATGAGCAAACAACGGTCGCCACGCTGCCTGTAATCAAGCAAGAGTTCACCACCAATGAACGATTTTCCGAGGCCGACCGAGTCAGAGATGATGCATCCGTTGAATTGTGAGAGTTTCTCCTTGGCGCTCTCGTACCCAAGTTTCTGGAAGTAGTAGAGTGGGCTGTCCCGGACGGTGACGTTCCCGTTTAATTCGTCGTAGGCGAGGAGCTTGTACAGCTCGAATGGTTCAATATACGTCCCGAGTTCGTCGTCTGCTTCTTCGTCCTCAGTTTCGTCTTCCTGTTGCTCTTTCCACTCTTGGTATTTGGTACTGTTTTCGATGATTCGGATGATCTCTTCGCTGAAATCCTCTGCATTAGCCCACTGGTTATCATACCATTCTTCGAAGGCTTCCGCCTCTCTGCGGTCTTGGCTCGTGAGGTTCAGTTCGATGTTATTCCGATGGCCACTTGCGGTGAAATTCGACGATCCGACAATGGTCGCACAGGCACGATTGTCTGTATCTCCGTCGTCGTCCCAGCCCTCTTCTTCGAGTGGAGCTCTGAATGATGCACCCTTTGCGTGGAAGTAGCCGTGTTCTGGATTTCGCACACGGACGCTGACCTTGTTTTCGGCTATAAAGTCTCGGAGCCGATCAAGTCGCCCGATCTGTGCGTTGTTCAGTTCGGAAATACTCTCTTGTATGTCGTCTTTGAGTTCCTGTCTAAGGTTTTGTCCCTCACTGATCTCGTCGGCGGTACCTCTGTCCGTTTGCCGGCCCATTAGAATCCGAAGTGGAGCGTGGCCGAGTTCTTCGGGGTCTGCGAGCTGTTCGAGATCTTCGCGGTAAAGGTCAAAGCCGGAGAGGTAGAAGTATCCGGTTGCGATGCGGGCTTCTTCGATCTGAGGTATGATTTTCTTATAGATGTCTTCGAGTGTTCTGTCAGTGTTATCGACGAGTGGGGGGATAGAAAGCATCGTGTTACTGAATGTAACCAGCAGTCCGACTTAGTAGTTAGTTCCTTCTGGCTCTGGAAGATGTGTCCACTCTACAGGTTGTTTCAGTCTATGATTTACTGAGGTCGTAGAATAAATCATTCAGCGGCTTTGCACGTTGAAATGGAGCGTGATGTAGGCAGTAGCACAGACTTCTTCAAGGCTCACGTGCAAGGCTGAGTTATCCACCGTCATCGGTTAATTCTGGATCGATAATTTGCCGCGGTGACGGGTATTTTTCAATCGTACTGGCGAGCGAAGCCGGATCAGCGAGCTTGATGCGTTCCACGCGAGCTACAATTTCATCATCAGCGCTCACCGCAACCTGGACGTAATCACTCAGTTCGGTCTCCCAGTTGTCCACACCACCCGGGACGCGATCTTCGATGTACGTCCGAGCTTTCTGTGGGCCGGACCACGCCAGTGTTTCACTATCGCCATTAACGGATAATCGGGAGAGGTAGATTGATGGGTGCTTGTCCCCGTCAGCGAGCGCCGCCATATACAATGACGGAACCAATGCAGGAATCGTAGAGTGGTGCGAGGTACGAGACGCTGCAGCGACCCTGGTCAAAGACGAGGTGCAGTCTTGACTGACGCGTGGAGACTGAACAGCGGCGCGACAGCATTACTCAGGTAAGCAGTCAGTGCTTCTGCCGCATCCTGCGAGGGTTCCTCGTACACGACTCGATACGCCAGATCGGGAATGTCCCGCTCGGTGATTTCCCGCCCATCAACGACTGGGTTCGCTGGCGGGGTGATACCGTGTTCCCGGAGCGCGTCGGCCAGCGGAACGTACCCGGACGGGTCACGGTTCACAGATTGGTACAAGTCCTGGGACTCCACGCTGTCGATGAAATCATCGAGCACGCGGGGTGTGACAGGGTCTTGCCGCGGTGTTTCACTGGCCGCCTTGTCGCATCGGTCCCGCAGTACTGGGATTTCGTGGTACTCGCCGTTATAGGTCAGGAGCAGATCGGGTTGCCGGTCGCGGAGCCAGTGGATAGCGTTGTGGATCACGTCGAGTTCCGCTCTTGGGTCCGGCCCCTCTCGGATATGGACGACGCGGTCGGTACGGGAATCAGGTGCGCCACGGTATGTGGCAGCGATGCCGGCGAGCGACTAGTCGTCGGGCGTGCCGTAGGATGGGGTGTCTGTGGTGGAGATGCCGACGATCGTTAGTGCGCCAAGAGTTTCTGGGGTCGGCATACTGGAAGATACTAATCTATCGACAGTACAATAAATCAAACGCTTAATCTGCGACCGATTAAGCGTGATCTACACCAGTTCACGTACCGGGACACACTCGACCGGGCATTCAACCGAGAGGATAGGCGACTCTTCTACATCGAGAAGGACGGTACTATTGTGGCTGCTCTTATGATCTGGTGTGAGTCACGGGTACTGGATGATAATGAAGCGCAAATCCGGCTCGTGGCAGTAAAACCAGAACACCGTGGGCAGGGACTGGGCCGGGCTCTCTGTGAACGGGCCGAACAATTCGCGTCTGAGTTCGGAGAGCAGAAGATGAGTGCTGATGTTATGGCTGAGTCGCAGGCTGTCGAGTTCTGGCAGTCACTTGGATACACGATTGTGGAAGAATGGACGACTGATAACGGTCGTTCTATGCATCGGGTTTCAAAATCGCTTGAGTAACTCGGCTTTGTACTGGTGTGACGGTGATTTATCCACAGTCCTCAAGTAACTCTGGATCGATAATCTGCCGTGGCGACGGGTACTTCTCAATCGTACTGGCGAGCGACGCTGGGTCCGCGACTTTGACCCGTTCGACACGAGCAATAATCTCATCGTCCTTCACCACAGCCTGGACGTTATCACTCAAATTAGTCTTCCACTCTATATTTTCCGGGACTCGTTCTTCAACATACTGCCGAGCCTTGCCTGGACCACTCCAAGCAAGCGTTTCGTCAATTCCATTGATGGTGTTGTGGGAGAGGTAGATCGATGGGTGTTTATCGCCGTCTGAGAGCATCCTAGTATTCGCTGAGTATCGGTGGATTATATACTTCCAGGCGTAGTGCGTGAATTGATTTTCTTCAACACTACAGTAACACGGGCTATAGCGAAAAC
>LFFM01002044.1_pt1 | contig 13552 bp, 15 predicted proteins | sample 643131 | NCBI WGS metagenome assembly LFFM01 (sample SAMN03777445, study PRJNA286221) | soda lake metagenome | biome: soda lake; feature: Kulunda steppe; material: water; isolation source: sample Tc-Br brine of Tanatar trona crystallizer | place: Russia: Kulunda steppe | collected 2011-07
ATTTGAGATGTTCTATCGCATAAAATTGGCATAGAGAAGTTAATTCTAAACAGGATGGAAAAAGTAAGCCAACCAGTTTCTATTATACTATCGGTAGAGTGGAACCGAATCAAGCCCCGTCCGAGATATGAAGGACTCCAGTTCGGTTTGCTATGTAAATAATACAATACAGAAACCATTAAAACTGTTTTCTAATCTTTACCTTTCAGACTTTTATTTAACTGGTCTTTAGATTCTCTAGCTAGTTTGTCAAGTTCAGGATTCTGTCCCTGTATATAAGGTAGCTCGCTATCAAATAGTATCTTCTTATCTACAAATCTTGCTAACTCCTCAGGAAGTATCATTTCAAAACATCCCTCATTCTCAGTTATTTCTACTTTCTCTAAAAGTTCGCTGTTACGTTTCGCATACTTCTGTGGAGAGTAAACCTCAGGATTAAGCAATAATGTCATCTGCTCGTAGTCTTCAGATAACTCGAAAGCTGCGCGAGGAATTAAAATCTCTAATTCTTCTTTAGAATATTCTTTAGACTGTTTAGAAGGTTCAACCCAGTTATGTTTCTCTTTAAGTAAATTGAAACCTCTCCTAAACCTATCATCTAAAGCCAAATTACCTAAACGAGCTGTTTCTTCTAAAGTTGGTTCTCTTGTATCGCCTAAAACATCTTTAGCTTTCTTTCGACCTTTTTGAATCTCTCTCAAGTAGTCATTCTCTTCATGACTCCTATCTCCCTTATACCGATAATAGACGCGACCTCCACCTTCTTCTAATCTTTCTATTTTTCCCTTGTTCTTGAGTTTATCAGTTTGGGTTCTGACAGTTTCCTTACTAACATCAAGTTCTTTTGAAACATTATCCTTCGAAATAGGTCCTTCGAAGTTTTCGTATCTTTCTTTCAAAAGTTTCAGTATTTTCTCTCTATTGTTCATTTGGTACTGCCTCCAAGGTTTCCTTGTAGAAGGTTCCTGCATTAAAATTGAACCTTACTACATCTTATGACCAAGACCGACTATGAAAGCAAACGTTCAACGTCTAGAAAGAATATAGGTGCAAAATTTGAAAAAGAGACTGCTGACAGATTTGAACAATTCTGCCGTTCGAGAGGAGAGGCCTACAGTAACGTAATTAGAAGACTTGTAAAGAAAGAAATGGCTAAGTATGGTTTTTTGCCCCAAGAACAAGCTCAAGGCTTCAAAGAAGCAGGCTATAAAGAGGATAGAAGTAATGAATCTTGAAGAAGCAATTGAAACAGTTCTCAAAGCGGATAAATCAACCGTTCAGAAGATACAGAATCCTATAATCAAGCAAGAAGTGCAGAGAATACGACAGGACAGAGAATAATGACTAAAGAATTTGAACGGAAGCAAAACGAGCTGTTCCTAGGAAATAATCCTGAACACAGAGAAAAATGCGATGTCTTCCAGCAACAAGAGAAAACCTCGGCCTGGATCAAAGGCACAATCAGATCTGCTCTAACAAAAACGGACAGCTCTCCCGAAGCAGTAATACGCTGGTGCAAAGAAGCTACAGAACAATACGCTAACGAAAAAGAAAAATGATTGAATACAGGACATATTTCAATATTACAGGCTATAAGACTGTAAAAAATAGTACTAGAAGGTCTAAAACCTTCACAAAACAAACAAAGAGGTCAAAACAAAAATGAAAAACAACTTCAACAACATCCCAACCAAAATACCAAAACTAAAAGAAACAGCTATGGAGGTGAAAAAGCGATGGGTCTAAAGAACGCCAACTCCGACTACCAAGAAGCTCCAATAATCCCCGAAGACTATTACTGGGGAGAATACAAAGAACTTTCTTCTTATGAAAAAGAGGACGGAGAAACCAGGCTCAATCTAATTTTTGAGGTAGAACACGAAGGAGAGGCTGTAGAAGTCGTCTTTAACACATCTCCAATACTGTCAATGTATGGTAGCGACCACAGCAGCAAACTAGGAAGCTTCATAGAGTCATTAAACCTAGAAGAAGTAATAGACGAATCACTAGAAGCTGAAGGAGCATTGGCCAACGGAGAAAAGAAGTTCATAGTAGAAACCGAGCAAGATCAAAAGATCTTGAAAAAATCCTTAGAGATAGCTCTATCAGGCAAAGAGTTCCGGTTAAACGTAGTAGTCTCAGAAGATGGCGAAAAGAGGATGAACTTCATAGACAGCGTCTCAGAAACAAAACCTCTCAAGACGCAGGAACAACAAACGAGGCCTTAGGCCTTTTTCACTCTTCCTGGAAACAATGCAGAGAAAAATAAATAGGGAGCTTGCACAGGCTCCCTCACCTTCTAAGAGGTAAGACAACTTCAATGCTCAACCTATTGAAAAAGTCGGATAAAGCCCTAATAAACATTATTCCCGTTAGGATCTGCTTCGGACAAGGTAGACTCCAAGAATCTGAAAAAGAAGAAGATCGTGTTCTTAAGTTAATAAGAGAGCTTGAAACCGTAGAAAAAAAGACAGGGAACTATATCCATCTACAGAGACCTGAAAGAGAGCTTCTAGCATTCTTGGATCTAAAGAAAGCAGAAAAAAAGAAGAAGCGGTACACCGAGGGAAGGCTAAGATGGTTAAACAACAAGATAGAGGAAAAAAGACAACAAGTTGAACAGAATTTAGAATCTCTTGAGAAACGAGTTGCACAGATAGAACAAGGCGACCATCCAGAGGTAACCCAAGAACTAGAAAAAGGAGAAGCGGATAGAGATGACAAGTCTTAGACCAGGACAGTTCAAAGTATTTGCAGAGAAACTGATGAACTCTGCACCTCCCAACTACAGACCTTGGTTAATACCTTGTCAAAAGAACAACAAAGCTCCAGAAACTAAGAGCAGTTGGAAGTCCAATCTCTCACGTCTAACAATACCAGAAGCTGTACAGAGACTAAAACAAGATATAGGTAACGTTGGCTTAGCAGGCAGACCAGATGACAGACTGATCCTCCTAGACATTGATGACCCTAGCATAGAGAAAGAAATTAAACCAACTCTAAGAATCCGTTCAAGAAGCCGTACAGGAACCCACGCAATATACTGGGCAAAAACTGAGGATGAAAAGCTTCCAGCCAACATACCTACAGAAAAAGGGGAACTCAGAAGCAGCGATCAATATGTGATTGCTCCAGGCAGTTACGTACCTTGTAGTCAAGAAGAACTTGAACAAAAAGAAGACTTAACTCCTGAACAGGTTAAAAAAGTTCTAAACGACCCTAGAAAAGGATACTATACATTAGACAACAATAAAGAAATAGCAACAATATCCTTCGAAGAACTGCCCACAATATTCAAACAGCAATACAATAAAGATACGAAAAAACAAGAGTCAAACAATTTCTCTCCCACAAAAAACGTGACTTCTAATGGAGATACTTCAGCCCTCTACCAACTAAGCATAACTGATCTAACTGCAAGCGGCCTAGACAGTAGAGATCCTCATCCATTACACCAAAGCGAGACAGGTAAAAACTGGTGCATAACAGGAGATCTAGGACATTGCTGGAGACATATGTGCAGCTTAAACGCATTACAATTTCTCTGCGTAGAGTCAGGATACCTAACATGTCTAGAGGCAGGTTCACCACATAGAAACAGTCAAGGAGGTCCTAGCAAAGTAAAAAACAACAACGAGGCCATATGGGTAGCCTGGAAACATGCTAAAGAGCAAGGATACATCTCTGACGATGATCCGATACCTACCAAAGCTATGCTCCACATTGCCGAAAAACACGGCTTAATAGACATTAATGGGAGAGAAAAACTTCCTAGGAAAACCTATAATGAGGTAATTGAAATCGTAGAGGGGGAGTACTAATGGTAGACTCTGGAAGAAAAAATATATCTGAGAACAACTATTATGACAGCGAAAACAAGTATTGGCTGACCAGAGAGATAGCTGACGAAGTAGAAAACCGTCTAGAACTGAAATATATCTCAACAAGCGAAGATGGTAAACTATATGTCTATCAATACGGCATATGGACCAAAAGAGGAGAGTCAAAGGTAAGAAAAGAAGTTCTTGACATAACAAATGAGTTGATAAGAAAAACAGATCGCAATCAAATACAAGAAATACTTGAAACCAGGAATGAAGTATACAGAGAAGACTTCCAACACAAGAGAAATCTGATACCGTTCAAAAACGGAGTCTATGATGTAAAGAAAGACGAGTTCAGAGATTTCAAACCGGAGGATAACTTAACCTTCAAGTTTAATGTACCGTATAAAGACGGTTACAGCTTAAAAGAGCTAAGAGACAACAAAGTAAACGATTTTCTTAAAACAATTCAAGACACTGATGAGAAGATCAAGAAACTTAAGGAGGCTGCAGGTCTGGCCATGCTACCCGAATATCCTATTGACAAGGCGCTATTGCTACAAGGGAAAGGAGGAAACGGGAAGAACATGTATGTGAAGATACTCAGAAGGATAATAGGTGAAGGCTATCATAAAATAAACAGCAAACAACTAGTGACTGATAAGTTTGCAAAGAAAGAACTAGAAGATACGTTTGCTTTGTTCCTAGATGAATTCGGTAAGATAGCTGACGTGGATCAGATAAAAACGTTTATAGGTTCCGATGAAATGAGGGTTAGACCATTTCACGGAGAAGGGTATATGGTTGAAAAGAAATTTTTCCCGATTTTCGCAGCTAACGAACTACCAAAACCTCCCGAACAAAATGCAGCTTTTTTCCGAAGATGGGAGGTAATAGACTTTCCTTACCAGTTCACAGATGACCCTGAAGACGAACACAAAGATAAAGTATCGAAAGACAAACTCAAAGAAAAGTATATGAATGAAGAAGCGTTAAGCCTGTTCGCTTCAGAGTGTATAAATCATCTTAGAGATTTTCTTGATCAGGGAGGATTTACTGAAGGTTATTCTGCTGAAGAAACTCGTGAAATATGGAATAACAAAGCCAGCCCGGTATACAGCTTCTTCAACAAATTTGTTGAACAAGGCAGTCTGCCTGAACAAGGAAGTAAAGACAAAGCAGACAAGATAGCTAAAAAAGACATGAAAGAACTAGTCAACAGTTATTCAGACATGTTTGAAGGCCGTAAATATAGAACCCACGACATAACGAACGCAATCAATGGTAGTGCTGATTTAGAAAAAGGCAATGATGGCAAAATAGAGCTAGAAGACGGTAAACACACTAACGCCTACACAGGACTAAAAGTAAGTTTGCCCAATTACCGTGATTACCAAGAGTCAGATAAACTATACAGATTTACAATACAGAACCTTGGTCTTCTAAGCAAATACACTGATGAGGACGTATTAACCTACACCACCACGACAAGAATCAAAGTAACGGCAGCAGAGTTCAAAGCAATGAAATATCTTAAATCCTTACAAGGAAAAAGTTGCAGCCGTGTCAAACTCATAACAGCTCTTAACCTAAGCGAAAAAGAACTAAAAAACATTATAGAAAGCAAATACATCTACGAAAGCCAAAATCGCAAAGATCAACTAGGAAACCCTTATCTCGTTCTCAATGAAGAAAAGTTCAGCGAAGCTCTAGAAAACTGTGAAACACTTACAGGAGATATAGAATCAGTAGATCGCATTGGTTTATGGTTAGAAAGACAAATAGGCAGCTGGAGTAAACATACCGAGAAGAAGATACCTCGTCTTGTCGAAAAAGGAGTTGAACAAGGATTTGGAGAGGATGCAATGAAAGATATTATAGACCGCTATGTAGAGGAAGACAAGCTTATCAAAACCGAACCAGACAAAGTGTCAGCCAACTAGAGAATATGTCTAACAAGAACTTGCTTGATGAATGGAAGGAGAAAGATTTGATAGATCCTGAAAAAGCTCTAAAAGATGCCTCAACAAAAGAGATACGGAAAAACCTTGAAAGTAAGAGTGATGCCGCTAAGATACATTTCTCCTACAAGGTGTTGTCAAAACAGTATCCTGACTTAGAGGCGCAGAGTTCTGGAGACAAGATGACAGTTGTAGCTACTAGACTTGTCAAGCTACTGAAGAGAAATCAAAAGTATAGGGAAGAACTGGGAATGACCGGTAAATAACTTTTTAGCCCCTACGTAGGGAGAAACATCTCTGAAAAGACTATAAAAATAACTAAGAGTTTAAGAGGGCTTAAAAATCATAATTTTTCAGAACCTATATGTCTAAAAAAGCTGTAGACCCTAGCATCTGCGAAATCATCAAAAACTACGATGAAAACCATCATCTCGACTTCCAAGCATTCCTATCTTACTACAGAAACGACTTATCGAAGTCCTCCATCATTCAATACGCTAGATATCTCCAATACATAGACTTTGATCCTACTGCAGAAAACCCTAAACCTGATATCGAAGTATTCGAACAACAAGATAAGAACTTTCAACTATCAGACTACAAATACTGGGCTGTTAAAAAGCTAAGACAAACCACAGATCAAGATATAGACAGAGACAGATGGATATACACCACATACCTTGCTATAAAGAGATACCTGGAAGCAATAGGCAGAGAAGAACTGAAAAAAGAACTACCTGAACCTAAAGAAATCAAGAAACCACAAAACAATAAGCAAACTTTTCGATTGTCAGAGGAACAAATAGAAAAACTGATATCGGCAGCAGATACAGAGGACCTAAGGCTTGCAATAATACTAATGGCTTACTCAGGTCTAAGAATCTCTGAAGTACTGCAATTAAGACCAGACTTCTTAGAATATCAGGAGGAAAGAGTCGAAATACTTCTAGATCCTAAATACTTGAAAGGAAGAGAAAAAATAGATACAACGGATACCGCATTCCTAGACAAAAAATATGCTCCAGCACTGAAAGAACATATAAAATCAACATACAAATGGGGAGGAAGATACAAATCTCTGAGAGAAGATATAGCCGACAAGAATCTGAAACCGCGTCCAATCATCAATCTGCATCCTGAATTAAAAGAAAAAGTTACGTCCGATGAACTCTTTGAGAAAACCTTCAGTCAACTACACAGAGAACGACAAAAGTCAAATAGCACTCTAAAGAAGACGGCCAGACGAGCAGGTATAAACAAATATGATAAGGTAACTTGTCATACGCTCAGAAGAAGCTTTATTCATCAGATACAGGATACTGTTGGCGACCTAAATAGGACTTCCCAACTAGCACGACACTCAGAAATTGAGTCAACAAGACAGTACCTTGAACTAGAAAAAGCTGAAATGGCGAAAACCTATGACCAAGTATTTCTGAAAAAATAGATTTTTTTGAGAGCTTAGGAACAGACAAAATGTAGTTTAAACCATTTTTTCTCACGCGCACGCGTAGGGAGCAGACAGGTTAAGTTATCTCTTTCCTCAACTATGATTAAAGGTCATCTTCTAAGTCATATTTTTCCATAAATGCTTCAAGTTCATTATACATAGCATCCCCTAGATTACTCTCTACATCCCTGTTTTGATTCTGAACGATGCATATGCCCTCTCTTATCTGCTTTAATACTTTAAGAACTTCTTCAGAAAATTCTTTTTCGTAGTCTTCCGACCATGATTCCTCCAATGTTTCGTTAAGGAAGATTTTCAGGTCTTTCTTGGCGACCCCATCTTCTTGTAGGCTTTGAACTCCTGTTTGTATAGTTGAACGCATCCAGTTGAATGTGCAATTTGAGTAGTTTAGGAAGTTTGAGGCTTCAGCACGTTTCAGCCTTTTTTCCTCTTTCCATTCATCAAGTATGGCGTTGTAGTCGTTACTCATTTGCCATCTCCCGTATCTTCATTGCTTCTCGTCTAGAGAAGTCACAACAGATATTTTCTATTGATTCTTCGTTAGCAACAAGTATGGTTTTGACAGCTTTTTTGAGTTCAAGTTTGTCCAAGTAGGTCATAGCTGCAAAACTTTTGAACTCAAAATATAACAGAGCTATGGTTAGATGCGGAGACAGGGCATTGAAGTAAATACTCAGACTAATGAACTTCCTATATCTTCAAGTAGATTAATTAACCGTAATAATTAGTCTAATAGACTTGCTAGTAATCGCATAATATTTAGTATTAAAGTAAATTAGTTTATCCATGGATGCAGATACCTTAAATTTACAGCAGATTTTTGGAAAAGATGCTAGATATGTGGTACCTACGTTTCAGAGGCAGTATGTGTGGAGCGAAGAAGAACATTGGAAAATGCTTTGGAATGATTTGAGGCAGGTAGTTGAGAAGGACTTAGAAAATATAGAACATCCTAGCGATGAGGCTTCACCTTTATTTTTAGGTGCAATTGTGCTTGATCAGTTAACTAATAAAACAAGTAAATTAGAAACTAGAGAAATAATTGACGGACAGCAGAGATTGATGACTTTACAGATTCTGCTATCGGCAGCTCACAATGTTGCGAATAAGCATGATAATGATACGCAGTCAAACTATCTTGAAAATCTAATGTATAATAACAAGGATTTAGTTGAAAAGGAAGAACAGGAGATAAAAGTTTGGCCAATTAAACCCGACCAAGAGGCCTTCATAAAGGTATTAAATGGAAAAGAAACTGGGTTAAGTGAAGAGGGAAATGACATAATTGAATGCTATAAGTTCTTTTCAGAAGAGATAGAAAAATGGGCAGAAAAGGCCAAAATAGATCAAAGATTAGAAGTCTTGACAGACACATTGTATGAAAAAGTAAAGTTAGTCGTCATAGACCTAGATGAAGAAGATGATTCTCAGGTTATATTTGAAACTCTTAATGCTCGTGGAACTCCATTGCTTGCAGGAGATTTGATAAAGAACTACTTGTTAAGAGAGGCAAAATATGAAGATTTCTCTCAAGAAAAACTCCACAAAAAGTATTGGAAGCAGTTTGACGAGAAATATTGGAGAGACGATGTCGTTCAAGGGCGACTAGAGCGTCCGAGAATCAATGTTTTTATCATGCACTGGCTGACAATGAGGACTGCCGATCAGGTAAGAGCGAAAAAACTCTTCCCAGAATTCAGAAAGTTTTTAGAGGAAACTGGTGATTCAATCAAGCAAGTACTTCAAGATATAGATCATTACGCAGAAGTTTATGAAGGCTTCTCAGAACCTTATTCTAATGATATTAAAGGCAGGTTCTTAGATAGAATCGATGTCATGGACACTACAACACCCCTGCCTGTTATGCTCTGGATGTACGGAAATAAATCAATACCCGAAGAGAAACGAGAGAAATCAGTTGAAATAATCGAAAGCTGGCTCATCAGAAGAATGCTTTGCAGAGAAACCACAAAGAACTACAACAAAATATTCTTAGATCTCCTAGAGGTTCTACAGAATAGCGACCCTGAAAAGATTGATCAAGAGGTTTTCAATTTCTTCAGTGAAAAAGAAGGCAATAGTGATTACTGGCCAGAAGATCAGAAACTGGAGGGGTCAATGGCCGAGGAACAATACTGGAGCAGGATAAATCAGAGAAGATTGAGAATGATTTTCAGAGCATTGGAGAAAGAACTAAGGAACACTGGAAAGAGCGAAACATTAGAAATCTCTCAGAATCTGGAGATAGAACATATAATGCCACAGAAATGGGAGCGCAACTGGGAACTTCCTGGCGAAAAACCACGAGAAGTAGAAACGATGGAAAGAGATGAGATAAAGAACACGATTGGCAACCTAACAGTTCTGACCGACGAACTTAATCCCTCCATTTCCAACTCTGGATGGGAGGATAAAAGACAGGCAATCGAAGAACACACCGTCCTCCGACTTAACCAAGAATTAGTGGATAACTGGGCGGAAGGATGGAACGAAGACACTATAGAAGAGAGAGGAAGAAAGCTTGCAGAAACAACCAAGAAAGTCTGGCCAGGACCAAAATCTGATTACTGGTAAATTTGTTTCGCCAGAGTTTTTATGAACAAAGAAAATTAGTGATAATACATGACCAATTATAAAGGCCTAGTATTCCCCCTCTACTCAGAAATTATCAAAAGGGCTGTAGAAGAAGACAGAGATGTTTTCGCCAAATTTGGCAGGCGAAAAGCCGACCCCGGAATGGAGCTATACCTATATGCCTCGGGTGAAGAAGGGGAACGAAAGATAATTGTAAAAGCAGATATCACTGCCTCGAAGAACGCAAAGCCATCAGAAGTAAGATCTGAATACGGAGATCGATTAATGCAGACTGAAAAGGAATTTGACGATTACGTTAGAGGTCGAGGCAGTAAGGAAATGCTTGTTTTGGAATTAGATAACTTAGAGTTTCTTGATGATCCTATCGACCCACCAGGAAATATGACTGTCGCCGGACTCTATCTGGATGAGGAGCGATATAGTGAATTACAAAATAAATGATAGTCTCGATTATCTATCAATCAGTTCCTCTTTCACCTCTGTAACTGTATCATAATCAACATCTATCGCTTCAAAATGCTCTTTCGCACAATCAATTTTCTTTTTCTCAGTCTCTCTTAACTGATCAATACCAGAAACGAATTTAGTTTCACGAATAAGATAAAGCTTCAGTCCCAGCTCTTCGCCTTTTTCATCCTTCTTGTTGAAGACTATAGCCCAATCAGGATTGTAAGGTCCAACAGGAGTATCCAGCTGAAACTCTGGCGGGAGCTTTATGAAAAGCTCAACTTCTCCCTCCCTGTTATCAAGACGCTCGGCAAACTCCCTCTCACCTTCACTATCGAATATTACCTTAGGATAAACACTTTTTGAAACATCAATAGTTCTATCAGAATATGTTGTGAGCTCTCTAAAGATTTCCTTAGAAATGCTATCTTCGGTTTCTACATACTCTATATCTTCAAGCACTTGTTCCTCCAAAAGGCCGCCAATAATGTCCTTAGCCTGCCGGATAAAGTCTTCAGGATTTCTAAATAACTCTTCTAGACAGCTTGACTCCTGTAGAATTTCCGACACGGTTGATTTAGTTATATTCAACTCTTCACTGAGTTCTTCGATAATATTTGGAACGCTATAAGTAGAATCTAAAGATTCTATAGATGCACCTTCCATTCTATAATCCAGATTTTCTTCTCGGCTCTCTACTCTGGCCTTAGAAATCTTTATTTGAGGATCAGATACCGACATCTGGGAGATGGTCTCAGAAGCTTTCTTGATTAGTTTTTCTGTATTTATTTTAGATCTATATCGGGTTCTAACCGAGATACTTTCCCAAAGATTTTGGAACTCATTCGACTCCAAAACTTCTTCTTTAGGTTCAACCTCGGTACGATCTCTTCTATCTTTAACTCTTTCTCTCACATCGTCATCTTTGCCAGTATCTTCCTCATACTGTGTCTGTAGCTTAGATACATAGTCTTCATAGCTTTCATTTGCTATAACTGTAAGAAGATTGATATTTTTATCAAAAATCCTATCTCCCTCTTGATTGACTGGCAAACGAACTCCCCGCCCAATTTCTTGGCGTTTTCGTACATTACTGTGCGTATTGTTAAGAGTACAAATATTGAAGACGTTAGGATTATCCCATCCCTCTCTCAGAGCAGAGTGGCTGAAGATAAATTCTACAGGCTCATCCAACGACAAAAGCTGCTCTTTATCCTTCATTATAAGTTCATAAGCTTCAGTATCGTCCTTTATGCTTTGTTCGGTTTTATACTCTGAGAAATAGCTGCCGCTCACGTCTTCAGCAGTCTTATCTTCATACAGGCCTGAATAGCGATCTCTCTGTTTTAGCTTGTTAAACTCCTCTCTGAAGGCTTCTTTTAGATGACCTCCATCCTTATAGTTATCTACCTGATCGATAAAGAACAAGCTCAAAACCTTAATTCCTTTCTCATGTCGGTCTAAAGCTTTCTCAAAATGCTGCTCTAAAGTTTCTCTAATCTGAAGCCTCTGAATCTTCTCAATATCTGTATCAGTACTCTCTCCCTCATAGACTCTAGTCCCATCACTAAACTCTACAAAGTTTCTCGAAGCATCTATGTTAGTAACCTTAAGATCCTCATAGGCATCTACACCTTTACTTGCACGATAGAGATTATCGCCTAGCTTGACAGTTTTTCTTCCCTCTGTAATACCGTTTTTCAGATCTTTATACAGCCTCAACTTAGCCTTGAGAGGATCTCCTCTCTTGACCTCCTCAACTTCAATCAGTCTTGTATTAAACTCATTCTCTTTCACAACACTCAGAACCTCAATCTGTTTGACTAAGCCTTTTCTATAGGCCTCATAAGGACCAAGTTGGTAAAGAAGATTATACGTTTCTCTATGAGTTGCAGAATATCTTAATTTGAAAAGCGGATTGAGTTCTGATAAGGCCTCTTTACTGTTCTCACTTTCCATATTCTGAGGTTCATCCAGAATCAAGGCAGGGCTAGATCTCTGAATAAAATCAACCGGACGATCACCTTGTAGAGAGTCTTGCTGTTGGAACATGAGATTGTCTTCTCCTTTATTGAAGCTCTGGAGAGTCATGACCATTATCTCAATCTCATTGCTTCTGGCAAAATTCCTTACTTGCTGTAAGTTATCAGAATCATACTCATAGAAGTTGTAAGAAGATTTATCGTAAAGCTTGTCAAAATGCTTCGAAGTCTGATTCAAAGTCTTTATAACGCCTTCACGGATAGCTACAGAAGGAACTACAATTATAAATTTCCTCCACCCGAACTCTTGATACATCTCCATGATTGTCCTTAGATATACATACGTCTTCCCGGTTCCAGTCTCCATCTCTATAGAAAAGTCCATGGAATCTAACTCCTCGGAAACTTCATCTACAGCATTCTCCTCCTGAACAGATTTTACATTCTCCAATATTTGCTCTTTGCCAATGGTTAAGACGTTTGGAACTGCACCATTCTCAGCTACTAAACCGGGCCTTGTCTCATGCACATCCTCCTGACCATCAAAAACACTTACTGCGGCGTCAATAGCTTCTAACTGATAATCAATTTTTGGATCAAATTTGAATTCCATTTAAATCGCCTTCAAACTCACTTTCTCAGAAAGATTTTGCTTGCTTGTATCGGAAAGAGCAGAATCCTTGCACACAAACTTAGTCTCAGATTGAATCTCCAAGCCGTCAACAACGGACTCATCAACTTCATCTTCTAGGCAGATGAATAACTCGCGTTCATCCTCCTCAATACGATGAGTTGAACTCAAATCTTTGACCTCTGAGATTTGTGCATTTGGAGTAAAGCCTTCCTTGAGAAGAATCTCAAAGATTACACTCTCTTTATCCGAATCAGGCTTCCAAGGATTCTCCTGCAAACGCATCTGTTCCTTAAGCTCCTCCACATCCTCTGGAGAGGACCATTTAACAAAGTTAGTGTCTTCCAAACTGAAAACTTTGAAACCTAGATCTAAATCTAGATCTTGATTGCCTAGTTCAGTCTGTCCCGAGTTCTCATTATCAATTACTCTTCGAATTCGTTCTTCAGCAATCTGAGCAATATTTTCATAACCTTCTTCTCTAGCCTTAGAATCTTCATCCGTCTCTTCAGGGAGCTGGACTATATAATAAAGGCTTATCGCTGCTATACCCAGAGCCCATAAGATAACTAAAGTAAACATGTGCTCTTCAAACATTACAGTTTAACAAACGGGTTTGTTTATTATAACTGTTTTCAATA
>LFFM01002045.1_pt1 | contig 13542 bp, 10 predicted proteins | sample 643131 | NCBI WGS metagenome assembly LFFM01 (sample SAMN03777445, study PRJNA286221) | soda lake metagenome | biome: soda lake; feature: Kulunda steppe; material: water; isolation source: sample Tc-Br brine of Tanatar trona crystallizer | place: Russia: Kulunda steppe | collected 2011-07
AAGCGAGCGGGCACGTGCATTGTTAAGCAGCCCGTTGTCCGCGGTAACGGTCGTCTATCGAGGTGATCGTTCTCCGTCGCTCCCGTCGAGTGCACCGCCCCGACGACCTCACTGCTCCCGGTTCCGAACCCGATCGCGGAGGTACAGCACCGGCTCCCTGACGCCGGGCATACCGTCATACACCCACAGCAGCGCACTGAACAGCATCATTCCGCCGACGATGAGGACATAGAGACCCGGCGGTCCCGAGAGGAGATCGGCCGCCGAGTCGGTGAAATAGGTCCAAAAAGTCCCGGTGAACCCGTCGGGATACGATGACTCCGTCGTTGCGATCGGCCACAGCACGCGGCTGAGCGGGAGGTGTCCGTCGAGGATGTAGTGCGGGATGATGTCTGCCGGGAGGTGAAGCAAGTAGCCGGTCGCGAACGCGGCTCCGATCTCTCGGCGATCGAGCGCTGCGGTCACCGCGAAGACGACGGCGGCGGTCGGGACCGCGAAAAACACCGAGTGGGCGATCCCGTATCCCGACGGGAAGACGCCGAACTCCCACGCGAGGGGCTTGTCGATCAGGTCCGGGAAAACAGAGGCGAAGACGACGGTGACGGCTTCCCATCCAGTCGGCGAGCGCTGCCACAACAGGTGGATGCCGATCGAGTACGCAACGTACCCGATAACGGCGTGCTCCCACGGCCACACGGCTACGAGCCTCCGCCGACATCGACCCAGATATGTAGATGGCGGTACGCGGTGTCTTCCGACGGCGTTCCGGCGGCGTCACCGCGATAGAGGTAGTAGCTCACACGGAGGTTCTCACCGACGAGCGGCGGTGCGACCTCGTGATCGACGATCTCGTGTTCGCCGGGGGACACCGTCGTCGTCGCTCGATCCAGCTCGGCCGTCTCGACCCGCGTGAGCTGACCGTCCGCTTCGGAAACCCGTTCGATTGTCGTGATCACGGTGTACGTTGTCGTTTCGGCTTCGTAACTCCTGATCCCCCACGAGAGCTCGGTCGGCTCGTCTCGCTCGAGCTCTTCGGGGTACCCCGCCGAGACGTACTCGCCGTCTTCGTCGACCGTGAGCAGGTGGAAGTCGGTGTACGTCTCGCCGTCGACCGGCGTTGCAGCGGCGAACGCGAACGTTCCGCCCGCGATTAGGATGCTACAGACGAGCGCGGCCGTGAGCACGCGGTTGATCCGCGACCCCGAGGTGAGCCCGTCGATCAGCTCGGTAACCCATGTGCCAACGGGAACGTACAATCGCTCCTCCTCTGGAAGTTGCAGCCGGCGGTACGCCGCGATCACCCCGACGACAGCGACGTAGCCGCCGATCATCGCAAACGTTCCGCGAGTGGTGAATCCCGAAGAGAACTGACCGATAGTGAGCGCGATGATCGGGACGAGTGCGACGCTCAGACCGAGCGACAGCGCGCCGCGCTCGCGCAGCGTGATCCGCGTTCCCTCGACGCCCCGTCGAAGTGACTGCTCTCGCTCGGTTAACGGGAACAGCGCAGCGGTCGTGACGTATCCGGGGAGAACACAAACCGTGACGACGCTCGCTGCGACCCTGAGGAGAGAACCCTCTTGGAGAAAGAACGTAGCGTACGTCGCAGCGAGGAACACTCCGGCCGCGACGAGGTCGAACGGCAGTCGTCGTTCGAATCCGACCGTGTCGCGACCGGAATCAGACGACCGTCTCATACGGACGGTGAATACAGGTGAGAAACGCGGTCGGCGACCGCCTGTTCTGCGCCGGTGACGAAACGCTGTGACATGACCGTACTACTGCCGTACGATGGAATTGTAATGAGTGTCTTACTCAGGGGGATACGAGACAACGATACCTCTACCGAGTGATAGCCTCCAGATAACAAAGAGTAATACCCGGAATCCGAAGCTATTGCGATTGAACGAAGACGGTACTCCGAATGTCAGACTCAGACAACACCACACTCTCCCAAGACGTCGCCTTCGACCTGTTGAGCAACGCCCGCAGGCGGTTCGTGCTCAGGCAGCTGCAGGAAGGATCAGACCCGATCGAACTCGGCGACCTCGCAGGGGCGCTTGCCGCGAAGGAGAACGGGGTCTCAGTCGAGGAGTTAACCGCTCAACAACGGAAGCGCACGTACGTCTCTCTGTATCAGACGCATATCCCGAAAATGGTTGAGTCAGGAATCATCGAGTACGACAGCGACTCGGGCGTGATCTCGTCGACGAAACACGTCGACGAACTTGCCGCATACTTTCACTCGACGCCCGAGATGCCGCCGTGGGCGCTGGCGTACGGGAGCATCGCCGTCCTTGGGATCGGCGTCTATCTCCTGACTGCGTTGAGCGACACCCTGGCCGTCAACGCCGTCTACGTCGGGCTCCCGTTTTTCGTCGCGTTCATCGTGTTGAGCCTGATCCATTACAAGTACGTCAACGACATCCGCGAGAACAGGGGACTTGTCCCCGTGGACGAGGAGTAATTACTCATATGACAGACAAATGGGACCGAATCGGCTTCGTCATCAGCTCCCAGTACCGCGTGTCGGTTTTAGAACGGCTTGCAGAAGGGCCTGCAACGCCGTCGGGAATCGCAGACGACAAAGGCGTCGAGATCGCCGCGGTCTCTCACGCACTCTCCGGGCTCCGAGAGCGCGACCTCGTCGAGCTCCTCGTCTCTGAGGATCGGCGAAAGGGGCGCGTCTACGGAATTACGGAGTCCGGAGAGGCGCTGTGGTCGGAGATCACGACGCAGGGATTGCTCGACGACTCACAGGATCTTTGAGTAGGCTGTCATCGCGAGTCGGTACAACGGGTGAGTGACCGCATTGTTGCGAACAGTGGAAAGCGTGAACGACGACAGGCGGGCCGAACTGCATAGAGTACGCACACACCTGACACTCGTCGCTACTCCTCGGACGATCCGTCCGTCTCGTCCGTTTCGTCGTCCGTTGCTCTCTCGTCTGCTGTCGCTGCATCGTCGTCTCCCGTTGCGTCGCTCGTGACCTCTTCAGGGAGGAGCATCGTCGGATCTCGGGAGTGACCCGGCGACGCGGCAAACCGGGCGATCCGATCGAGCTCCTCGTCAGTGAACCAGTCGCTCACAGCGATTCACCCGGCTGCGGTCCTGTCAGCTGAGCGCTGCTGCTCGGTCGCCTGCTCTCTGTCAACTGAGCGCTACTACTCAGTCGCCTGCTCTGATCCGCGGACTGGCGCCTCAGTGACGGTGATCTCACCGTCGCCGAAGACGGACACTCGGTACCCGCCGAACCGGAAAGATACCTGTACGTCGGGGCCACCGGTTCGAACGATCTGACGGAGCGCGTCTGGGTCGACGACGTCATACAGCCGCGTCTCCCACTGACACGGGTCCACATCGGAGACCGCCGAGACCGCCTCGACGATCGCGACACCGATCTGCTCGTACTCCGCGTAGTTGAAGAACGCCGGTCCGTCCGTCGGTTCGTTCTGGTGTACTGCTCCGGCTCCGCCACAGTCGGTCGGTTCGAATGTATGCACCATACAAGTCGGTCAGCTAACTCTGTCGACTCCAAGTACATATACTTTACATCTCCGTCGTGATAGTGTTTTTCACCTAACCAGTTCGACAAAGGAGTCGTTCTACTCCGCCGACTCATCCGATCGGTGTTAATCATCGTTCGTTCCCTGGGCGGCTTCGGCTGACGGCTCGTTCTCGGCGATCGCTTGCAGGCGGCGCTCTGCCTCGTCTCTGTCTTCGGGATATCCGACATCGATCCGCCACCCATCGAGTCCGATCGCGTCGATGGTCCTGCCGGATTCGATGAGGAGATCGATGGCATCGGAGAGCTCGTACTCGCCGCGATCGGACGGTTCGACCAATCGCGTCGCGTGGAATATCGCCGGCGAGAACGTGTAGAATCCGGTCATCACGAGGTTGGACGGCGGGTCGTCCGGCTTCTCGATCACGTCGGTGATCTCGCCGTACCCGTTCGTGACACAGACGCCGTAGCGGGACGCCTCCTCGTACGGGACTTCCTCGACGAGGAAGGCGGCGTCGACGCGACTCTCCCGCTGGCGACGGACAACGTCCCCGAGGTTCGCCTCGAACACGTTGTCGCCGAGCATGAGCATGAACTCGCCGTCGACGTGCGCTTCGACGGTGTTGAGCGCGTGTGCGAGCCCGAGCTGCTCCTCCTGTCTCGTGTACGTGATCGGAATCCCGTTGAACTCCTCGCCGTAGTGGTCGATGATATCGTCGGCGCGATACCCGACGACGACGAGCAGCTCCTCGGCGTCGAGCGCCGCGAGCTTGTCGAAACAGTGCGTGAGGATGGGACGGCCATCGACTTCGACGAGCCCCTTCGGCGTCTCCTCCGTGAGCGGTCGAAGACGGGTCCCTTGGCCGGCGGCGAGTACAACTGCTTGCATCATCGGGATCCGGAGCCACGGGGGGTTTGTTATGAAGGGCTTATCAGCGGAGCCGATCGCGTATCTGAGTCCTACTCCGTCTAAGCCTGCCGGCGCGCAGTTTACTCTCGACGGCGCCGAGCGCCTCGTGTCCCCCGGTTGGCCGGGTACTAAACGCATAACAAACCGGAGTGGACAGCAGTATCAACTGATGACAGACAGCGCCGACCTGACTGACTCCAGCGGGGATTCGGCCGACTCACGCGTCGATCCGACCGACTCACCCGTCGATCGCGCCGACCCCAGCGTTGACTTCACCGAGATCAGCGTCGACGGCGACACGATTGACGACGTGGTCGACGTGCTTGAAAGCGGTCGATACGTGAAGGGACCGATCCTCGAGCGGTTCGAGGATCGGTTCGCCGAGAAGACCGGTGTCGACCACGCAGTCGGCGTCTCTAGTGGCACCGCAGCGATCCTCCTCGCGCTTCAGGCCGCGGGGATCGGCCCCGGCGACGACGTGTTCGTGCCGGGACATACCTTCTTCGCAACGGCCAGTCCAGTGCTCTCGCTCGGGGCGAATCCGGTGTTCGTCGACGTCGACTCAGACACGTACACGATGGATCCGGAGGGTCTCGCTGCCGCCGCGGAGTCGGCCGAGAACCCGGCGGCGGCCATCCCGGTCCACATCTACGGCGGCATGGCCGACATGAGCGCAATTCGCGCGGTCGCCGACGAGCACGACATGTTCGTGTTATCCGATTCCTGTCAGGCACACTTCGCGAGCCGCGACGGCGAGCGGGCGGGGTCCGCGGGCGACGCGGGCGCGTTCAGCTTCTACCCCTCGAAGAACATGACCGTCGCCGGCGACGGCGGAATGGTGACGACTGACGACGGGGAGCTCGCAGAGCGGATGCGGAGGTTCCGCAACCACGGTCGCGGTGACGACGGGATCCACCGCGCGCTCGGGCTCAATTACCGACTCGACGAGACGAGCGCCGCCGTCGGGCTCGGCCAGCTGGCGAAGGTCGAACGGTGGAACGCGAGTCGAAACGCCGCGGCGGGTCGATACACTGATCGCCTCACGGATGTCCCTGCGGTGACCACTCCGACCGAACCGGCCGACGGGTTCCACGTGTACCACCTCTACGTGATACAGGTGCCCGACCGGGACGCCTTACGAGACCACCTCGCGAGTGACGGAATCGACACCGGAATCCACTACGACACGCCGCTGCACGAGCACCCGGCGATCGAAGAACGCGTCGGTGATATCGATCTTCCCCGGAGCGAGCGACTCGCAGATCATATCGTGTCGCTTCCGATGCACCCGAACATCTCGGAGTCCGAAGTCGAGTACGTCGCACAGACGATCTCGGAGTACTACCAATGAACTACGCCGTCATCGGCACGGGCTACTGGGGGAGCAACCACGTTCGCGTCGCCACCGAGCTGGCCGAGGAAGGCGTCCTCAACGACGTGATCCTGTGTGACCTCGACGAGGACCGCCTCGACGACCTCGCTTCGAGTTACGGCGTCCGAGGCGTGACCGACTACGAGCGCTTGCCGGAGCTCGGCGTCGAGGCGGCGACAGTTTCGACCCCGTCGCCGACACACCATCGGATCGCGACGGATCTGCTCGAAGCCGGCGTCGACGTGCTCGTCGAAAAGCCGCTGGCGATCGACAGCGACGACGCGTGGGAGATCGTCGACGTCGCGAACGAACACGACCGGACGCTCGCAGTCGGGCACATTTTCAGACACCATCCGGCCCTCGTCGATCTGAAGCGTCGGATCGACCGGGGAGAGCTCGGGCGGATTAAGTACCTCTCGGCCTCCAGGTTCTCGTTTCGGGTCCCGCGTGAGACGACGGGCGCGCTCTACTCGCTCGGTGTTCACGACGTCGATATCTCGAACTACCTGCTCGGTGATCAGCCGGAGCAGGTGTACTGCTCGCTCGACGACGTCGTTCGCGAGGGAATCGACGAGACCGCCACGCTTGTCTTGGAGTACGACGGGGCGACGAGCGTGATTAACGAGTCGTGGCAGGTACCGGTGTTCGGGAAGCGGCGCGACCTCGTCGTCGTCGGCTCCGAGAAGGCGGCGTACGTCGACTACCTGGAAGACAACGTGATCGAGCTGTACGACAGTCGAGTCGTCGAGCGAAACGGGTCGATGAGCGTCCGCGACGAAGGAAAGCAGGTGTATGAAGCGCCGAACCGAGAGCCGCTCCGCGCGGAGATCGAGGAGTTCATCGGCGCGAGCCGCGGAGAGACGACGCTGCGAGCACCGGGGCGAGTTGGCGCTCGGGCAGTCGAGCTGCTGGAAGACGCCAAACGCTCGGCCGACACGAGAAACACCGTCACCGTTGCCAGCTCGGACCGCTCGACTGAGCCGATCGGCTCAGTCGAGCGGTCCGAGCTGGCAACGGTGACGGTGTTTCTCGTGTCGGCCGAGCGTTTGGCGTCTTCCAGCAGCTCGACTGCCCGAGCGCCAACTCGCCCCGGTGCTCGCAGCGTCGTCTCTCCGCGGCTCGCGCCGATGAACTCCTCGATCTCCGCGCGGAGCGGCTCTCGGTTCGGCGCTTCATACACCTGCTTTCCTTCGTCGCGGACGCTCATCGACCCGTTTCGCTCGACGACTCGACTGTCGTACAGCTCGATCACGTTGTCTTCCAGGTAGTCGACGTACGCCGCCTTCTCGGAGCCGACGACGACGAGGTCGCGCCGCTTCCCGAACACCGGTACCTGCCACGACTCGTTAATCACGCTCGTCGCCCCGTCGTACTCCAAGACAAGCGTGGCGGTCTCGTCGATTCCCTCGCGAACGACGTCGTCGAGCGAGCAGTACACCTGCTCCGGCTGATCACCGAGCAGGTAGTTCGAGATATCGACGTCGTGAACACCGAGCGAGTAGAGCGCGCCCGTCGTCTCACGCGGGACCCGAAACGAGAACCTGGAGGCCGAGAGGTACTTAATCCGCCCGAGCTCTCCCCGGTCGATCCGACGCTTCAGATCGACGAGGGCCGGATGGTGTCTGAAAATGTGCCCGACTGCGAGCGTCCGGTCGTGTTCGTTCGCGACGTCGACGATCTCCCACGCGTCGTCGCTGTCGATCGCCAGCGGCTTTTCGACGAGCACGTCGACGCCGGCTTCGAGCAGATCCGTCGCGATCCGATGGTGTGTCGGCGACGGGGTCGAAACTGTCGCCGCCTCGACGCCGAGCTCCGGCAAGCGCTCGTAGTCGGTCACGCCTCGGACGCCGTAACTCGAAGCGAGGTCGTCGAGGCGGTCCTCGTCGAGGTCACACAGGATCACGTCGTTGAGGACGCCTTCCTCGGCCAGCTCGGTGGCGACGCGAACGTGGTTGCTCCCCCAGTAGCCCGTGCCGATGACGGCGTAGTTCATTGGTAGTACTCCGAGATCGTCTGTGCGACGTACTCGACTTCGGACTCCGAGATGTTCGGGTGCATCGGAAGCGACACGATATGATCTGCGAGTCGCTCGCTCCGGGGAAGATCGATATCACCGACGCGTTCTTCGATCGCCGGGTGCTCGTGCAGCGGCGTGTCGTAGTGGATTCCGGTGTCGATTCCGTCACTCGCGAGGTGGTCTCGTAAGGCGTCCCGGTCGGGCACCTGTATCACGTAGAGGTGGTACACGTGGAACCCGTCGGCCGGTTCGGTCGGAGTGGTCACCGCAGGGACATCCGTGAGGCGATCAGTGTATCGACCCGCCGCGGCGTTTCGACTCGCGTTCCACCGTTCGACCTTCGCCAGCTGGCCGAGCCCGACGGCGGCGCTCGTCTCGTCGAGTCGGTAATTGAGCCCGAGCGCGCGGTGGATCCCGTCGTCACCGCGACCGTGGTTGCGGAACCTCCGCATCCGCTCTGCGAGCTCCCCGTCGTCAGTCGTCACCATTCCGCCGTCGCCGGCGACGGTCATGTTCTTCGAGGGGTAGAAGCTGAACGCGCCCGCGTCGCCCGCGGACCCCGCCCGCTCGCCGTCGCGGCTCGCGAAGTGTGCCTGACAGGAATCGGATAACACGAACATGTCGTGCTCGTCGGCGACCGCGCGAATTGCGCTCATGTCGGCCATGCCGCCGTAGATGTGGACCGGGATGGCCGCCGCCGGGTTCTCGGCCGACTCCGCGGCGGCAGCGAGACCCTCCGGATCCATCGTGTACGTGTCTGAGTCGACGTCGACGAACACCGGATTCGCCCCGAGCGAGAGCACTGGACTGGCCGTTGCGAAGAAGGTATGTCCCGGCACGAACACGTCGTCGCCGGGGCCGATCCCCGCGGCCTGAAGCGCGAGGAGGATCGCTGCGGTGCCACTAGAGACGCCGACTGCGTGGTCGACACCGGTCTTCTCGGCGAACCGATCCTCGAACCGCTCGAGGATCGGTCCCTTCACGTATCGACCGCTTTCAAGCACGTCGACCACGTCGTCAATCGTGTCGCCGTCGACGCTGATCTCGGTGAAGTCAACGCTGGGGTCGGCGCGATCGACGGGTGAGTCGGTCGGATCGACGCGTGAGTCGGCCGAATCCCCGCTGGAGTCAGTCAGGTCGGCGCTGTCTGTCATCAGTTGATACTGCTGTCCACTCCGGTTTGTTATGCGTTTAGTACCCGGCCAACCGGGGGACACGAGGCGCTCGGCGCCGTCGAGAGTAAACTGCGCGCCGGCAGGCTTAGACGGAGTAGGACTCAGATACGCGATCGGCTCCGCTGATAAGCCCTTCATAACAAACCCCCCGTGGCTCCGGATCCCGATGATGCAAGCAGTTGTACTCGCCGCCGGCCAAGGGACCCGTCTTCGACCGCTCACGGAGGAGACGCCGAAGGGGCTCGTCGAAGTCGATGGCCGTCCCATCCTCACGCACTGTTTCGACAAGCTCGCGGCGCTCGACGCCGAGGAGCTGCTCGTCGTCGTCGGGTATCGCGCCGACGATATCATCGACCACTACGGCGAGGAGTTCAACGGGATTCCGATCACGTACACGAGACAGGAGGAGCAGCTCGGGCTCGCACACGCGCTCAACACCGTCGAAGCGCACGTCGACGGCGAGTTCATGCTCATGCTCGGCGACAACGTGTTCGAGGCGAACCTCGGGGACGTTGTCCGTCGCCAGCGGGAGAGTCGCGTCGACGCCGCCTTCCTCGTCGAGGAAGTCCCGTACGAGGAGGCGTCCCGCTACGGCGTCTGTGTCACGAACGGGTACGGCGAGATCACCGACGTGATCGAGAAGCCGGACGACCCGCCGTCCAACCTCGTGATGACCGGATTCTACACGTTCTCGCCGGCGATATTCCACGCGACGCGATTGGTCGAACCGTCCGATCGCGGCGAGTACGAGCTCTCCGATGCCATCGATCTCCTCATCGAATCCGGCAGGACCATCGACGCGATCGGACTCGATGGGTGGCGGATCGATGTCGGATATCCCGAAGACAGAGACGAGGCAGAGCGCCGCCTGCAAGCGATCGCCGAGAACGAGCCGTCAGCCGAAGCCGCCCAGGGAACGAACGATGATTAACACCGATCGGATGAGTCGGCGGAGTAGAACGACTCCTTTGTCGAACTGGTTAGGTGAAAAACACTATCACGACGGAGATGTAAAGTATATGTACTTGGAGTCGACAGAGTTAGCTGACCGACTTGTATGGTGCATACATTCGAACCGACCGACTGTGGCGGAGCCGGAGCAGTACACCAGAACGAACCGACGGACGGACCGGCGTTCTTCAACTACGCGGAGTACGAGCAGATCGGTGTCGCGATCGTCGAGGCGGTCTCGGCGGTCTCCGATGTGGACCCGTGTCAGTGGGAGACGCGGCTGTATGACGTCGTCGACCCAGACGCGCTCCGTCAGATCGTTCGAACCGGTGGCCCCGACGTACAGGTATCTTTCCGGTTCGGCGGGTACCGAGTGTCCGTCTTCGGCGACGGTGAGATCACCGTCACTGAGGCGCCAGTCCGCGGATCAGAGCAGGCGACTGAGTAGTAGCGCTCAGTTGACAGAGAGCAGGCGACCGAGCAGCAGCGCTCAGCTGACAGGACCGCAGCCGGGTGAATCGCTGTGAGCGACTGGTTCACTGACGAGGAGCTCGATCGGATCGCCCGGTTTGCCGCGTCGCCGGGTCACTCCCGAGATCCGACGATGCTCCTCCCTGAAGAGGTCACGAGCGACGCAACGGGAGACGACGATGCAGCGACAGCAGACGAGAGAGCAACGGACGACGAAACGGACGAGACGGACGGATCGTCCGAGGAGTAGCGACGAGTGTCAGGTGTGTGCGTACTCTATGCAGTTCGGCCCGCCTGTCGTCGTTCACGCTTTCCACTGTTCGCAACAATGCGGTCACTCACCCGTTGTACCGACTCGCGATGACAGCCTACTCAAAGATCCTGTGAGTCGTCGAGCAATCCCTGCGTCGTGATCTCCGACCACAGCGCCTCTCCGGACTCCGTAATTCCGTAGACGCGCCCCTTTCGCCGATCCTCAGAGACGAGGAGCTCGACGAGGTCGCGCTCTCGGAGCCCGGAGAGTGCGTGAGAGACCGCGGCGATCTCGACGCCTTTGTCGTCTGCGATTCCCGACGGCGTTGCAGGCCCTTCTGCAAGCCGTTCTAAAACCGACACGCGGTACTGGGAGCTGATGACGAAGCCGATTCGGTCCCATTTGTCTGTCATATGAGTAATTACTCCTCGTCCACGGGGACAAGTCCCCTGTTCTCGCGGATGTCGTTGACGTACTTGTAATGGATCAGGCTCAACACGATGAACGCGACGAAAAACGGGAGCCCGACGTAGACGGCGTTGACGGCCAGGGTGTCGCTCAACGCAGTCAGGAGATAGACGCCGATCCCAAGGACGGCGATGCTCCCGTACGCCAGCGCCCACGGCGGCATCTCGGGCGTCGAGTGAAAGTATGCGGCAAGTTCGTCGACGTGTTTCGTCGACGAGATCACGCCCGAGTCGCTGTCGTACTCGATGATTCCTGACTCAACCATTTTCGGGATATGCGTCTGATACAGAGAGACGTACGTGCGCTTCCGTTGTTGAGCGGTTAACTCCTCGACTGAGACCCCGTTCTCCTTCGCGGCAAGCGCCCCTGCGAGGTCGCCGAGTTCGATCGGGTCTGATCCTTCCTGCAGCTGCCTGAGCACGAACCGCCTGCGGGCGTTGCTCAACAGGTCGAAGGCGACGTCTTGGGAGAGTGTGGTGTTGTCTGAGTCTGACATTCGGAGTACCGTCTTCGTTCAATCGCAATAGCTTCGGATTCCGGGTATTACTCTTTGTTATCTGGAGGCTATCACTCGGTAGAGGTATCGTTGTCTCGTATCCCCCTGAGTAAGACACTCATTACAATTCCATCGTACGGCAGTAGTACGGTCATGTCACAGCGTTTCGTCACCGGCGCAGAACAGGCGGTCGCCGACCGCGTTTCTCACCTGTATTCACCGTCCGTATGAGACGGTCGTCTGATTCCGGTCGCGACACGGTCGGATTCGAACGACGACTGCCGTTCGACCTCGTCGCGGCCGGAGTGTTCCTCGCTGCGACGTACGCTACGTTCTTTCTCCAAGAGGGTTCTCTCCTCAGGGTCGCAGCGAGCGTCGTCACGGTTTGTGTTCTCCCCGGATACGTCACGACCGCTGCGCTGTTCCCGTTAACCGAGCGAGAGCAGTCACTTCGACGGGGCGTCGAGGGAACGCGGATCACGCTGCGCGAGCGCGGCGCGCTGTCGCTCGGTCTGAGCGTCGCACTCGTCCCGATCATCGCGCTCACTATCGGTCAGTTCTCTTCGGGATTCACCACTCGCGGAACGTTTGCGATGATCGGCGGCTACGTCGCTGTCGTCGGGGTGATCGCGGCGTACCGCCGGCTGCAACTTCCAGAGGAGGAGCGATTGTACGTTCCCGTTGGCACATGGGTTACCGAGCTGATCGACGGGCTCACCTCGGGGTCGCGGATCAACCGCGTGCTCACGGCCGCGCTCGTCTGTAGCATCCTAATCGCGGGCGGAACGTTCGCGTTCGCCGCTGCAACGCCGGTCGACGGCGAGACGTACACCGACTTCCACCTGCTCACGGTCGACGAAGACGGCGAGTACGTCTCGGCGGGGTACCCCGAAGAGCTCGAGCGAGACGAGCCGACCGAGCTCTCGTGGGGGATCAGGAGTTACGAAGCCGAAACGACAACGTACACCGTGATCACGACAATCGAACGGGTTTCCGAAGCGGACGGTCAGCTCACGCGGGTCGAGACGGCCGAGCTGGATCGAGCGACGACGACGGTGTCCCCCGGCGAACACGAGATCGTCGATCACGAGGTCGCACCGCCGCTCGTCGGTGAGAACCTCCGTGTGAGCTACTACCTCTATCGCGGTGACGCCGCCGGAACGCCGTCGGAAGACACCGCGTACCGCCATCTACATATCTGGGTCGATGTCGGCGGAGGCTCGTAGCCGTGTGGCCGTGGGAGCACGCCGTTATCGGGTACGTTGCGTACTCGATCGGCATCCACCTGTTGTGGCAGCGCTCGCCGACTGGATGGGAAGCCGTCACCGTCGTCTTCGCCTCTGTTTTCCCGGACCTGATCGACAAGCCCCTCGCGTGGGAGTTCGGCGTCTTCCCGTCGGGATACGGGATCGCCCACTCGGTGTTTTTCGCGGTCCCGACCGCCGCCGTCGTCTTCGCGGTGACCGCAGCGCTCGATCGCCGAGAGATCGGAGCCGCGTTCGCGACCGGCTACTTGCTTCACCTCCCGGCAGACATCATCCCGCACTACATCCTCGACGGACACCTCCCGCTCAGCCGCGTGCTGTGGCCGATCGCAACGACGGAGTCATCGTATCCCGACGGGTTCACCGGGACTTTTTGGACCTATTTCACCGACTCGGCGGCCGATCTCCTCTCGGGACCGCCGGGTCTCTATGTCCTCATCGTCGGCGGAATGATGCTGTTCAGTGCGCTGCTGTGGGTGTATGACGGTATGCCCGGCGTCAGGGAGCCGGTGCTGTACCTCCGCGATCGGGTTCGGAACCGGGAGCAGTGAGGTCGTCGGGGCGGTGCACTCGACGGGAGCGACGGAGAACGATCACCTCGATAGACGACCGTTACCGCGGACAACGGGCTGCTTAACAATGCACGTGCCCGCTCGCTT
>LFFM01002046.1_pt1 | contig 13540 bp, 12 predicted proteins | sample 643131 | NCBI WGS metagenome assembly LFFM01 (sample SAMN03777445, study PRJNA286221) | soda lake metagenome | biome: soda lake; feature: Kulunda steppe; material: water; isolation source: sample Tc-Br brine of Tanatar trona crystallizer | place: Russia: Kulunda steppe | collected 2011-07
ATTCGGCAATTATGGATGGCATTCACTGATGGGATCGCAGTACTCCGTGGTCGTGACCCTGAAGCAGAACAATCCAATAACTAATAGTTCAGTAACATGAACTAGTATTCAGTTGTGACCGATACTACAGAGACAATCTTACAGAATAAGCGGATTCTGGTTACCGGTGGTGCAGGTTTCATTGGCAGCCATATCGTTGATGCAGTCAGACGTGAAAATGAGGTCATCGTTTTTGACAACCTCTCAACTGGTTCTACTGATCGCGTTCCTCCTGATGTTGAATTTATTGAGGGAGATATTCGAGATCGAGACCAGCTCTCAGAAGCCATGAGCGGTGTTGACATTGTGTTCCATGAAGCTGCGATCGTCAGCGTCGAGTACTCAGTTGAAAATCCAGAAGTAACCCAAGCAGTGAACGCACGGGCAACTATCCAGTTGCTTGAGTTGGCTCGCAACGAAGAGGCACGCGTTGTGTTTGCATCAAGTGCAGCCGTGTATGGACATCCAGAATCCGTTCCAATCTCCGAAACTGACCCGGTCACGTCGAGTTCGCCGTATGGACTTTCAAAGCTGACTGCCGATCAGTACGTACAGTTGTACGCAGAACTATACAATTTGGAGACTGTTGCGCTGCGGTATTTCAATGTCTATGGGCCACGACAGACTGGTGGTGATTATAGTGGTGTCATTAATGTCTTTTTTGAGCAGGCACGCAACGGCGGCTCAATAACCGTTCACGGTAAGGGGACACAGACACGCGATTTTATTCATGTTGACGATATTGTGCAGGCGAACCTGCGAGCGGCGGTTCATGGCGAACCAGGGGCGGTGTACAATATCGGGACTGGAGAGAGTATCACTATTCTGGAATTGGCAAAGCTGATTCGAGAGATTGTGGGTAATTTATCTGTTGAGATCGACCATATTTCACCCCGGGAGGGAGATATTGAGAAGAGTCAAGCCAATATCAAGCGTGCAAAGACTGCGCTCGGCTTTGTTCCGACTGTTCGGCTTCAAGACGGGTTGGCTAAATTACAGTAACTCATCTCATGATAACAGTACAATCAGTACATTTGCATCGCATACCTTTCGATCGTTGTCTTCTTTATTATCCACCTAAAGGACAACAGTAATGGACATTTTACGAGTGGCACAAACGGTATATCCAGATGTCAAAGGTGGTGCTGCATATCACATTCATGCATTATCACGAGACCAAGCCAAGTGCGGACATGATGTGACTGTGCTCACTGTTCGGCATGATTCTGAACTACCCACGTTCGAGCATCGAGACGGATATACTGTAGTCCGATACGATCCAAATATCTCGCCACTTGGCAACAAAATCAGCCTTGGCATAGCGCAGTATCTCAAGTCAGCGACCGAATTCGATGTCATTCATGCGCATTCACATCTCTATTTTTCGACGAATTTGGCCGCACTGAAACGACGGTTTTCGGACATCCCATTGGCGCTCACAAATCATGGACTCTACAGCCAGACGGCCCCTGAGTGGGTTTTCGATCTGTATCTGAAGACGCTTGGTCGGTGGACGTTCAACCAGGCAGATTGTGTATTCTGTTATACCGAGACTGACAAACAACGTGTTCAAAAACTGGGTGTGACAAGCCAGATCAAGGTTGTTTCGAATGGGATCGATACGGTCCGATTTTCGCCGGAAGGCCCACAGAGTGATCTTATCGAGCGCAACGTTCCCGTTCTACTGTTCGTCGGCCGCTTAGTCGACGGCAAGCAACCTGAAATTGCTGTTGAAGCATTCGCCGCTGTTCGTGATTCGTTCCCCGAGGCACAACTGTATCTGTGCGGGGTCGGTCCACTCCAAGACGAACTTGAAGCACAGGCAACCGCTCTCGGTGTTCGTGATGCTGTCCAATTTTTGGGCCAACTCTCTTACGATGCAATGCCAGCTGTCTATCGCAGCGCAGATGTGCTGTTGCTGACGAGTCGTGCCGAGGGTGTCCCCCGAACAGTAATGGAGGCGCTGTCGTCAGGCCTGCCCGTCGTCAGTTCAGATCTTCCACAGATCCGTGCAGCGTTCGGAGAGGCCGTTTCGTTTGTTGAAAGAGGAGACCCAACAATTTTCAGCAAACACGCTTGTGACCTACTACATGCCGATCCAACAGCCAGTCTGGACGCTGAGTTCAGTTGGGAGCAAACAGTTACCGAAACGACGCAAGCCTTGGAATCGATCGTTGATTAGTCTAATTTAGGAGTCCTTTTTCGGGGTACCGTTCGTACATCTATGTCCTCATCGGTTGAGTCGTAAAACCGTACTTGTAGATGCACGATTTACATTTAACTTTGAGAGAGGATGTACAACTTGTAGACAGCTACTCAACGCCGGACCTCTACTTTTTATTGTTTTTACGAAGTTAACCAAGTGATATAAGACGGTCAAAATATACACTTGACATAAATGTATCAACGAAAAGCATTTCATTTATCAAATACAATCAATATTCACTCATGCTTGACTGAGTATCAAATATGAAGATCGGATTTATTGCGACCGAGATTGGTCATCAAGAAGGTGGTGCGTTCATGGGGGGGAACGTGAACAACGTAGTTTCTGTCTCAAAAGCCCTCGCAGACCGCGGTCACGAAATCACGATCATTACGACCAAACCTCGTGATGCTGCCGAGAATTATACAGATCCACTTGAGTGGGCTGATGTCTATAGTCTCGACTGCCAGCATGACCACGGATCACCCGGATATTTATTTTCTTTTTCTAAATATGCGATCCAGCAGATTCGAAGTTTAGCGGCCGACAAAGAACTTGATGTAGTGTCTGTTCATACTGGGTTCACGATTTGGGGCATCATCGGTTCGCTTAGTAGTACGATTGCCTGTCCATCAGTTCACGTTCAATACTGTCCGATCGGGCAGTCTTCTGGTAGTACTGTTTACGATTTGATCCAGTCAGTCTCACTATCGAAACTCTGGTTATATGGTAATGATCGGTTTATTGGTGTAACTGATAATGTCGCTGAGACCACCGCTAATGCGACGCCCAAGCATGTCGAGGTAATTCACAATGGACTGAATGTTGAGACATACACGCCACGAGCCGAGTCACGATTTGATCTTTTTGAGACTGAGTCTGTCGTCATCGGATATTTGGGTAGTCTCAATGATCAAAAAGGGTTAGATATCTTGATCGATGCGTTCCAATCATTGACCATAGAACGAGATGCAGTTCTTGCTCTCGGACTTGAGGTTCGGTCAGAACGGTCGAGTTCACCACTCTGGGATAGAATTAAACAAGATCCGAACATCTATTCGTTCGGTATTATTAGCGACGTCCCGGCGTTTCTGGCTCGTTCAGACGTGTTTGCTGTGCCCTTCCGAACGACTGTTGGACCCGCGGATTATCCAGTCGCAGCCCTTGAGGCCATGTCGTGTGCAACGCCACCGATTGCAACACGGATTGGCGGTTTACCCGACATGATCGATCACGAAGAAGACGGTCTTCTTATCGATCGCCCGGATTCAGACCTGTTAGCGGATGCACTGACAAAGTTGATCGATGATGCGGGGTTGCGGCACCGGCTGGGGAATGGTGCTCGCGAACGTATCAAACGAGACTTTTCGATTACGTCTGTCGTCGATGAGTACGAAGCAGTATTTAATAAGGTGATAAATTCGTGAAGTCTCAGCAGCAACACAATCGAGACGTCGTTGAACTATTCTTGTCGATCGTTAATAGTGACGGCGATACTGTGACGAATCCAGCACAGTATCTCTCAACCGCGCGTAATAACAAGATTGGTTATCCGTTCCTCCAATATCTCGTGTCTGAGGGGGTTGATACAACGTGGATAGAAGAGGAATTGCAAGAAGAAAACGAGCAGTTTGACGCTTTTGAACGGGACTTGGAGTATATTGACTCGCGGCTCTCTGGACACAAAATCGATTACGCGATTATTAAAACGCAGTTTCCATTTGAGTACCGGAGTTGGGATCTGAACCTTCTTGTCGCTCCTGAGGCGCGTGACGACGTGATTTCCATTTTTTGTGAGGAAGGATGGTATCGAACGACACTCCGGGAACATCCAATCGCACGGACAGAGCCGGGAAAAACCATGCTTGAGCATACAGATAGACATCCGATACATATCCACGATTCAGTTTCCTGGAACGGTTTTACTTATGTTCCAGCCTCGCTGATCCTATCGCATACTCGAACGGTTGAAGGAATTCAGTATCCAACTGAGCAAGTGGATTGGCTCATCCACTGTGCACACTCTGCGTTTGAGAATTATGAGCTGACGTTGGGTGAAGCGTATCTAATTGAGGAATTTAGTAAGTTTAGAAAACATGACCTGATAGAATCGTTGTGCATGGTCGGTGCGGTTGATCTTGTCACAAACGCTGCTGGTGAAATCTGTACTGGAGATAGTCACGTTGCTCTTCCCGCTGTATACTCCCATTCCGATTTATTTCCGGTTTGGTACTCACACGCGAGTGGTATATCGGGGGTACCAGAGTTGCTTTCACATTATGCACAATATGGGCTACAGGTGATCAAATGATTGTGGTCTTCACAGGTGTTGATGGTTCTGGAAAGACCACTCAAGCAAAGCGTCTCCGCGATGCACTTTGTGAACGTGGTATTGATGCTCGGTACGAACACCTCACGGGGCCGAACCTCAGCATAACACGACGAATAAAAAATCAAGTAGGAGAAGCATTTCTTGATAGGGAAGACCAGGCCCAATTGTCTGACGATAGGAGTGTGTCAGAGATGTCCGATCCTGGCTCAAATAAATTCAAACCAATAGGATTGTTCTTTCTCTACCGGGGGACTTGGCAGAGCTGGGTTAACATCGTCACCAAGAGGGACGCCGATGTTATCATTCTAGATCGGTATTTATATGATGATTTAGTTAGGGTTCACTGGAAATATCGATACGACGCTGACTGGTTGGCGAAGCTTAATTATCTCGTACCCAATCCAGATCTTGTATTTTGGCTTGATGCACAACCAGATATTGCTTGGAAACGCGAATCCAATGGCCGAACAACACCCAAACAACATGCACAAAAAAGAGCGTGTGTTGACGAAATCTGCCGACTAGTACTATCGGATAACACCACCGTTCCAATTGATACGAGTGAGCAGTCTATTGAAGCTATTTTTTCTCAGGTTCTCTCTGAGACACTATCGAATCTTCGACGATAAATTGTTGGATGTAACTGAAGAAGCTTAATTTGGCAGTGTCTAAATAAGCCAGTTTGAGAAGCGAGCAGTTCATGATTTGAGTTGCCTATGCTGTCCCCAGAACTGCTCACAGAAACGTTAGATATGACGAATGTTCAATGTTGGGAGCGTGAGCGGACGGCGACGTTGACGAGACGCGCGGTGTCTCGTTCGCACACCTGAAATCCCTGATTTCTGGGGACGCCCGTCAGGGTGTTTGCTGTCCGTCTCCATACGACTGGATGTTCGCTTAGAGAAACACAAGAAATTCTTCGGCTATTCGACGTAGAACGTTCTCATCAAGCGACTTGGCAATGGGTGCATCCAATTTCTGACAGCGTTCCCGACCCGCCTGAATTCACAGGACTTGTTCTGTGAGCCAGCGTATACGCTGGCACTGGCGAAGCCGAAGCGGGTCGCGGTTGACGAGACCGCTGTCAGAATTAACGGTGAGCTGTGTTGGTTGTCCGCTGCAATAGACCTTGAGTCAAAGTTGATTCTTGACGCCGAATTGTTGGACGCCATGGCACTGATCCAGCGGCTGCGTTTCTTCACCGCCTTGCCGAGAGACACGGTCTCGGAGAAATCGTGTTTCTCGGCGACGGCTTTGGGTATCAGGCTGCCCTTGCCCGACTAGGGTTACGCGGTCGCCGAGACTATACTGACAGAAACCTCATTGAAAAATGGTTTCAGACATTCAAACAACGCATCGACCGTTTCTATCACTCATGGGTGCGCAGTCGGAGAAGCGTTTGCCAGTGGATTGGACCGTTTGTACATTACTATAATCACCAACGACCGCATCAATCGCTAGATAATCGAACGCCAGCTGAGGAGGTTCTCAATTAGACAGTGCCAATATTGTCATGAAATTAAAAGCTTATTTATTTTATTAAAAATTAATTCTGTGTTTTTTTCCAGCTGGAATTGGTGAGAATTTGTAACTGTCATAAAATCCACATCAGTAATAACATCATTAATCACATTTTTGAATGTATTATATTTGTTGTTTATTGTTTGGTAATGGATATGTTGAGATTGATACCTTGTTGTGTTTTCTGATCGGGTGCACATACGATTTTCAATGATATTTTGACTTGTTTCGACAAAGATGATTAAATCCGGCTTGTTTAGTATATGATTATAATCTACATCAGAAAGGATCTCATCAAATTTTTTAGGAGTATTGAGACCAATTGACCAAATAGCCTGATAAATACCCTGATCAAATAACAATACCTCAACTAGTGAATCTTGATGTTTAATCATGTTTCTAACATATAAGTAATTAAATAAAACTTGAACAAAATCAATCAACGATTTTTGGTTAGTTGAATAGACAAAATTAAACTGCTTAACATATTCGAGAGGTTCTTGAAAATCCTGTAAGATTACCTTTGATTTAGAAATAATCCTTGGAGCACGATTTAAGTTCCCAATTTGGCGGATTGGGTCGCTAGGCTCAATACTCTCTGTCTGAAGTTTTTGTTTAATTCTGTCACAAAGTGTTGATTTCCCAACACCAGGTAATCCGACAAACTCAACGTGCAATGGTGAACTCTTTTTCAGTTGCATAATAACTAAATTCTGTTCCAAATCTCAGATTTAATCTGTTTGGTGACTGTCTCTATATCTTGATCCGTATCAATTTCTATCATTTCACAACCATCATATTCTAGTATATTAACTGTTTCAAATTTTTTACTTAGTTTATGATCTGGTGTTTCAGGCTTACGTTTTTTTGCCACTTGAATGGGTGTATTTAATTTGATAATTATGTCTGGTGGTTTTTCATGTATTTCGTCATAAATTTGTTTTTCCCATTTTGAAATCCAACGCTTTATTTTTGAGGAGCTACCATGCCAAATTGTTAAAAGGGTACCATCATTAATTCCTGGCACTTGATTTTGTGGATATCTATCCATTAATACAATCATTCCTCTATTTCGTGCCGTCCTTGCTTTACTACGCTTAGAATATTTTTCTCTGGCAAGTGTAACCGACCATAATAATTTTGCGAAGGTTATTTTTTTGTTTGCCGTTTTAATTTCTTTTTTATCTTTTGCTTGGCTACTTTTTGATTTTATTTTATTTAATGCATCATGAGCCAATTTAAGCGGCAACCGAGGAAGGGAACAGCTTCCATCACCACTTCCGAAATACACTTCGTACGTGTCGACTTTCCATGATAGCCATTCATTTATTTTTTTTATTTGAGTAGATTTCCCGGATCCATCTATGCCAATAAACGCAATTTCTAGACCACCCATGGTTGATTTCCTTCGAGATGGAAATGGTCTTTGAATTGATTTTTCATTTAACTTGCCAATTCCGCGAAATCCTTTTCGAGTCAATGAAAGAATGGCACTGGTCTTTCTACCGTGGGTACTGTAGGTGCCGATTTCGTTCCTCAATAACTGTCTCAAGTGATGAAACTGGGATATTTTTGGACCATGGTTGATCATGTGTGTAATTTGTTTACCAATTTTTAGAGACAATAAATCAGTACACACTTTAATTATTTTTTGATTTTCAATCTGGCTACGTAACCACTCATATTCATCTAGAAAATCATTGAAATTTGATCTTCTCGATAGAATATTTACCCGTCGTATCTTCATAGCGTATCTTATAAATAAGAGGACAGTTTCAACATTTGGATCCGAAATCCAGATTCCGTATTTTTGGTCTCGAGTTCGATTTTCTATAATATATGACGACCAAGGAGACACATACTCCTTCAAAAATGGCGTACCAAATGTAAGTTCGTAATGTAGATGTATATGTATTATTTTACCAGACTCCTCATCATACCCGATATAATTTGTGATACCTGAATATCCCGCATTATTAACGTCATCAAATTTTTTATATCCGTTATTTATCAGTATCTTTTGGACATTAATAACATCTTGACGTTTACAGAGCAGCTCAATATCTGTATCCCCATTTATTGACTGTTCAATTTTTTTATTACTTTTCCAATTACAATACTCTATGCCTTCTGACTCTATGTCGTATAACAATGATTTTATTTTATTTAACATGTATGAATCCAATGACTGTTTTATTGCTTAACCCAGATTATCAAATCAAAGAACTTCACGATATATATCTACATACCCCTTGACAGTTCGATCAATAGGAAATTTACTGATTGCACGGTCTCTCGCTTTTTTACCTAGGTCTCTTCGATGTTTATCAGAATCTAATAACAACCTTAGTTTTTGAGCGATATCATTCGGATCTTCAGGATTTATAAATAATCCTCCTTCACCAACGACTTCTTGGAGTACTGTGATTTCACTAGCAACTACGGGTAATCCACAACCCATTGCTTCTACCGCTGCATTACAAAAACCTTCGTATATTGATGGCACGACAAAAATATCACATTGTGCAATCGTGGAATAAACTTGACTTCTTTTGTCTAAATATCCTAAGAACGAAACAGAATCATCAATATCAAGTTTTTTAGTTTGATTTTGTATTCTGGATTTTAGTGGACCATCCCCAATAATTATTAAATTGACATTTGGATGTGAATCAAGCACATCTACCATTGCTTCTATCAATTTTGAGTGATTCTTCTGTTTTGTAATAGTGGACGCAGTAACAATTTTGATTCCTTCAGGAAGATCCTGTTCTGTATCCGTGCTAGATTTGATCTTTTCAAAATCAACACCATTATATATTGTCTCACATGAAGTCAATTTTAAAAATGGCCTTTCATAAAACTGGAAAGAATTTTTTGTACTATTTGAGTTAGTAATAATCTTATCTGTTAATGGATAAGTTGGGCAGTTTACAATATTTTGTAAGTGAGAAAAGTAGTTGTGGTCATTGTGTTCGGTATTTATTACTTTTATATCTTTTCCGATCGACAGGGTTCGTCCCATTGATCCAATAAAATTATCATGGGTATGTAAGATATCATATTCACCCATCAAATTCTCCAGACCTCGGTATGCTTTAATGTCGAACCGGGATCCACCTCCAAGTGTATATATATTTGTGGTCAATGATTTGATCTCTGGATCCACATTTTCAAGAGAGCGGTCATAAAAACTGGCAATAGATACATCCACATCTGTTTGTTCATCTATTTTACCGGCAACTTCAACAGGAATCGATGTTGAGCTAACGGTGTTTACAAAGAACAGTACTTTCATCATTTCTTAATTTATCTTTAATGACTCAACCAAAATAACAGTAACCTATCTAGACAGTGCCCTTATTGGACAAAGCAGTTTGATATAACGATTCTATATCATTTACTACTTTTTTTGTTGAAAATTTATTTATTTGATCAGTACAAGCATTTCTCATCTCAGATAACTTTGTTCCATTTTTTATTAAATATTGAATTTTGTTAGACAATGACTTGTGATCTCCTCTTATAAATGTTTCACCAGCTTTCCCTGCAATCCAAGGCGGTGCACCAGTGTTAGATGTTAAAATTGGGCAATTATGCTGCAGAGATTCCATTATTGTACGGCCAAATGGTTCGGGCCATAGTCCTGGATGAATAAATAAATCCGCTAAATTATAATATTTAGATATTTTGTCATGCTCCATCCAACCATGAAATACAATTTTATGACGATCATTCAATTTTTGACTATGTTGAATTAGTTCGTTTCTTTCGGCACCGTCACCAATTATATCTAAATGGATTGGGTCTGAAATAGTTCCAAGTGCATCTAGTAGTAGCTTTACTCCTTTTTGTGGAACAAGGCGACCAACATATAATATACGAAAGTTATCTTTATTATTGCGGTTGGTATAATTGGGTTTCATATCTTCAGTAAAATTTGGGACAACAACAATCTCATTTTCCAGGCCGTATTCAAGATATATATTTTTAACTTGTGGGCTAATCGCAAATAACATATCCAAATGTGATATCATTCTTTTTTCAAGATATTTTTGTGAGATGTACCGAGGTATACGAGCCAGATTTTCCATATTTTCTTTGTCTGAGTGACGATATTTTTTTGCGATTGTACAATTTTTATGACACTCGCCATCCATTTGTGATAAATTACTACAAAAAAGAGTATATGTATTTAATCGTCCAACATAGACGGTATCGGATTCATCGCAAGTATCATTACCTATTGAATGCCCCACTGGTGCGAGAAATGCGGGATTAAATATATGTGCTATATCATATTTATCTAACGTTTCTGATTGTATTTTACTAATTTTTTTAAACCGGGTTAGTAATGAATTAATATCTTCAAAGTTAGATATCTGTTTATATTCATACTCTGCTTCAGATAAACCATCTATTTTGTGAGTTATGTAAACATCTACATCATGCCCTCTAATTGCCAGCTCAGATGCCAGCAAGTGTAGACTACGGCTTGAACCACCACCATTCTTTAAGTCGAGAAATCGAGCAAGAAATGCAATTTTCATAACACAATCTTGGTCTTTATCTATAAAACATCAACGCTATTTAGGGAAATCATTTTTTAATAAGGTTTCTGTCAATGTAACCCCGGCGACCATGTAGTCCATGGAGAGATCGTGTTTCTCAGCGAAGCGGTAAAGAATACAGCTGACAATGTAGGGTGTCTCAATCAACAGGGAGCCGCTGGGCGAAACTCACCGACCAGCAGCGAGAGCGTCTGCTTGAGCTGCTCGAAGAAGGTGAGACTTAGAAGAAGCAGGAGATTCAGCACTTGATAAACACCGAGTTCGATGACGAGTACCACCGGAACTACCTGCCGTGGTTAAAAGAACAGATTTGCACGTGTTTCGAGGAAATATTTGGAGAACATAAACACCTAAATTAGTGACCTGCTCGTTTCTCAAACGTTTGATCCGTGCGTCGCCAGTTGTGAACCGCCAGTCGATATAGGAGTTAGATTTGTGCCATATTCAGCTAACTTCCGTGCGGTGGAGTGAAGTGAAATTCTATATTCTCGGGCAATTAAAGAGTTTTTACGATTACGAAGAGGTTGCGCGCTCTGGTCTGTCGGTACGTGTGGTCGGTGCGAGCAACTATCCCTGGTTTCGTTGGGAGCGGGTCTCCGACGTGAATGAGAAGTTGCTTATTGGTTTCATCGAAACAGATGACTGGGTAGTCCTTATAATACGCTTCGTGGTAGAGGGCGAGTATATCTCTCATACAGCAGACGAATTTCTCATTCTGTCCGGGTAGAATCACCCACTCGATAGATCGGTGAGGCTGCAGTTTGTTTTTAGAATCTGTCGAACGGTCTCGTGCGAGGTTGACTTGACGCCGATCTTATTGAGCGTGGTAAGTGTGTCTGCGAGGGGGTGGAGTGCCCAGCGAGCGATCCTATCGGGCGGGTCGTTGCAGGCCAATGTAACCAAGCGAGCTTTGGCGTTACCATCGAGTTTGCGTACGTAGATGCAGTCAGGTTTACTACACTTGAAGCAACACTATACAGTTCCGTATTAATTAAAAAAGACTGTGTTGAGATTGGTAAAATGGATATACAAGTCGGTTGTTTGAGCAGATACAGACCCGATCAAAATTTCGGTTACGCTTATGAATTCCCGAATCGAAATCGTCATTTCATTTGGGAGTCTGACTAAATAATATACGTAAGACAAAATTAAGAGATTGTATGATGAATAAGATACAAAATAGATTTTTAGATAAGTGTGCTAAATTTATTCTAGTTTTGGCTACGGCTTGTTCTCCGTATTATTTTTTATTTCCAACGAGCATTAGCCTCTACGAAATACTAGTCGTAATATCAATAATTTTAATTGTTTTATCTCGTGGAATTATTAATTTGCCCACTTTTCACTACCTATTACCAATATTATTATTATTTTTAGGCTATCTAATTTCCCTTCCAAATTCGATTGATAACACCTCAATGAACGCAATTCTACAACTACCATTATTCACCATTCAAGCTGTGGCAGTATATTCGATGGTAGAGAACAAGGCCGATCTTTGGCATCACTGCATGGCAATATCAACTAGTATTATCGTACTTACTTGTACGTATTTGTTATTGCTTTTTGGTATTACGACACATATTGAATATATTGGTCAAGTAGATAATGCTTACCGATTACAGGATAGATTAAATCTATTATATCACAGTCCTAACAGACTAGCTTTGATTTTATTAATGATTATTCCATCTTCTATTGCAGTATTAGCAAAATTTAAACGCTATCTAGCTGTGAAGACTGTATATTCATTTTGTATTACTATTGCATTTGTTATGATACTTGACACAGGATCTAGGAGTGCTCTTATTACAATCCTTTTTGTTATTATTTTCGTGTCTGTTATTAAGTTGATATCCAATCTTGAAAAGTACATTTTTATAAATAAAGTAATAATTCTGTCAATTATGTTAGCGGCGTCTGTCGTATATTTATTTATTAATTTACGATCTTGGTTACCAAATCGGGTAGTTGAGACATTGGATGGTGATCGAGATATCGATCGAATAGAACTTTGGATTGATGGACTCGTAGAATACCTAAAATCGCCATTTCTCGGCAGTGGATACAATCAAGTAAGCTACCAAATGACAAACCCACATCATATTATTATCACACCACTAAATGAGGGTGGTATCTTAGCAGGAGTCGGTGTTTTTTATTTGATAATATTTAATTTGAGATCAGTTGTAACTGGGTTAAGATCCAATCTTATTATTCTTCCAGGATTCGCATTTACTATCTCAACGTTTAATTACTTTGTCATGGGCCAATTTCAACATTTGTACATGCTAAGTTTTGTCTGGTTGAATATTGCTTTGAGTTTTAGATATTTTGATCTATTACAGAAATCGGCACTGTCTAGTTAAGTACCTCCTCAGTTGGCGTTCGATTATCTAATGATTGCTGCGGTCGTTGCTGGTTATAATTATGTACGAACTGTTCAATCCATTGGAGAACGCTCCTCAGACTGCCCACCCATGAGTGATAGAAGCGGTCGATGCGTTGTTTGAGTGTCTGAAACCATTTTTCAATGAGGTTTCTGTCAGTATAGTCTCGGTGACCGCGTAATCCTAATCGAGCAAGGGCAGTCTGATACCCAAAGCCGTCGACGAGAAACACGGTCTCAGAGAGATCGTGTTTCTCGGCAAGGCGATGAAGGAATGCAGCTGCTGGATCAGTGCCATGCCGTCCGAACAATTCGGCGTCAAGAATCAATTTTGACTCAAGGTCTATTGCAGCGGACAACCAACACAGCTCGCCGTTAATTTTGACAGCGGTCTCGTCAACCGCGACCCGCTTCGGCTTCGCCTCAGGCGGGTCGGATACGCTGTCAGCAATTTGATGTACCCACTGCCAAATCGCCTGATG
>LFFM01002047.1_pt1 | contig 13538 bp, 11 predicted proteins | sample 643131 | NCBI WGS metagenome assembly LFFM01 (sample SAMN03777445, study PRJNA286221) | soda lake metagenome | biome: soda lake; feature: Kulunda steppe; material: water; isolation source: sample Tc-Br brine of Tanatar trona crystallizer | place: Russia: Kulunda steppe | collected 2011-07
GACGCTCCGAGACGAACGTCTTGATTGGGAACATCGTTCGTCGGGTGACGCGGTCGCGTCACCCTTGCCTGCTGTGGCTTCCAGCTACTGTTGAGAGTTGACCAACAATCCTCTACCCAAGAGCGTAATATTAATTCTACACTATGAATATATTGAGCACAAATCACCCAGATCTGTCTATATTTCTCATTTTCAACACGGGTTCTCAATTCAATCTATATAATCGTCAACAATTGGTATTATCAACTCATTCGAATCGCCTAACTGTGGAATAATTCACTAGTTTTATTTTTGCGGTGATACAACACTGTTTATATGTTTACAGCAAAGAGTATTCACAGTTAGTTATGCGAATTGGTCAAACGTCGGCAATTGTGTTTGTTTCAACTATTATTGGTTCTGCAATAGGATTTTTAGCAACACTCTACTTTGCGCGCATCCTTGGTGCAGAAATAATCGGGATCTACGCCTCAATTGCTGCAGTTGCGTCATGGCTAAGTCTAACTGGACAACTCGGTGTCTGTGGAGGTATAAAAAAACGCCTGAGTGAGGGTAGTGAGCAAGCCGAATATCTCGCTGCAGGAATTCTAATGATTGTTTTAATAGCGTCAATTGTTATTGTTTTTCTGATCGGCACTCAACCATACTTAGAAGCATACATATCCGACTTCGCGGAATACTCTGATATTTCGGTAGTAGTTTTTGTTAGCTTATTTATGGTTGTTAAACTATTCCACTCTATTGTTAATTCAATACTTCAAGGATATAATTTGGTACATATTTCTGGACTACTTTCACCGATCAAAAATGGAACCAATAGTCTAATTAAAGTATTACTTGTAGCTGGCGGGTTCGGCCTCCTTGGCATGTTAACGGGATATATTTCTGGAATGATTATCACGAGCACAATTGGACTGGTGTTCGTCACCGTTTCACTGAAAACACCAAGTAAGGAACACTTTAAACGGGTGTACGATTATGCGAAGTATTCTTGGCTCGGTGGTTTGGAGAAGCGAGCTTTTAATGATATCGATATATTAGTGCTCACGGCATTCGTACCATCGACACTGGTCGGTGTTTACTCAGTTTCTTGGAGTATATCGAAATTTCTCGCCCTATTTGGAAGTTCGATTCGTAAATCGATGTTTCCCGAGATCAGTCGTCTCTCAGTGGAAGAAGATCCTAAGTCTGCCACTCATTTGATCGAAGACAGCCTCGCATTTGGAGGGCTGATAATCATTCCAGGGCTTATCGGCGGTGTGATTCTTGCAGAGCGATTATTGCAGATATACGGCCCCGAGTTTGTCCAAGGAGCCGCAGTATTGGGGTTTCTCATACTAGCAGTCCTCATACACAGTTTTCAAAAACTCCTCACGAACGTTCTTAATGCGATCGATCGTCCGGACATCTCGTTTCGGATCAATCTTATATTTGTTATAGTGAATTTAGTATTCAATATTATTTTAGTCTGGGCGTATGGCTGGGTCGGTGCTGCAGTTGCGACCGCATTATCTGCAGTAATCGGGTTAGCGTTGGCGTATCGATCGCTCCAAACTATTGTTCCCTTTATGCTGCCCCGATCAGAGATTGGGTATCAAGTAGGCGCTGCCCTCTTTATGGGAGGTATTGTCTGGGTTGTACTCCAGTCTATCGAAACTATGGAGATTATCCAGCATAATGTAGTGACTGTGCTCGGACTAGTTACTCTAGGTGCCAGTGTGTACTTCCTTACCTTATACTGGATCTCAGATCGTTTTCGATCGACAGTATTGCGAAACGTTTCTCTTCCGTAATATACTATCATACGACTCTGTTGAAATCCTCAGAAAGTGATTCGTTCTACTCGGGTTCCGACCAGCCCAGAGAACTTACGAATCGCTCAGTAAAGAGAGTTTACTCCTCACCATGAGAATCAGCGTATCGAAGAACAAACCAAGTGGGGATTATACTTGCAAGTATGAGAAATAAAATACCAGCCACCTAGTTTACATTAAAGATATACTCATATACACCACCCATAACGCCTCTTACGGTTATTAGGACAAGTACAAAAAGTTCGGAGTCCTAAAAAATCAAGTTCTTTCTTGATTGCAGATCACCTATATCTATACTATAGATATTTAACCTATTTTCCAGTAGTTCTGTCTCAGTTTAGTTCGTACACTTCATCTAACGCCTGTATCAGATGATCGTGTGTCTGAAGAACAGGATTTCAACAGGGCCCATATACCTAAAAGGTGGCACAACAGAAAGTGAACTGCTACTCTACTCGCCGATATTTACGATCGGCCGAAGCCACGCAACTTCCGATAGCACTTCGTCCGCTGTAAGTGTGTCAACAACTGCTTCGATTGGACCTGGGTCAACGTGTCTAATTTCTCTGTATGTTGTTCCATCAGGATAGTCGAACATTCGAGTAGACACATCGATCTCAGACAGCCGATCATTCGATTCAAAATATTCGATAACATTTGAACATCCGTGATCGTAGGAGTTGAGATAGCTAGATGCGGTGGAGAGTCCCTTACCTAAGAATGAGTTCATATTGTATGATCCGGAGATCAGTGCGGGCTTATCCGGAACCGCCTTCGCAGCTCCTTTCCGGTGGATCCAATAGGTTTCACCGTCTATTGTCTCCTCCTGAATCGTGTCGTGGCCAACATCCCAGAGCAGTTGTATCTCTCCCGGATCGTCGATGATTTCATTTATACTTTGTTCAATACATATCGAAGAGAGAAGTCGGTTAGCGTAGCCGAAGTTCATGGCGGCATAGATTACCTTGGAAAGGTGTTTTCCCGGTTCCGTATTCAGATCGAATCCGGTATACCGCTCCTCGCTGTTGTATTTTTGCCAATTACCTGGGAAGTTTTTGAGACCGTCCCGCCAGAGATGGAACGCAGCCTTCGAGAGTTGCATTTTTGTCCTATCGACTAGACCAATCTGCTCTCTGAACTTCCGACGGTTGGCGTGGTGCCAGTTCATATAGAACGTCAATGCGTAATCTCCATGCATGAAAATCACAACTTGATCTTTTGACAGTCCCCACTCGTCTGCAGTCTCCGTGTCAACGATCTCATCAACCGTTTGAAATTCAATAAAATGGTTCGACGCAAGTGAAGTGATCGGTGTATCCTGATACGTTCCTCCGTATCGGAGCAGCCACGGCGGCACGAGATCACTAACATCGTCAGGGTACTCATCCGGGGCGAACATACTTCCTCCATTTTCGATGTGTTCGCGTGTCTCTTGATCGAGGCCGAACTTTTCTATGATATGTTCGGAGCCGTGGGAGAGGGACTTTTGTATGTCGTCTTGAGTCGGTTTATGAGCAGAGTCTTGCTTGCGTAGCTCTGAGCAAAATTGAGAAACAAACTCCGTAGTGATCTGGTCCTCTGTTAGTTCTGTGGTGATCACAGACATCCCACAATTTATTACATTTGAGGTGAGCTCGAGATAGATCGTATTTTTTGTCGCAGCTGCAACAGAAACTGGAGTCTCTTGGAGTCCGTGATGGAGGTCATTAAGTGCAGCAACTTTCAAAACACCAGGAAGCTCAGAAATTTCCTGTACCCGGTTGATTGCCCTCTCATCAGGGTCGATTGCTTGGTTTATAACCTCGCTACGCATTGTCTCGTAGGGGATTTCCAATAATCTTTAATGCTTCGGTCATGTAGCGTGAATGGACGATCAATCAGATCTGATCACACAGCTAGCTTGGAGCGTTTCTTACGTATTTGTAGGCTTATTTCGTTAGTAAACAGAAGCCGCTGATACAAAACATTGAGTACCTTTAGGTACTTCGTACAAAAATGTTGGCCAACTATGTCGAGAATATATAGCCTAATAAGAATTGCACAAGAGGAGGGTATTATTAAAGCAATTAAGAATGTGACTAATCATGTGCATAGGCTCATTACAACAGTCCGAATTCGTCTTCTCCAACGAAAGTATGGAGAGTTAATGATACATGAAATCCAAGGTAGTAAAATGAAGCTTGATGTATCTCCTGAACCTATGAAAGCTAAACTGATATTTGACGGGTTTATTGATGAGAAAACGACTGAAAGAATAAGAGATAAACTGATAGAACTTCAAGATGAAGTCACGGGTAAAGTATATTTTTTCGAATTGGGGGCGCATCAGGGGTACTATTCGTTGATTGCAGCAAAGTACCTCGGATCAAGGGGTAACATAATCGCTGTTGAACCAGACCCAAATAATATAGACAGAATAAGAGAAAATGTACAACTTAATAATTACGATAATGTTGAAATTCTTGAGCGAGCAGTCGGCCAGTCTAGATCTACGAGTAATTTTTTATTGGATAAATCATACAAAAACCAGTTAGTAAATGAATCTAACAAAAATACAGTCACAGTTGACGTGTATAGACTTGATGATTTGGTTGAAGACTATGTTTGCGAACTAGACGCTCCGATCGTCATTCGCCTTGATACAGAGTACGCTGAACAAGAAGTCTTGGCAGGCGCAAAAAAACTTATCAGATCAGATCGTGAACTATATTTGTTCATTGAAGTACATCACAACTCTAATTATATCGGTAGTGATATTATACCCATTCTTGAGAGCCATGGATTTCAAATCCAGATTCTTGATTCTGATATTGAGCAACACGAGGCTATTGCTAAAGCTAAAAAAGAAAATAAAAACTTGGAAGTAGTGGCTATGAGAAAATAAGGGCAATTAGTTACATATTTTGTCTGAAATACCAACTAAAAATGACCAAGCGAGGCTTAAAAAATCAACTAAAGAATTTGATCTAATCGAGATGTGATTTATTCCTTCCCGAAAATTACCTTCCTCGATATAGAGTTTAGCGAGGTGTTGATTTTGAACAGTAGAAACGTTGTATCCATTTTGCTCCAAACGAGTGATTTTACCACTAAATTTTGACAGAAGCAATTCCTTCGCTTCGTTGTGAACAGTAGCACTAGGTCTTCCCGTTCCATGTTTGATAACTAGTGGTTCATCCGCATGTGCTAGTTTCCCTTCCTGAAGAACGCGAATCAAGAATTCCCAATCCTGATGTCGAGGAAATTCAGGATCAAAACCCCCTATCTTCTCAACTATATCGCGTTTTACAACAAGTGTTGATGCCCCAGTACTAAGATTCATCAAGAGAATCTCCTTAACCAGTTCTTCTCCTCCTTCTTTTGGCGGGTCACGCTTTGTTGCCCCGATCGCTCTTGAAAGTACATATCCCGCCTTCGAAATAAAACTGAAATCATACTCTCTATCGCAATGTACTGCGACCCAGTCATCAGCTCGTGACTCGAGTATCTTGAGTTGTCGTTCTAGCTTCGGTGGCAACCATTCGTCATCGGCATCAAGAAAGGCGATATACTCACCAGTAGCTATTTTAATTCCCGTATTGCGTGCTGCGCTACCACCCTGGTTGGTATCATGACGCTTGAACTGAAGTCGATCATCATCATACCGTTCTAACACCGCCTCAGGGTTATCCGCTGATGCATCGTCTATAACGATTATCTCGTTAACATCAAGAGTCTGTTTAAGAACACTATCAATTGCTCGGGATAGATGTTTCGAGTCGTTATATGTTGGTATAACAACACTTACCGAAGACATGTGGAGAATCATTGTAGTAGATTCAATAAATAGCTTCTCACCATTCCAGTTGAGGTCTTTATTAGATATATGAGTCTGAGGACAGTACAATATTATATTCTGGCGGACAGCTGCTCAACGCATTTATGTAAGGAAGAACGCCAACAGTTACCAACGAATGCTTGAACATCTTGATCGGTGTTTCCCAGAAAGTGATCGATATAATCAGCCAACCTCCAAGTGTGAGTCAGTATATGTGGAGCCAATTAATACCATGATTGGATCAAACATTAGGAAAGAAGATATTGATACCGCTTCAGCAGCGGGTTTTATTACGAATCGAGAAGCATCACTTCTCTCAATTTTCCTATCGGTTGCTAAGTCTATCGGATTCAAACGCTGCAGTGCGATCCCCGGGATAAAATATAGACAGTTGTACATCCCTTCCGCGAGGTCACTTATTGTAGAAAGTAAGCGATTTCTTAAATACGTTCGATTTGACTCCCAAGAAATAACTAATATTCTGAAATGTGATAAATGGATAAAGTTACTCAAATCAGAAGTGAAAACCCGACAAAAAGCAAATAAATATGTCTCCTCTCCAGATGTGATTGGAAGTTCGTTTGTTCCTACCAAATCTAATAGTCCTCCCTACTATATTGAGAAATTGATCACAGGAACACAACTATTCGAACTAAATAAAGGAAATCAGTATAGATATGTTGACATATTATTTTCAGACCTAAGCAACTGGTATAAAAGCAGTTTACAAAGAAAGCAGTTCAAAGAATATACAGAGTCACTAGTCACAAAAATCATCAACAGCAATATTTACCCTGAAGTAAAAGAGTTGGTCGATCCAATTTTATCAGAGATAAATAATGAAAATGACACTACAGAAATTCTCACAGCAAGAGTACACGGCGATCTAAATAGCAGAAATCTCGTTGTTACTGACGATGAGATCTACGTCTTGGACTGGGAACTAAGTCAAAGACAATCGATAATGCATGACATCTATAACTTTTGTATTCACTGGACTGTATTCGATGGTACTAATTCTTACATAGATAACTATATTTCGCAGAAAGATATAGATAAATTTGAGCTATTTCACAAAACAGATCTTAAATTATATCTGAAATTATATGCCCTCGAAAAAATGAGTCGGATACACAATACGTACGAGGACAAATTAAAAGCTAAGGACCGGATACAATCATGGGGATCTGTAATATCAAATGAATTATCTATTGCTCACAGTTGAGTATCATAAAGGATATTGTGTACACCGTGTTATGTATTGATGTATATGAATGACCTCCTTTCAGATGTTAGCGCAATATACCGTGACGAGGGTGCTTTACCCCTTGCAACTAAAAGTATTCGCAAGGCACTCAGACCAGTGATTGGAACTGGCAACGCTAATGTGATTTATCATATGATAAATCGGATAGCCAAGCGGAAACCTATATTGCACACTGAATTCGACTTCCACCAAAATGTGATCGGTATCCAAGAGGACGGATACCATACCTTCTTTGGGTTTTATGATCATACGCCGTTTAGCCCTGATAATACGAAGATTGCGTTCAATCGGACACAAAACGAGATGGATCCAGTGGGAGCAGAAGATACTCTTGAGATCTGTATCTTTGATTTAAAAAGTCTGAGCGTAAAGAAGATTGGAGAGACAAAAACATGGAACTGGCAGAAAGGATGCCGAATGCACTGGATGCCTGGAGAAGAAAATGCAATCATTTATAATAAAATAATTGATGGTAGCTATGGCGCAGTGATACAAAATACCGAAACTGGAGATCTTATAAAAAAGGTTCAGCATCCAATTTACGATGTCGGTCCGGACGGTCGATATGCATTATCAATTGATTTTTCGCGCCTAGAACGACTACATTTTGATTATGGATACGTTAATTTTCCAGATCGAACGTCAACCGATCCATCACCAGAGGACGATGGTATTTTTCTAATCGACCTCCATCAAAATGAGAGTGAACTCGTCGTATCTCTGGATCAACTGTCATCTATGACTGATTCTAAATCGGACTGCCATGATTACATTATGAACTTAATGTTTTCACCCGAAGGGAACCAATTTTTATTTTTACACCGTTATCATGAAAATGGAAGTAGAATTACTAACTTGATGACATCTTCACTAAATGGTGATAAAATTCGTGTACTTCAGGATACGAATGAACCATCACACCCTACTTGGCGGTCGGAAGACGAAATCCTATCGACGGTGAATTACTGGGATAAAGAGAGACGCACGGAATTTATGTTGTATCAAGTCAATACAGGAGAGAAATCAAATATTAATCACGGATCGTTGTCTGTTGATTCACATCCATCGTTTGCTCCGAATAGTTCTGATATTTTTGTCGGAGATACCTATCCTGATTCCTGCGGTGAACGACATCTCTATTTATTTTCTATCTCTAAGGGCATATACAAAAAGATTGGATCCGGGTACGGACCAGTAAAAAACGGTATCAAAAGAGATCTACACCCAAGATGGGACCGTAAAGGGAATTTTGTCTGTATTGATGTTCCTAGACCCGACTACAGTCAATCAGTACTGATTCTTGATGTCCGCAAATCAGTTGATAAAATGGTTAATATACCTGACTAATGGCGGACTTAATAAGCGTTATAATGGGTGTCTACAACGAACAGACTTACCTCAAAGAAGCGCTCGGGAGCATCCTTGATCAGACCCACGATGAATTCGAGTTCCTGATAGTTGACGATGCTTCGACGGACAAGTCGCCTGACATCGTCCGGTCGTACGACGATCCCCGGATCACACTTCTGGAAAATGAAACCAATCGCGGACTCACCTACTCCCTTAATCGGGCGCTAGAACACGCCACCGGGAAGTTCGTCGCCAGACAAGACGCCGACGATGTCTCGGAACCGGATCGCTTCGAACGACAAATTGAGTTCTTAGAGAAGAACGAAGATGTCGCTGTTGTCGGCACCGGAGCCCATCTCATTGATGCCGATGGACAGCATATTGATCGCCGCGTGCCGAAATGTGACCCGAGTTTCGAGGATTTCATTGACAAGGGCCACCTTATTCACGGATCAATTATGGCTCGTCGGTCAGTACTCGAAGCAACTGGAGGATATAACGAGTTCTTCCGATACGCCCAAGATCAGGAGCTCTGGCTACGCCTCGCAAAGGACTATCCGATCGCGAATATCCCAGATCCGCTCTACCGACATCGCATCCACGACAAGGGGGTATATTTCTCTCGAAAAGACGAGTCAGCGATGTACGGAAAGATCGCCCGTGACTTGGTTTTGGGGAAAACAACCCCCAATAAACTGAATAATCTTAACGGTGACAGAGTGCTTGAATATTATGAGGAACTATCTCCCCATCGTCGCGCAGAGTTTCATTGTGATCTGGCCACTCGCTACCTCAGGTATGGACATACGGAGCCTGCACAGGAGGAGTGTTGGAAGGCAAGAAAGTACGAGCCATACGGACTTCAGAGCCTGTTACTGTTGATCCTTGCACATCTTGGTCCAAGCGTCACGCGATCTGTTAGTTGGCTGCTGCGCCAGTATCTAAACACAAGGATCCAACTGTATAACCGGTTTAATTGCCCGTACAAATTCGAGTGATACATATTCTGTGGTAACGTTTATACGGACGATGACTCGATCAGTCCTTGGAAAACTACGGCTCCCTCTTCGGCAACTCGCTGACCGTTATTCCATTCTACGCGGACTGATCGGCCGCACTTGGAACTCTTATGAGCGCTTCCGGTTTGTCTACCACGCTTGGCGTAATGCCAGAGACAACCGAAGAGAACCCGCAACTGTTGATCCCTATCAATTGATAATGGTGTCTCCTTCATCAATCGATGGCCACTCTCCAGGTGACTTCGATAGTATCGCTGATGCGGGTCGCATTGTGGAAGGTACCTGGGACCGATCTAAGGTAAGTTATTTTGAAAACGGATTTCGATATCCCTCGTTTCAAGAACATTTCCAAGAAGGAATTCCATGGAAAAAAACGAAGTACTACCACACAAAAGTGAACCAAATTCACAGTGACCGTGAAACAAAATTTGCCTCGGTTGATGCACTCGACCGCAAGTGTAGTGAGCTCGATCGAATATATAAAGAAATACAAACTGAGGGGTACAGTATGCAGGTAGATCTCCGAACCACTCGCGGAACCGCTGGATCGATTGTCGGCGATGGAGGTCGTGGATTGTTCCCTGGATCAAAGCACCTCATCCGTAATGAAGTATCTCTCGACATCGCACGCGATGGAGAGCTAATGCTCAACGAGGGGCGCCATCGAGTCTGTATTGTCAAACTCCTTGGACTTGAGTCTGTCCCGGTACGTGTTGTTGTTCGCCACCGTGGGTGGCAAAATATTCGGAACCGCGTCGCGAGGTACGTTGCATCTCAAGAATTTGAATCACTCTCCGAAGCATTTGCAGCTGTTGAAGATAATATCCTTACCACCGAAAAGATCAGGATCGGCGTCAAACACCCTGACCTGCGCACAGTGATCGAATCTCACTATAATTGGTAACGTATGTAAAGCACCAGTGAACATGTCAAAGTCTGGGGCGTATTCAACGGTCAATTCAACAAGTCACGTATCGCTTCGAACACATACCCTGTGCCAACGAGACCAGTAAAAACAAATAGCATTAACAGTTGTCCGATGTTACTGGTAGAGGGTGAATTCCACGCCAACTGCAGCCGGCGAGGAACGTGTTTGATAGATAGCTCCTTTAAGAAACCAAACTCTTCACCAGATGATGTAGTTGACCTTTGTTCCATGGTACGTTTTGAGACACCCTGTTCAAAGGCACGGTGACATAGCCATCTGAATTGGATACGATATTCAAACACTTTATGTCGAACAATAGCATCTGTGTTATAGATTACGCCACGCCCGTATTCGGTCTGTAATCGTGTCCCGATCTCCGCGCCCTCTGAGTGACTGTACGAATCTGCAGTTGGACCCAATCCGGAATCGAACCCACCCAATTCCAAGAACACATCACGCCGGAACGAAATATTCGACTCGAACGTGTTCCGGACGACGTCACCCGATTCCGCAAATCCCCGGTGTGTCACTCCGACGAGCCAATTGAATTCGTCAGGAAGAAACCACGGACGACCAGCGATCCACTCTCCCACCATCTGTCCGCCGACTGCAAGGGCGTCTCGTGACTCATACACCCGAACCAGTTCTGTGATCCAGTCGGGCTCCGCGATCGCGTCATCGTCGATGAACGCCACTACCTCTCCGCTGGCGAGCTCTGCGCCCTTGGTTCGGCTGGCTGAAACACCGAGATTCTCATCGTTACAGTGGACGATCACATCTTCGCGGCCCCCGTACGTCTCTCGTGTTCGCGCTGCCACGGACTCGTTCCCGTCGATCACGAGGACGATCTCGAGCGGATCGTGTCGCTGAGCGAGCACGCTGTCCACGGCTTCGGTGAAGTCCTCATACCGATCGTCTGAATAGGTACACACGACGACAGAGACTCTCATTCAGCGTCTCTACCTCGGTTGATTGAATAAGCGTTGTGAAACCGTTGATACGACGGAGTATCGAACATCTCACAGCCACGTATTTTGTCGTTGATTATGGTCGACTGTGGACTGCGGAATATACGCGCTCGCTCGCAGCAGCATCAACGTTAGCATAGAATTGCTCAGTGACTTCCTCTCGCTTCGATCCATGTGCATCACCATCGGAGAGGACCGTTTCAATCGCACTGACGAACGCACGCTTGTCGGTCGCAATCTCTCCTGGAACGTGATCCGTGTATTCGAAATACAGCGCTCTATCGGCGAGATACTCGTCTAGATCGGGTGCATAGAATGCCATCGGTCGGTCAAGCAGGAGAAAGTCGTAGAATACCCCGGAATAGTCCGTTATCAAGACGTCACAGTTGCGCAGGAACGGATACAGGTCACCGCCTGTGTCGAGGCGTTCAATTCGGTCCAATTCGTCGAATTCTTGGGCGATCGTTGTCGCGGGGTGAGGTGAGACAAAAAGCGTTGCGTCCAGTTCACTTAACGCCTCATCGACCTGTTCAAACCCGAGATCGATGTCTCCTAAGGGGATCCCATTCTGTTCGTCGTATGCGGTTCGGTGTGTTGGTGCGTATACTAACACGGAGCCGCGTTCGGCTGCTGACTTGACCCGTTCGAGAGCGTCCGTGTTGAGTCCGATGCGTTCTCCATGGATTTTACCGAACAAGGCATCGTTTCGAGGGAAACCGGTGACGAGCATTCGATCTCGTGGTGCACCTCGCATGCTAGCCATGTTTTCAGCTGGTGGCCCATCCGACGTGACGACGTACTGTCGATTGCGTTCGAAAAACAGTCCCACGGCAAGGTCGACGATCCACGGCCAGTCTCGGACGTGATCGTCCAGCATCGTTTTGAAATAATTTCCGTGAGTCAAATGAACGATTTGAGCTCGACCTGTGTACTCCGGGGCAATCGGACCATGAGTCTCGAAAAAGACGCCGGCTCTGAGCATACAGAGCTTTCCCCGCAGACTCGTGGTTGTATACGCCTCATATCCCTCTGCGCGTAACTCTGTTACAACGTCTTGAGACGCCGCTATCCACACATTTCTGACTGGGTCTTTCTGTTCGCAGTATAAATAGAGATATTTGGAGTTGTCCGCAAATCGCTCTCCCTCGCCGGTCATGAACACCCACAGTCGTTCGTCCCGCGGAAATAGCCACGAAACAGCGAAGACGACTCCCCGTAAAATGAGGATGACAGCGCGATAAATCGCTGACAGGATTGGACTCATGATTCCCGAACCAACCGGTCGTACCACTCCTCGTTCGCTCGGTACCACTGGATAAACGATTCGACCCCTTCTCGAATATCCTTCGTCGGTTCGTAGCCGATCAGTTCCCTCGCCTTCGTGATGTCGGCGTGCGTGTGCTCGGCGTCGCTTGCGTGTCGATCGTCGAATTCGACCTCCAGCGATTCGTCGATCGCGTCTCGTACCTCCTCCGCGAGCGAGAGAATATCGATATTGTCCGTCGAGCCGATGTTCATAACCTCCCCGTCTGCACTGTCGTCGGTCAACAGTCGCCGGTTCGCTTCGACAACATCCTCGATGTAGGTGAAGTCTCGCGTCTGTGAGCCGTCACCGTATACGATCGGCGGCTCGCCGTGGAGACACCGAGAGACGAAGTTCGTGATCGCCATGTTCGGGCGCATTCGCGGCCCGTACACCGTGAAGTACCGCAGTGATACCGTCGGCAGGCCGTACACTTCGTTGTACACCCGGACGTAGTGCTCCGCAGCCAACTTCGATGCCCCGTACGGGGAGATCGGTGTCGTCGGATGTGCCTCGTCGTAGGGGAGATACTCCGGTTTCCCGTACACGCTCGACGAGGAGGCGTTCACCACGCGCTCAATATCCGCATCCCGTGCTGCATCAAGGACATTCAGTGTCCCTTCGACGTTGTACGAGTTCACCTTTCGCGGCTCTTTCACGCTCGTTCGCACGCCCGCCTGTGCGGCTTGGTGATACACGACGTCGACTTGGGAGACGACATCGTCGACGAGGTCACCGTCGGTCGTGGTTCCCTCCACCAACTCGTAGCTCCCCGACGACGACGCGGCCGCCTCACGCCCGGCCTCGACGTTGTGCTTTTTGATTCCGAGGTCATAGTACGGCTCGAAGTTATCGAGTACGACCACGTCGTGGCCCTCTCCCGCGAAGGTCTCTGCGAGATGGCCGCCGATGAATCCCGCGCCGCCGGTGACGAGAACGTCCATGATAGTGGGTTTCGGAGCGTCGTCAAATGGGTTGTGGAAATCGTCTCTGTCGATACTGTTTAGAATACTGTCGAGGATAGCCACTCCAATCGTACCGACCAGTTCTCTGAATAGATAGCTTGCTCACA
>LFFM01002048.1_pt1 | contig 13537 bp, 9 predicted proteins | sample 643131 | NCBI WGS metagenome assembly LFFM01 (sample SAMN03777445, study PRJNA286221) | soda lake metagenome | biome: soda lake; feature: Kulunda steppe; material: water; isolation source: sample Tc-Br brine of Tanatar trona crystallizer | place: Russia: Kulunda steppe | collected 2011-07
GCCCGTTTTCTGACGCTCGAGGGCCCTTAGCTCAGTCTGGTGAGAGCGCTCGGCTCATATCGTGGGCCGTCAGTCGGCTCGCGTGGGACACCGAGTGGTCGATGGTTCAAATCCGTCAGGGCCCATGAACGCTGCGAGCGACTGACGGCCGTTCCTAACCTACGGTGCCGACGGGCCGCTGTAGCCGAATCGGACAACGTCCTTGACAGGATTTATGATGTAATGCTGTCTCGAGTTAGGAAACCATGACCGACGACCGCCGGATGTCCACCGACCGATTCTACGGTGGAATCGAAGATCGCTTGGAGGTCCTTTTCGATTTCCTCTCTCTGCTGGATGAGCCCGACGTAGAAGACGAACGCGTCTCTAGCGAACGGATCGTCGGTTGGCTTCTTACCAACACGAACGCAGCGGAGCGAAGCGCCGTCGAACGCCATCTGAACTTCATCGAGGCGATCGGGCTGATCGAAAGCGAGGGCGATCGGTACGGGCTCACTCGAATCGGTAACTGCTACTTGACGGAGCGAGATTCACTGGTTCTCTACAGCTGCTTGCGCAGCGGGGTCAAAGGATTTGACACGATCGTCCGTGCGTTAGCGGTCGAACCGCGAACCGACGAGGAGGTGATGGAGCTGTTGATTTCCACGTTCGAGGAGTGTAATATGGGCACCTCCGCGGTGGCGAAACGCCATCGAGAGTGGTTGCAGGCGATCGGCTACGTCGAACGGGTGGACGGTCGAAACGATCTCACCGATTCGGGGGAAGCGGTAGCGGACCAACTTCGAGGCATGTCCTCTCTCGACCTCGAACCCGGATCGATCTACAACCGGACGGAGTTACATTCGAGGTACGGCGGGAGTATTCAGGGTGGAATTGCACCATCCAACGACGAGCCGGTCGTCTTCCTTTTTACCGGCAGTACCGGAGAGGAACACGGTTACCGGGACGAGATCCGATCGGACGGGACGGTGATCTACACCGGCGAGGGTCAGATCGGCGACATGGAGATGGTACGCGGAAATCGCGTTATCAGAGATCACGTCGAAGAGGGGCGCGAGCTGCACCTCTTCTCGATGGAAGATCCCGGGGTGCGGTACGTCGGACAGTACCTGTATGCGGCTCACTTCTTCGAGGAGCTTCCCGATGCAAACGAGGAACCCAGGGAGGCGATTCGGTTTATGCTCTCGCCAGTCGGGGAGGCTTCTACCCCGGACTCGATCGAGACCGCCGGTCCCCAAGACGTCGATCGGCTGGAGCCCGATCCATCCTCAACTGACGATCCGACCGTCTACCAGGTTCCCGTGAAGACCGGCGCCGGTCCGATCCGAGCCAACTTCGATCGAACGATCGTAGACGGTGTCGACCGCGATCGGATCGATGCCGTCTACGACCCACCGGGTGACCACGACACGCTCCGTGTCTGGGGAAACCAGGCGGACGAACCGGCTGAAGACGGCGACTACCTGCTGTTCGCCGACCGCGACGGTCGATACGACGGCGAGTACACGCTCTTGGGCCGGGTCGCACACGCGACGATCTTGGACGACGAGACGGCTGCAGCCTTCACAGACGCGGTCGGCTGGGGTGACGTTACCGACGAGGTTTTCCCACACGTTATCTTCCTCGATCCGGTGTACGAGGCCGACTGTGACCGTGAATCCGTCTGGGACACGCTCGGCTACGGTGGGTGGCCGAACGACACCTACAGCGCGGTAAACTTCGACCGCCGGGGGAGTCGCTTCGCCGAGGAGCACGACTCGGTCCGAGCATTCGTCGAGGAGATCCAGGGACGTCAGCTGTATCCTGAACCATCCATGCCGGTGTACGACTCGCTCGCCGCGGCCTGTGACGACGTTCGAACCAGACGATTGCGAGACGACGGAGCCGATCGACTGATCGCCCGCATTGGCCAGGCGGTCATCGAGGACTGGTCCCGGGCACTCGAAGGATTCCGGCCGTTCGACGAAGTATCACCTGCGAGAGCGGCGACGTTCGATCAGGTTCGGGCCGTCTACGAGTCCCTGGATGCCGATTTCGAGACCGTAGCCTCCGATCTCGAGGTTGGAACGCTTCACCCATTCACGGCCGCCCAGACGGTGTTCCTCGCCGTCGTGCGCAACGCGCAGGACGACCTCGACGTCCCCGGTGGACCGCTCGACCAACCTAGACTCAACAGCATCCTCCAGGACAGCTACACCATCGATGAACCGGACGAACCGGAACCTCCGACGGAACCCAGCCATCCCGTCGTCGAACACCTCCGAAACGCACAACCAACCGTCTACAAGTTCACCGCCCCGCCGGAGTACTGGCTGTCGTCGGTAGAGTATGGCTCGGTCTCGTTCGAGGACCGACACCGTAATCGGTGGAGGGAAGTCAAAGAAGGGGACGTTGCCTTACTCCACTCCCGTGCAGAGCCGTCGATCGACGAGTTCGAGGAACAACGCGCCGGCCTGATCGGTGTTGGTATCCTCGGAGAGAAGTTCGAAAAAGACGATCCCTGGTGGTTAGACGAGTACGAGGCTGGACGGGAGTTTTCGATGATCGCCAGCTTCGACCGGTTGTTCCTCACCGGCGAGATTGGCGGCATCGACACCAGCCTCGGTATCGACGAAAAAGACCGATCGACGATTAACCGTGAACTCAATGCGCTCACGGCGGACTGCCTGCCGATCGAGCGAGTCAACGCGATCTGTTCGGACATCGCTGGGGCAGCGTTCCCCGCACAAGGGATGTTCGCTCGATTCCGCACTGACGACGACGGAGTCGACTACGACCGACCCCGTGCTCTGATCCAGGCCATGGCCGAAGGCCTCGACGAAGTCTCGACCGTCAACGTCCACAAGCCGTTCAAAGGCGCCCTCACGAATAACGAAGACGATATTCTGAAGGGACTCCACTTCCCCGGCGACCAGGGCCACGCGATCCTCGAGAGCGTTGAAACGGCGCTCAACGCGGACAAACACGTCCTTCTGACGGGGCCGCCGGGAACCGGGAAGACCGAAATCGCCGAACGCGTCTGCGAGCACCTCACCGACCAGCACCCGTACCTCTTTTCGGACTCGGAAATGACGACCGCTACGGCCGACTGGTCGACGTTCGACACCGTGGGCGGCTACATGCCGACCGAATCCGACGAAACTGATGGCGAGCTTTCCTTTACGCCCGGAATCGTACTCAACCGACTCAAGAACAACCGAACGGGCGTCCAGTCGAACGAACTCACCATCATCGACGAGCTCAACCGCGCGGATATCGACAAGGCGTTCGGCCAGCTGTTTACGTTGCTCTCGGGGCAGTCGGTCCAGTTGCCGTACACCGTCGAGGGTGAGGAGGTCGAGTTGACCACCTACGAGGACGTCGACGGATCCGCGGAGCCCCACCAGTACGTCGTCCCCAACTCCTGGCGCATCTTCGCGACGATGAACGCCTACGACAAAACGTCGCTCTATGAGATGAGCTACGCGTTCATGCGCCGGTTCGCGTTCGTCCGCGTGCCGGCGCCGGAGCTCCCGGAGGGCTCGGACGGCGAACGAACCGTAGAGGATGTGGTGTTCGAGTACGCCGACGCCTGGGAGCTTGACGTTTCCCGATCCGAGGCGTGGGCGGTGGGTCGCGTCTGGCAGGAGACAAACCACGCCGTCGAAGAGCGTGCCATCGGGCCGGCCATAATCGAGGACGTCCTCCGATACGTCAGCCAACATCCCGAAGAGCAACTCGAGTATCAGCTCGCACGGGCCGTAATAAGTTACATTTTCCCGCAGTTAGAGGGCGTACCCAAGCGAAAGCGAATCGTCCGCCAAATCGCGAACGTCCGCGAGATCGATTCGGCGCTGCTCGAAGCCGCGGCGCGCGAGATGCTCCAGGTCACCCTCAATGAATAAGGACGAACTCCTCGAGCGGCTCACGAAGGACATCCTCGCCTACGTGATGCACGGGACTTTTTCCGAGCGCGAGCTCGCCCGGTCGATCAAGCCGGAGCAGTTGGACGAGCGTTTCGAGGAGTACGAACTCCTGCTCGACCTCCACTTCATTCTGCAAGACGACGTCGTCGAATTTGTCAGGGAGCTCCCGGAGCGCCTGCGAAGCATTCGAACGGAAACCAGGACGACGTCACGGACGCGACGGGGGACCGTCGACGGTCGGATCAACTGGAGCGGTACAATAAAAAAGCGGTACGCCGAGCACCCGCGGGATTCGTCGATCTTCGTCTGTGATAACCGCTCGGAAAACTACGATATCCCGGAAAATGTCGTCCTCAAGAAGCTCATCTCGGTCGTCCACCGGGCGGTTCGGGAGTCCGAGGAGTATCTGAGACGGGACTACGATTGGGTGAGCGAGACGTGGCGCGGGAACGAGGATCTGATCGACGAACTACAGCGGATCGTCGAGCGGAACGTACACGTTCGACGGATCCGCGAACCAGACGTGTACGAGCCCACAGAGCGGATGCTCACGACGGCTGCGCATTCCCGTCAGGAGGTGTACCGAAATGCCGCGTCCCTCCTCAGAGCGCGGCGACGGCTGTTCCGCGGTGAAGCCGACGAGATCCATCGGTTGCTCGAAGAGACTGCCATTACGCCGGACGATGAGAACACGCTATTCGAGCTATACGTTCTGTTTCGCTTCGTTGCAACCCTCGAGGATCTCCGGGAAACTCAACCGCAGTTTCGGACGATGGCGACCGACCGCCAGGAGGTCGCCAAGTTCGACGGCGAGAAAGAAATCGTCCTCTACCACGATAATTCCGCTCGCGACCGTAACCTGTCTTTCGTCGCGGTGCCCGACGATAAAAAAGGGGTACATTCCCGATCCGATAAAGTCCAGCTCGTCGCCCAGGAGATCGCGAGCAACTATTTCGGGACGGACTACCGGAATCAGACCGGCCGTCCGGACGTCATCGTCCTCGAGATCATCTCGGAGACCGACGACGAACACGAGTACCTGATCACGGAGGTGAAAAACAGTACCAACGAGGAGACGATCCGTCGGGGGATCAAAGAAACCCTCGAGTATCTCGCCTTTCTCCGCGTAAACGAGGAGTTCGTCTTCGGTAGAGAGGATTCGACCGTCTTCGGTTCCGGCTGGAACGGGATGCTCATCGTGCAGGATTTAGACGAGGACACTGCCTCGATAGGTGAGCAGTCGGGTCGCGAGATTGCGATCCTTCAGGCCTCCGAGCTAGAGGAGGAGCTGGAAACGATACTCCGTGAAATCGTGTAACGAGGGGCGGACGGATCCGCCACGAATCAGCATCGAACCGTCTCCCGGCTACCCTCTCTCGTCGAACGCGAGTTCCGAGTGCTCATAGGTGTAGCAGTTGATCCCGTTTTCATCACAGTGTTCCGCCAACTTCCCGGGCCAAACCTCCTCTTCCTCGAAGTCGCCTAAGAACGCGACGGTGACCGTACCCCTCTCCCCACCGCCACCGCTCTCGACCACCACGGCCGTATTCGGATCGGTGTGGCTGGTCTTGATCACCCGATCGCCCGGCACGTATGGATTCTCGGCGAACTCGAGATTCGCGTGTTTGTACGTCCAGAGTTTGATCTCCGTATCGTAGCAGTACGAGGCGAGGATCGCTGGATGGTACTCACGCCAGTCCGCCGGTCCACCATCGAGCGCGCTCGGGAACGCGACCTTCACGGCCTCCCCGTCTATCTCCTGTCCGAACGCTCCGGTGTTTTTTTCGGGGGGCAGTACCTCCACGACGACTCCCACCGACGGATCCTCTTCTCCGGCCTTCACTACCCGATCGCCCGGCCGAAACGGGTTCTCCGGCTTCTGGCTCATGTGTGCGGTGTTCGGACCGAGGTCGATCAGCTCGTTCATCGGTCGAGCCGCGAGATGGTCGAGCTTCTCCGGAGCTTCGCCCGAGTACTCCGTTTCCGTCTCGACTTTCGATTTGAGTGTTTCGAGTCGCTCCCAGCCGAGCAACATCAAAGTATCCTCGTTGTCCCGGTGCCAGACCATCACCACGATGTCGTCGTCCGGGTCGCGTTCGACGAGTGACTCGGGCAGGAACGCGGAGACGTCACGGGACGTCTTCACGTCGACCCTGTAATCGAAGACCTCGAAGTCGTGACCGGCGAAACTCTCAGGGTTGCACCGACGGACCGCCGTCTCGTTTTTCCACTCCCACATCTCGACGGGCAGATACTCACGACAGAACTCGTGAAACGCTAGCTCGCCGAGGTTCCCGATCCGCTTTCCGTCCAACTCGTCTGCGCCCTGGATAACTGCTTGGTGGTGGGCACGTTCGCGATCGATTTCGTCCGGTGTATATCGGTACATAAATAGAACGTCAGATGGATGCGAAATAAATTTTCGCGTTCGAACGGGGGAGGAGTCATCGTCGCACTCGTCCGAGAGCTCCGGCCGCCGATCGCGAACGTGGACGACTCCGGCCCCGAGGGAATTGCCAGCAGACGCGACGCTCCAGCCGGTATCCGTCGGCCTGTCCGGGTCTGATCCACGATCGAGCGATGGCCGGACACACAGCCGAGCGACGGCTGGAGTCGTCGGCTTCCCGTCGGGAGTATCGACCCTCCGCATCAACCGTCATCGGCGGCGGACCGTTTTCGTCCCCCCAGCCACGGCAGTCCCTCGAGTTCGTTCCCGACGTAGTCGCCCTCGAACGACTCGTCGTCGAGGACCCCGTAGGCGTCGTGCTGGACGATGCTTTTCATCACCTCGCTCGCGCCGCCGAGGAATCGACCGGCCCGGACGTCCCGCTGGATGCGCTCGATGGGGTACGACGTGGTGGTACCGATGCCGCCGACGATCTGGATGCAGGTGTCGGCGATCTCGTGGGCGAGGTCGTTCCCGTACCACTTCGCCATCGCGCCCTCCATGCGGCCGGCCGAGATCCCGCCCTCGTCGAGGAGCCGGGCCGCGCGCGTGTTGAGCAGGTACGCCGCGTCGAGTTCGGTCGCCATCTCGGCGACCTCGTGGTTGACGGCCTGGTACCGGGAGACGGGACGCTCGTTGACCTCGCGCTCGGTGGTGTAGTTGGCGGCGATCTCGAGGGCCCGCTCGCTCGCGCCCAGACAGTACCTGGCCACGGTCAGGTGTTCGAGGTTGAGTTCGGCCGTGATGTACGACCAGGCAGCGCCTTCCTCGCCGACGAGGTTCTCCTCTGGGACGCGGACGTCGTCGAACGCCATCCACGCGGCGCCGGTGCCACGGAAGCCGTGCCAGTCGGACTGGTTCTCGAGGAGCTCGATGCCGTCGGCGTCGGCGTCGACGACGAAAAGCGAGACGCCCTCCCGGTCGCCGTCGGCGCCGCTCGTGCGGGCGGGCAAAAAGTAGAAATCGCCGTACTCGGCGAAGTCGATGAACCGCTTTTCGCCGCGTATCACCCACCCGTCGCCCTCGCGTTCCGCCGTGGTCTCCATGTGGGCGAGGTCGGTGCCGCTCCCCGGCTCGGTGTACGCCTGGGAGACGACGAGCTCGCCGTCGAGCATGGGGGCGAGATACGACTCCCGTATCCGCTCGTTGCCGTGTTCGTACATCGTCCGACCGACGTGCTGGGTGAGGGAGGCCTGGCAGGCGTGGACGATGGTGCCGGCGTAGCCGATGGCCTGCTCGGCCAGGACGGTCTCGACGTACGTCCCGCCGGCGCCGTTGTACTCCCCGGGGACGGCGATACCGAGGAAATCCCGTTCGCCCATCCGCTCGACGTACTCCGCCCAGTCCTCGCGTGACTCCTCGTTTCGATCGAGTTCCCGGAAGTGGCGTTCGTCGAGCCGGCCGACGAACACCTCCTCGCGGAGGGTCTCGATGCGGTCGGCCAGATATTCCCGTTCAGCCTCCGTCAGGCTCGTGTCCTCCCCGATCATCCTCCTTCCTACCCGGACGATAACTATGGGCATAAAACCATCGTACAATTCCCTACGAAGAAATAGAAAAATAGGGGAACGGAGTCTGAAACGCAGAAAAACGAACGACAGCCCGGGACGGATCAGGGGTGATCGTGAGGGGTCGAGTTCGGGGGCACGCGTCCGTTCCGCGCGACGTTCAGACGGCAGTCACCTCCCGACGACAGTCACCTCCCGACGACAGTCACCTCCCGACGACAGTCACGTCCTCGGTTTCACGGCCGGCAGCCCCGCTCGTGGTTCACGACCGGCGTTCCCGCTCGAGGCGCTGGCAGCCGACGACCAGCGAGTCGGGAAGTGCGTCCGCGTCGTCGTGGAGTGCCTCGAAGACGGCGGCGACCTCCCCGAACCGTTCGCCCCGGGACGCGACGAACGGCTCCGTGCGCCACTGGATAAAACCCATGTCGGCCAGCATCGGCAGGTGACAGTGGACCAGCTCGTATCGGAGGGTCGTCGGATCGGGCGGAACGTTCGGGTTGATCGCTGACTCCGGGAGCGACACGGACCGGTCCGCGGACGCGTCGAGCAACGAAACGACGAGCTGACGCCGCGGCTCGGCCGACACCGCCTCGAAGACTCGATTCCAGCGCTCGACGGCACCGGTTGCGTGTTCCACCCCTGCGTCGGTCATGTGTAACCACTGTCACGAGGTGATACGCTTCGGCACATAAGTCCTTCCATTTGATTACTGAGGATAATTTATCGCCGTGACGGGACGCCGGCGTCCGCCGGGGGGACCGGCGTCTCCGGCCGATTCGGGTGGCCGCGAACGCGTTCACTCCGTCTCCGCGAGCCTGACGAGGTCCGCGAGCGTCCGGTTCACCGGGACCTCCAGACCGTGGCGTTCGGCCCGCCGGACGATCTCGCCGTTGAGCCGCTCGATCTCCGTCGGCCGTCCGGCCTCTACGTCCTGGCGCATCGACGAGCGGTTCGTGGCCGTCGCCCGCGCGACCTCGCGAGCGTGGGCGGGACCACGGAGCTCGTGGCCCTCCGCCGCCGCGACGGCGACACACTCCTCGACGGCCGCCTCGAGCAGCCGCCGGCCGGGCTCGGTCCCGTCGAGGCGGCCGTTCTCGACGCGGGCGAGCGCCGTCGCGGCGTTGATCCCGACGTTGACCGCGACTTTCTCCCAGATCTCCCGTTCGATCTCCGGGGAGACGTCGGTCTCGACGCCGGCGCTCGTCAGCCGGTCGGCGACCAGCTCGGCGCGTCCGTCGTCCTCCGAGAAGTAGCTGCCGACGGTCGTCGGCCCGCGGCCGGCGTGGCGCACCCGTCCCGGGCCGAGAAGCGTCGATCCGTGGGCAGTCACTCCGGCGACGACCGCCCCCTCGTCGACGACGGTCGCGATCTCCTCGGGGTTGCCCAGCCCGTTCTGGAGGGTCACCACGGTCGCCTCACGGAGGATCGGTGCCGCGTCCTCGACGGCCTCGCGGGTGTGGACGGCCTTGACGAACACCAACGCGAGGTCGACGGCTCCGGCCTCCTCGGGGTCGGTCGTCGCCGCGACCGGAATCGTCCGGACCTCGCCCTCGGGGCTCTCGATCGTCACGCCCTCCCGGTCGAGGACGTCGACGTGTGGCTCCCGGACGTCGATCAGCGTGACGTCGGCGCCGTCGGCGGCGAGCAGCCCGCCGAACAGCGACCCCATCGCGCCGCTTCCGACGACTGCGACCCGCATCTACAGCCCCTCGAGGTCCTCCTCGACGTGGCCGTGTTCGTCCGCGGGGAACCGGCCGGAGTCGACGGCGGATTTGAACCCCTCGATCGCGGCCTCGGCCTCCGAGCGGACGTCGCCGAACCGTTCGGCGAACGGCGGCGGTCGCTCTGAGAGGCCGACGACGTCGTCGACGACGAGCACCTGGCCGTCGGTGTGGGGACCGGCACCGATCCCGATCGTCGGGATCTCGATCGCCTCCGTCACCGCCCGTGCGAGGTTCGCCGGGACGTGCTCGAGCACGAGCGAGAAGGCCCCGGCGGTCTCGTGGGCCCGGGCGAGTTCGAGGATGCGTTCGGCCGCCGCCTCGCTCGTCCCCTGGCGGTGGAACCCGCCAAGCTGGTTTACGTGCTGTGGGGTGAGCCCGAGGTGGGCCATCGTCGGGATCCCGATCGCGGTGAGCCGCTCGGTCAGCTCGACGGTGTGTTCGCCCGACTCGAGTTTCACGGCGTCGGCGTCGGCCTCCTTGAGCATCCGTCCCGCCGTGTGAATCGACTCCGAGCGATCGACCCCGAAGGAGAGAAAGGGCATGTCGGCGACGACGAGGACCTCCTCGGTCGCCCGGCTGACGGCGCCGGTGTGTCTGCGGATGTCCGCCGCGGTCACCGGGAGGGTCGACTCGTAGCCGAGGGTGGTGTTGCCGACGCTGTCGCCGACCAGTACGACGTCGATCCCCGCCTCCTCGACCATCGCCGCGGTCGGGGCGTCGTAGGCCGTCAACATCGTGATCGGCTCGTCGCCGGCCTTCTCGCGGACGTCCGCCACAGTTGGCATGGGTTACCCACTCGCCAGCGGCGTATTAAAGACTCCTCACGGGGGCCGAGTGGACGACGGACTCCTCGACGAGTCGGACGACGGACTCCTCGACGAATCGGACGGAGTACTCTTCGGCGAACCGGACGACGTACTCCTCGGCGAACCGGACGACGTATTCCTCGACGAACCGGACGGCGTACTCCCCGACGAACCGGACGACGTACTCCTCGGCGGATCAGACGACGTACTCGTCCTCGGTGAGCTGGACGTACCGGCCGCCGCCGAAGGCGTACTTCCGGCGTTTGTACGCGAGCATCACCTTCGTCGCGCCGATGCCGACGGTGTAGCTGCGTCTCAACAGCGCGTCGCCGAGGTCGTCGGCGGCGGTCATCCCGTCGACGATCGAGAAGACCCGATCCCAGTCCGCGGGGCCGTAGTCGGCGACGATGTCGGCGAACGCGACGTTCCGGAGGATCTCGTCGCCGATGGCGCGCTTCCAGACGTCGTTGTAGGCGGCCAGCGAGTCGGTGGCAGCCAGCCGCCCGGCGATCTTCCCGGTCCGGACGGCGACGTGGTAGCCACCTTCGTGGAACGCGGAGGTGGTCCCCATCGCGCCCCCGACGACGGCGAGATTCGCGCCGACGGGCGAGTCGATCGGCCGGGTCGAGGAGATCGGATACGTCTCGGTGCCCTTCGATTTCCCGCGGTCTTCGACCCGCGGGAACGCGGTCTCGACGTCGTACTCGTCCCCGTAGGCGGCCTCGAGCAGCCGACTGACGTACTCGCCCCCGGTCGGGATCCCGTCGTCGGTCGGCTCGAGCAGCCGGTAGCCCGCCGGGTTCTCGACATCCTCGAGGTCCATCCCGATGGGCATCGTCAGCCCCACCCTGGCGACCGTGCCGTCGTTCGGGAACACCCACGGGTAGGCGGTCTCGCCGGGCATCCACCCCCACCAGAACTTCAGCCGGTCGGGCTCGAAACACTCCGCGGGGAACTCCCGGTACTCCTGGTAGGCGATGTGGTTCGCCCGCGGCGGCGAGAGGTACTCCGAGACGCTCCGCCCCGGCAGCGTGAACTGATCGAGGGCGTCGAGGGTCACCCGGCGCTGGGGGCCGTCGGCGAGGATCACGTACTCGGCCTCGACCCGCTCGCCGTTCGAGAGGGTCAGGGTGTGGGAGGGCCCAGAGAGGTCGGTATCGACGTTCCTGACGCCCACGCCGATCCGGAGGTCGGCGCCGGCGTCGGCGGCGCGCTCGTGGAGCCAGTCGTCCATCCGGGCGCGATGGAAGGTGTACCCGAAGTTCGGGTAGGTGGCGTCGATCCCCGTCGAGTCGACCGAGACCGCCGTCGTCGGGCCGACGAAGTCCGCCCCCGTAAGCTCCCTGAGGATCACCTCCTCGGGGAGCTCCTCGGGGTCGAACTCCATGATGTCGACCCAGTAGTCGAGCATGCCGGCGGCGTCCGTCGAGTCGGGGCCGGGGCCGTCCCGGTCCTCCCGGGGAACGCCCTGCTCGAACAGCACGGTGTCGGCCCCGTGGGCGGCGGCACGCTCCGCCGCCGAGGCCCCGGCGGGACCGCCGCCGACGATCGCGACGTCAACGCGTTCCATACTCCCCAGCGAGGCTCGATCCGTATTAAGTTCCCTGAACGACGCGGACCGGAGCCGAAGCTGCGACGGCTCGTACTGTTGGCTGTAACTGTACCAAGATTCTCGCCATCCCGATGCGGCGAGAATCTTAAAAGACTCACAGCCGAGAGTATCAGAACGCGCTGTCGGGGTGTTGCCACTCCTCGTAGTACTCCCGTTGGCGGTCGGTGAGGTCGTCGACGGCCACGCCGAGGGTCTCGAGTTTGCGTTCCGCGACCCCCCGATCGAGGCGGTCGGGCATCGCGTACAGCCCGGGCTCGAGCTCCGCGGCGCTCCCGGTGAGCATGTCGCGGGCGGCCTCGAACATCATCGCGAACGTCGTGTCCATCACCTCGGCGGGGTGGCCGCCGCTGTGGGGGCCGGTGAGGTTGACGAGTCTGCCCTCCGCGAGCAGGTTGATCCGGCGGCCGTCGGGCAGGTGATAGCGGGTCACGCCCTCCCGTGGCTCGGTCACCCGTTCGGCCGCCTCCTCGAGTGCGGGAACGGCGATCTCGACGTCGAAGTGGCCGGCGTTCGCGAGGATGACGCCGTCGGGGAAGTGCTCTATGTGTTCGGCGCGGATCACGTCGCGGTTGCCCGTCGAGGTGATCACGTAGTCGGCGTCGCCCGCGGCCTCGGCCATGCTCGCGATCCGGTGGCCGTCCATGTGCGCCTCGAGGGCCTTCCGCGGATCGACCTCCGTGACCACGGTCTGGGCACCCATCCCCCTGGCTTTCCGAGCGATGCCGCGCCCGCAGTAGCCGTAGCCGGCGACGACGACGGTCTTCCCCGAGAGCATCGTGTTCGTCGTGATCATCACGTTCGAAAGCGAGGACTCGCCGGTGCCGTGGACGTTGTCGAAGTAGTGTTTCATCGGCGTGTCGTTGACGCCGTAGACGGGGAACTCGAGGACGCCCTCGGCCTCCATCGCCTCCAGTCGGGTGATGCCGGCGGTGGTCTGTTCGCCGCCGCCGATCACCGTCTCGGCGACCCCGGGGTGGTCGGCGTGGACCTTCGCGATCAGCTCACAGCCGTCGTCGAGGATGTAGTCGGGTTCGGCCTCCAGCAACTCGTGTTGTCCGGCCTCCCAGGCCTCCTCGCTCATCCCCGCCTCGACGAACGTCTCGATGCCGTCCCGGTCCCGGAGGGCGTCGACGACCGCGGCTTTGGTGCTGTGGGGCTCGCTGCCGGTGACCAGCACCTCTGCGCCGGCCTCCCGGAGGGTCTCGACCAGCACGCCCGTCTTCTGTTCGAGGTGGGAGGCGAGGGCGACGCGGTGTCCGTCGAGGGGCTTCGTCTCGCCGTACTGCTCGGCCAGCGACCGGAGAATCGGCGTGTAATCGCGCGTCCAGGCGAGCGGATCGTCCGTGCTCATGGACGGACGGAGAGCCCCGGCCCTAATAAACGGCCCAGGTTCACTCCTCGCCGTCCCGATCCTGGAGCCGGCGGGCCAGGAGGACGAACGGACCGACGAGCAACAGGTACAGCTGCCAGCCCGCCTCGGCGATCGGGAACCGGCGGTCGGTCGGCCCGTCATCGGGATCGGCCGACGGCTCGACC
>LFFM01002049.1_pt1 | contig 13533 bp, 11 predicted proteins | sample 643131 | NCBI WGS metagenome assembly LFFM01 (sample SAMN03777445, study PRJNA286221) | soda lake metagenome | biome: soda lake; feature: Kulunda steppe; material: water; isolation source: sample Tc-Br brine of Tanatar trona crystallizer | place: Russia: Kulunda steppe | collected 2011-07
GATCAACGGGCTGAGAACCCGCGAGAGGTGCTGAATTTCTGCATCCCTGTGGACGACTTCTGCGGGAATAAAGTCATCTCGTAGCACCCGGGCATCCTCAATCATGTACGTACCACTTTGTTTGAAGATAGTAAATTGAACTGGGCTGTTTCCACGTTTCCAGAACGATTCACACACCCACGATTTGGTCGAACTGTGTAGTCGTCCGAAAGTAATCCACGAATAGTTGGTATTCTGTGAAATATGCCATATTATCCTTCAAATATTACTTGATAGATAGATAATTAAATTGGTTTTTATATGAGTATGTTCCATACAACAGTTAGTAACAGCCAGAACTCGCAAATTGGCATGGTTGGGTCCACTCGAAATGGTTGGTTATTGTGTGAATATCTCAGCCCTTTCGACACCCGTGCAAGCCTTCGTTGCCACGGTCAACCCATTTGCGAGGCTCATCAGTTTCGTCGTCTTCACGGATGCCTTTGAGATTGCCGGCAGCAATTGTTCCGATACCACGTTCAACACACCCGGATACGATGTGTTTCGTGACGCGTGTAGAAAGTAGGTTCGCTATTCGAGATCTATTCCTCAGTCGGTTAAGCATCATTGAGAGGAGGTCTCCGGTTTGTTAACGTCTCTGGTATCGAAAACACGGCGGTTGAGTGGTACGTCCATACGTAAGGGTGATATAGTATAATTTCGCTTCTTTGAGAATTGAATAGTTCATGTTTTGAGTTGTTGATTTTGGCCCCTGAACTGCTTAAAGAGACGCTGGATAGTTCAATTCAGAAGGTTTGCCCGTTCATTAGATTGAGCGTTAACTGGTTGTAGTGATATCTAGGTCATCTTCACCGACTTTTATTACTAAATTAGAGTTAATTTTTCTACTAGTTGATCGAATTATAATTTTATTTATTCGGGTAGCACCTCAGATAGTTGGTGACTCCATCGGATTACATCTTCGTCCGCATTAAACCGACCAGTACATTGTATGCCTAGTGGAAGACCATTGTCTGTTTTTTGTGCTGGAATGGTAATTGTCGGCAGCCCCATGTTTGTCCATGGCAAATTCATTATTGGGTCCCCTGTTGTGTCGATTCCCTTAGGAGCAGGGCCGGGGGCTGCAGGCGAAACCCAAATGTCGATGTTATTTTTATTCATTATATCAGAAACCCTACTACGAAGTCTTTGTTGACTTTGTTTGGATTCGATAACTTCTTCAATAGTCGTATTTTTTCCAGATTCAACTAGGTTCTTGGTTTCCTCGGCGTATAGATCACCATAGTCTTGATACCAGTCGGCGTGATTCACGGCTGCATCGGCCGCAACAAGCCGTTTGTGAAGTTTATTAATATGTTCTATGTCATCAAACATACTCACTCGAAGAATATCATACCCCTCCTCGTTGAGTATATTCAATTGTGCCTCGAAGGCATCGATAGCAACTTGCGAGGCTTGTTCGATATATGGTCCATCTGGAACCCCAATTCTTGGTTTTTTAACTGGCGTTGGCATTTGCTGCCAATTTTGGCAGAGAATGGAAGCCATTAGTGATGCACCAGCTGTATCTTGTGTGAAAAGCCCAACATGATCTACAGATTCCGACACAGGTATAACGCCGTCTGTCGATATACGGCCAAAACTGGGTTTAAATCCAACAATTCCGCAAAATGATGCAGGACGTATTATTGAACCGATTGTTTGTGTTCCTAATGCAGCAGGGCAAATACCGGCAGCGACAGCTGCAGCCGATCCACTGCTCGATCCACCTGGTGTTCGGCTAAGGTCGTGTGGGTTTCGTGTTGGCCCGGGTTCAAAGTGAGCAAATTCTGTTGTCACTGTTTTTCCGAGTATCAATGCACCCTTTTTGCGGAGCGTGCTAACCACAGCAGCCTCACTACCCGTGAGTACTTCTGGAGGTACTTCGGACCCAGCGCGAGTTAACATTCCATCAACGTGGAAAATATCCTTAACTCCAATAGGAACACCAAATAGCGGAGGTCGACGAGCAGGATTTTCATATTTTTCAATTAGTTCTTCTACTTCCCGGTTGAGTCTGTCCCACCTATTCTCTTCAGCTATGAGAGACTGTATCTCAGGCTCAATAGTGTTTACTCTCTGTTCAAGTCGCTCATAATAATCTAAAGCATCTTCATTTCCAATACGAAGTGCCTCTGCTATGCCCGCAAGAGGTTCGTTGTTCAACATGTATTATACCTTCGTCAGTAATAGATTTTATATCTATTGGTTTCACTAAACAATGCAAACACAAGTTCAGAATTTCTTTGTCATTTGTCAACTTATTAGGCCATATGATCTAACTTGCTGACGTACTGTGGTTGTACTGAACGTAGGCTAATTTGATGGTATAATGACAAATTTAATGAGTATCTTACGTTTGTTTCACCCTTACTGGTAGGTTGTCAAGCCGCATATTCGTTCCGAGGAATGAGTTGATTTCTTTTGATATTTATTGGAGCTTCACAGACCAATCGCGGTGTTGTACCTTTATTTTATAATAATTTCTAACCATAATAAAATAAGTAAATAATAAATGAGGAAATTATCAGAATACTAATGACATTGTGACCTCACATACCGCAATTTAAATTTATTCTTCTGCCCATGAAAAGAGTTTGCGCAATTGTTCTCCAACATTTTCAATTTCATGGCTGCGCTCTGCCTCATTTAATTGGTTGTACTTTGGTCGACCTGCTTGATTTTCGAGTATCCACTCAGTAGCAAACTCACCGTTTTGGATCTCCTCGAGGACATCTTCCATGTTTTGATGTACATGATCATCAATAATAACATCGCCCCGAGTGAGTCCACCGTATTCTGCTGTGTCGGATACTGCATCCCACATTTCGGTGAGTCCACCTTCGTACATAAGATCTACTATGAGTTTCAGTTCGTTCATACACTCGAAATAAGCCATCTCTTTGGAGTAACCTGCATCAACTAAGCTTTCGTAACTCATTTTGATCAACGAGGTAACGCCTCCACACAGAACAGCCTGCTCACCGAATAAATCTGTTTCAGTCTCTTCTTTGAAACTTGTTTCAATAACACCTGCCCGAGTACACCCAATTGCTTTAGCATATGCTAGAGCGCGTGTGAGACCCTCATCAGTCGGATCTTGATAGACTGCTACTAGACCAGGAGTCCCTTCTCCATTCTGATAGTTACGTCGAACAAGATAACCTGGCGACTTAGGAGCAACCATTGTCACATCTACGTCATCTGGTGGCTGGATTTGATTGTAGTGAATGTTGAATCCGTGAGCAAATTGTAGTGTGTTTCCAGATTCAAGATTTGGTTTGATTGCCTCAAAAACCTCTGGTTGGACGGTATCTGGAACAAGCACAGAAATAATGTCTGCCTTTTTTGTAACCTCTTCTAATCCACCTACATTAAGGCCATCTTCTTTAGCGATTTTTCTTGAAGATGAACCTTCACGCAGCCCAACAAGGACATCAAGTCCGCTGTCAGCGAGATTTTGTGCATGGGCATGTCCTTGAGTACCATATCCTAATACAGCTATTGTATGGTTTTCTAGTGGTGCTACATCTACGTCATCATCATAATATACTGTCGTAGTTGGTTCAGTGTTCATTTTATTTACTATTTTAATCGTCGAATTGGTTGTTTGTCAATACTACCATCATATGTTTTTATTTGTCCACATTAATCATCTTTTGGCTTAACTATTGGCCATAATCTTACTTTTATACTAGAAGACATAAACATTCTGGTTTGATAATCTTAAACTCATATGTTGACAAATTTGTGTCAATTCATATTGGATCCTACATTAGTATAATAATTTACAAGTATAAAGAAACAACATAAAAATGGATGGTTGGAGTCCCATTTAGAGTTACAGGTCTTAATCTGTCAGAGTCAATTTCTAAAAATTGACTCTATATTTTCGGTACATGGCGTTCAATTTTATGCAGACCGGACGCTCGGTCGGAATTTGTAGACCGCTTCTTTGAGCACCATTTCTCGGAACTCTAAGAGGATCGATGAGGTGTGCGTGAAAGCTGGATTCGAAGCCCACGAGCGCGATGGATGGTCGCGCTCGCGTGGCCTCTTCACGCGCGGGCGTGAAATGTATAGGTAAGGACAAGCCACCCGTGCTTATTCTCGCAGAACGCGGTACCGGTGAACGGCACGTAATCCTATCGATAGCTGCCGATGAATCGGTAATCCGACTCCTGCTGGCTAACTACCACTAGGAGTCGCTGACTGTCTATACCGACGGCTTTCGGGCTTATGAACCGCTTGACTAAAACGACGCATTCCCCCGTGAATAGTTGTCCATGGTGTTGGAGACGTTCACGTAAACACTTGCGAGAGCCACGGATCGCTGGTGCGATCCTTGCTCTCTCCCTACCGAGGTCTCTCCAAAGACAAACTGACGCCGTATCTTTGAGCGTTTCAGCTACGTCGCTGCGTCTATCGAGAACCGGAAGAAGAAGATCTAAAACCATTCTTGAGGCAGTATTATGACTCAACAACAATCTACGCCACAAGAGCGTAGTACAAATCGTGGCTTACCAAATCTGTTATCGGACGTTTAGATACTTATTTCAATTAACTTTGGTTTGGTTTTGCTTCCTGCTTATTGAATTTTCTTTTTATCGAGGGCCCGATTAACAGGATTACAATCAAGACAGATATGACAAGAGAGAGCGGTCGTGCTGGCGAAACAAATATCAAGTAATCTCCACCAGAGATCTGTAGTGATTGGAAAAAGTTCTCTTCCGCTATTGGTCCAAGAACAATACCAAGAACGAAGGCAATGACTGAATAATTGTATTTAACCATATAATACCCAATAATTCCAAGAATCAACACTGCAAAAACATCGTACCAGTTCTGGTTTAGCGTGTAAGTTCCGGCAAATGCCATTACAACGACCATAGGAACTATTGAGTTAGTGTCAATTGTAGTAATATTACTCAGATATGGAATAATAGAGAACCCAACTGCAAGTATCACAATATTACCCAAAAATAAAGAAAAGAATATTGCATATGTTAACTGCAATTCGGCATCAAACAACTGTGGACCAGGTTGCAACCCGTGAAGTAGAAGTCCTCCAAGGAGCACAGCAGTTGATCCACTACCTGGTATTCCGAAAGATAATGTTGGAACCAATGACCCGCTCACAGTCGGATTATTCGCACCTTCTGCAGCTAAGACACCGCGAGGATCACCGTCTCCAAAAATCGCATCTTTAGTCTGTGTGCGCGCTGCTTCGGCATAGGAAACAAATGTGGACGTTGTTGCACCAGACCCCGGTACCATTCCGATAGACATTCCTAGTAACCCCGACTTGATCAGTGTTTTTGGATAATTAAATACAGTTTTTATTCCCTTGACAACGCTACCACGAACTCCAACAGAATCCTCAGATATTTGGTTTTTTGCAGCCAGTTTCATCATCTCAGCGAATGCAAACATTCCGATTAGTGCAGCAACAAAATCAATCCCATTGGATAATGACAGGTCTCCAAACGTATACCGAGGTGTCGCACTAAATACTGCAAATCCTATCGTCGAAATCATAAAGCCTAACGCACCAGCAATGCATCCTTTAACAATTGACCCTTCTGCTACAACGGTAATCATAGCTATCCCCAACAGTGCTAGTAAAAAGTACTCTGGAGAACCAAATGCGAGAACAACCCCAATCAAAACCGGAGAAGCAATAATCAGAATTATTGCTGCAGCAAAACCATTCAATGCCGATGCAGTAGTTGCTATTGCTAATGCATTTTTTGCTAATCCTTTTTCAGCCATTGGATAGCCGTCGATTGTGGTTGCAGCTGCCGCTGAAGTACCAGGTGCATTCAGCAATATCGCTGTGATACTCCCTCCATACATGGCGCCACTATATATAGCAGTTAATAATACCAATGCAGAAACGGGATCTAATGGTATAGTTAGGGGTAATATAATTGCCATACCAACTGGTGCCCCAATACCTGGAAGACCGCCGAGTACGATCCCAAGTAAAATACCTATCACTAACCAACCAATAACTGGCCAAGTAAATACTAATTGTATTCCTTCGATCAGTGTTCCTACCACAGACATTTAAAAAACACCTCGTTGGAAGATTATTTCACCTTGGTCAAATGGGAGAAAAAGGAAGTGAATAAACGCATATATAATCAAAACAGCGACGATAGACAATAATATGCACTTGTATATATTTAGTCTGAAATTATATGTGTATAAAAACACAAAAATTGGAGTTACATACAATAATCCAACAGCCCATCCTGCAAGCAAATATGTTGTAGACATTGCTACCATTACTGTCGTATTAGAAATGTCTGGAGCAAATTTTGAATGAAGCGGTGCGTCAATATCAGAGTCACTATATTTGTCACCTTCAGCTACATTTTCAGTAGTTTGATCATCGTCGACTTGATTAGATAGACTCACATTTTCAGTAGCGATTTTTCGAATCGGACCTGGTAAGTAATTTTTGAACAGTAACATCATTGACCCAATAAGTACAACTACACCTGTCATCTGCGGGAATAAACGGGCACTTCTATTGTAATCTTGAACAATTGGTATTGTTATGAAGAATGTACTGATTAATACAAATAATATCAGTAACGCTTGCTCGTCGTTAGTATTTTCGATAGGGTTGGTACTAAATGACATTATTAAAATATTATATTATGGTTTGTAAGAGCGTTACTCGTGCTCTTCGACGAGATCTAGTATTTCAAGTTCTTGGAACTGTTCGAATGCGTCAATATATCGTTGGTTTGTTTCTTCAGGACCTTCAAATGTAACCGGGTTCCCTGTTTCCTCGACCCAATTTTGAACATCCTCTGATTCTACAGTAGCCTCTAAGGCATCTGCATAGAAATTAACTATTTCGTCGGGCGTCTCTGGCGGAAGCCACATCGCCCTCCAAACACCGCCAATGAAGTCTATTTCTGGATATCCTTCATCCACGATGGTTGAAACATCTGGATATATACCGGTCCCTGATGAATCAAATGTTGTTACAGGATATACAGTACCATCTTCTACTCCTGAGGCTGCTCCAGAATCAGTCACAATTGAGCAAGGAACGTCTCCAGTGGCTGTTCCTTGCACAGCCCCTCCAGTACCATCGTACTGTACACGATTTTCCCATTGCCAATCAATTTCATCAAGTTCGTATCTACATAATAGGGCAATAATATCAGGAGAACTTCCAGGAGGCTGAACACCTACGCCAGACCATTCTCCTGTTTCATACTTTTCCAAAACATCCTCAAATGTTTGTACTTCATCCTCATATTCTTCATTGACTACGACGACCCACGTTGACAAACCAAACACACCAATGCCGCTTAGGTCACGAATATCGAACCCAGGATCTTGAAGTAATTGTGGAGTTGCTTCGAGTGGGCCTGAGTTGTGCCCAATCGTTTGTCCATCGGGATCTGATGCATACAACTCACCGAGACCATTCAATCCACCAGATCCAGTAACAAAATCAAACTGGAGATCTTGACCAATTTCGTTTTGGAATGCATCTTGTGTTCCTCTTGCGTAAGTATCAGATCCTCCTCCTTCTCCGTAAGGAATAATAACTCGAACTGTGCTGTCTGGAGAGAATCCTCCATTGGAACCATCATCTTCAGCTTCACTTGCCCCCCCAAGACAACCCGCAACACCAGCGACGGAGGTAACCCCTGCAGTTTTAATTAGTTTTCTACGATTCGTCCAGTATGATTCTTTTTTGTCTTTGTTTTTAGCCATCGTTTTACTGTTTTTCATTTTTTAGATTTCTCATACAACACCAATAACGACTCCAAACGGACTCATTACCAGTCATCTTTTGATTTTTAATTGTATCATTTTTTGTTTTACAACTATGCTGCGATCTACTACGTGATTTTACATTCGCACTGAACTTTACATTATCTGTTTAGTACATTATGCTAGTAGTATATATATTTTTGCAATCTAGCATGACTGTAACCCAGATACGCATTAAAAATGAATTGTTGAGTTATGCCATTAGAATTTGTTCAAATATAGAAGGCATAATTGCGCATTCGAAATATTGTATGAGATCTTTCCACTACCGAGTTTATATTTACCCCTCCCATCACGATAGCAAACATTGACTGGAAAGCTCTTGACCGGAGTTGTCTACCACCAATGAATGGAGAGCTGAAATCCTCATCTTGTTTGAGTGGGATTCTCTGATTGTTGGTTGTTCAATCGTGTCGGTGTAGTTGGATAGCCGTTCCATGTCGGGATGATTTCGTAGCAGTCTCATAGATCGTTCACCAGTACAGAACTACTGTGTTGCTGGGGAGTCGCGGATCAACGGAATCGATAATGATTAGCGAATCTTATTGATGATCCCATCGAGATGATTGTCGATCCATAACTTTGCAAAGCTTCACTTCTCGGTCAGTTGGTCGAAGAGGTCAGTAAGAAGTGTTCGTTACTCATCTTCGCCTTTGATAATCAGCGGCGAGGACTCCCACTTGAGGCTTTTCCAGACTGGTTCGATTAGATTGAGATGCGGTGAACCAACCAGGAGGAGTACCAGTTGATAGCTTGTGCTTGTTGGTTTTTCGTCGAGCTTCGGGTGCGTACCGCCCCTGAAGTTTGGAGTTAGTTTTCCCAGTCCACCCTCATTCCAGCACTCAACCCTATTGCTGGCAGTTCTTCCCGAGACGCCGACATCGTCGGCTGCCTCCGCAAGCGTTGCTCCACCGTACAGGAGCATCAGAAAGACAAGTCGTTTGTACACTCTGATCTCATCAGTTTCGGTCAGCAATCGCTCCAGATCTTCTTTGTTTAGATGCCATACAAGTTCTTACTCCCGACCAACCATACTTGCTTCGAGCTTCCAACTGCACAAAAACTTCCCTGACGTACTATAGATTCTATGATCCGCACCGACGATAGTTCGCTACTCCGCCAGCAACTCGTAGTCAAAAAGCTTGAGAACCGACTTCTGTGGCACCAGATTACTACACAACAACAGTAGATCGAACAGCTTGATGCTCACCTCAAACAGTACAAAAATCTAAACACACCACCCAGTAAACAGGGCGGTGCGGCTAAATCACCTGGCAGAGACGGTCAAAACGGGGATGAATATGAGGAATCTGAAGAAGATGACGCTGGCGGCGACTGACGCCGGCAGCGACTCTTCACTAATACTGAGTAAAGGGTCACGAAGCAACTACTTGACTGCCACCAGAACCTGAAGAGACGATTCGGGTTGATCAGGGATACTGTCCAGACTGTGAGCAAAACCTCTCGAACCCCGATAACTACGTCTCAATAACTGTTATCAATGTCCCACTTCTCGTTTCAACCACCGTCGTAGAGTACGAACTCGTCAAACACCACTGCTCCTGTGGAAACGAGGTCATCGCTGAGCTTCCCGATTGTCCTGAAACGGGCGGTTTTGGCCAAATATAATGGCCCAAACCTCTCTTGGTGGATTCTACCAACGACTACCGAACCGAAAACAGGCCGAGCTGTTCGACTGGGAGCTCGACCTTCCGGTTTCTCACCTGACGATCTATAACTTGACCAAGCGGGTCGCAGACCGGCTGCGACCCGCATACAATGATGTCAAAGAGAATATTCGGGAGATTGAGGTCGTCTACTGTGACAAAACAGGGTTTCCGGTTGAGGGAGAACAACACTGGGCGTGGACGTTGGTCACTAATGACGAGGTGCTGTTCTGGATTGATGAAAGCCGTGGAGGTGGAGTCCTAGAAGACGTCCTCGGCGAAGAATTCACCAAGGGCTCGCCGCTCAGTTGTGACGGCTGGTCAGCGTATTCGTGTTATCACATGAAACTGCAGCGGTGCTGGGCGCACCTGTTGTGGGAGGCTGAGTACGTCGCTGAACGATAAGAGGAAGCAGAGCGGCTCCTGCATATTTGCACGTACTCCACGACGATCTACCGACGTTCGTCGAAGGAGATCCGTCCGCTTCCGCCCGCGAACAGAAGCAGGCAGAAGCGTTCTTGCACTTAGAGGGGCTGATTAGGGAAGATTACGAGGTCAGAGAGGTTCAGCAGCTGAATAAGAAGATTAGCAACGGATTGGGTCATTGGCTGATATTCGTGACTAAGTCAGGTGTTGAGTCGACGAATACTCGCGCAGAGCGAACTCTGCGCGAGCAAGTAGTCCTTCGGAAGATGTTTTGGACCCTCAGTTCGGTATAAGGGGTCCAAATTCACGAGACAATAACAACGATGTTTGCGACATGGAAACGAGGAGGATTCGATACACCTGAACAGCTCCAGTCAATTCTAGGTGGGAGAGAGCTTCGCTAAGGAAGAGAGGCATCACTGAGCGATGTATCTTGGTCTTGCTATTCAACTACGAATTATGAATCTCTGTACCTTATTTTTTTACAAAATTTAATAGGATAACTGATAAAGTAGCCATTCCAACAGATGTGGCCAACATCCAAAATGCAATCCTGAAACTAGCGAATCCCGAAACAGTTCCAACAATTCCTGGAGATATGGCGCCAGAACCCATGAGAAGCGTTCGAACAATACCCAGTCCTCCTGCTGAAATGTTGTCGGGTAGTGAGCCCATCAAATATGCACCGCGGACGGGTCGGAAACTATGAGCACCCAAACCGATACACAACACGGATATTCCGAGAAAAACTAATCCTAAATTCGTGCTCATCATAAAAACCACAAATGACAATGTACATAGAGTTAGTGCTCCAGACATAACTGGCAAAGTTCCTATCCGATCACTCAATTCACCAGACGCTAATTGTGCGACACTTGCAATGAATAATATACTATAAAATAAACTCGCATAACCTGAAGAAACACCTACTTCTTGAGTAAGGTATAAAGGTAAAAAAGCAACAATGCCGTTGTAGGTGAATGAAAATAAGATTGCAGCTATTACAAAAATAATAAATTTCTTACTTTCGAACAGCTTGCCGTAGACTGAGAATGCGGACTTTAAACGAAAAACTAAGGATCTGTCATCGCTAGTTATATCATTATTATTTGTTTTTGGTTTTTCTTTTTCGGTCAATTTGTTTGGAACTCGTTTAATGAAAATGAATGTTAGAAATAGTCCAAAGGCCCCTGTTGAAAATAGTAATAACCTCCAACCAGGTACTGATACTGATACAGCTGCGGCAGCAATGACCGCTACTGGAGCAATAACACCACCAAAAGTTCCAAATGTGTCAAATATTCCTAGCGCCCTTCCTTTTTTTTCGGGATAAATTGTGGATAGTAGTTTGACAGCTGAAGTTTTGTGGACACCGGTTCCAATTCCTATTATCGCCATCAATACCACGAATAGATTAAATGGAAGATTGAGTATAAAAATTAGTGCCCCCAATGAAGACAATGTAACGCCACCAACAATTACCCACACACCTCCAAATCTATCAGACAACAGTCCCGATGGAAATTGCACTAATGCATAAGCGAACAAAAAGATACTAAAAGTCCAACCAAGAGCAGTTGTAGATACTGCATACGTTCCTTGCAACGACTCAAATAGAGGCGGAAAAACATACCGAAGAAACTTACCTAAAAACCAGATGAGTGCTGAAATGATAAGTATATCAAAAGTTCCAACGCTTTTAGCTAAATATTTAAATTTTGTACTAAACACATGCCTTACGTTATTGTGTCTGTGTATATAGTTTCCGATCCATAAAATTAAACGGTGTTTCGAATAGACTGCAGAAATAACGTCAATTGTGAAAGTTCATTGCTCACTCTTATCGTGATTCATTGAGGTACTTTCTGAACTTCACAAACAATTGAGTAGCTATTTCAGTCGATCACATCGGGTTAGAGGAAGTGTCTGTTTGGACATAGTGTGAAACAAACCCAAACAGACAATCAGATCGAAGAAGAGAAGCAGCTTAATTTTGTAGTCAACACTCTCGACGATGAGATCCCGATAAATCTTGCAGACGATGTAAAGATCTCATCAGAGAAGCTATATGAGGTCCTCACTGCCGCCAGCACCACGGAACCTCAGTCAATCAGATTTGTGAGGAGACCGAAAACTCTCCATACGCCAATACCATCCGTGGATACGTTACCGATCAGTTCAACCTCAATACCGTCGAACAGGTTGGAGACACGCTGTTCCAACGGGATACCATCGAGACGCGCCCCTTGATTGACCGGTGGAGGTCGGCGACAACCTCCACCTCGATCCCTACTACGGCGATGAAGACGAGACAGAAGATCTCTACTCTTTACTGGCTAGGCGTGGAACGACCACATTCCACACTTATGCGACACTGTACGCACGTGTGAGAAAGAAACGTTACACGTTGGCGGTTCGCCAGTTGGTACCCGGCGAAATCTTCAAGAGATGTTCTCAGTGAGTTCCTCGAACTGCTTGACGGCCTTGACCTGCGCGTCAAGGCCGTCCAGCTTAATCGAGGCTTCTACAATATCACCTGTCTCGGATTTCTGTACGCCTACACCTATGCCTATGTCATACCGGTTGTCATGTGGGGTGAGACGATCCAGAACGAGATCAGCAGCGGTTGGAGCCCTGTGATCAAACACGAACTAGCCTGGGAAGTTACGTAACTTGTGTACATTGATTGCGTCTACCAACAAGGTAGATACGACGGGACACGGGGTGACGCGTCACGGATACGCCGCTGACGCGCCGTTTATCAAAACTCCACGCGGTGCCCGAGAACACTACCGCAAGCGGTTCGGCATCGAATCGTCCTACCGACTGACTAGGCAGAGCCTTGCTCTTACGAGATCCCGTGACGCCGGATTTCGGCTGTTGCTGTTTGTCGTGAGCTTGCTGTTACAGAACGTCTGGCGCTATCTACATTGGATGTGCGTGGCGGCGCCCCGCCGCGAGGGGTGCCGCTTCTTGGAGTGGTCGTTCGTAGAGTTTTGCAACATGGTACTCTGTGGGGCCTGGACAGCTCTCCGGGTTCGTCGAGCTGTTTCAGAACCACACGCTCGAAAGCCGACTTTTCCGGTAGTTGCTATTGGATCAGGGCAGCGTTCCTGGGTGGTAACACCGTTGCGTTGGTGGCTGATCGCCGCCAACAGCGACTGTTTAGCGGTACAACTTACAGTTGCTGGCTTGCTGAAGGCTAGTAACCCACCGCAGACACACAGATTCAGTACCTCTTGGAGGAGGCAGTGAGGTTCTCAATGTGATCGACTGTATTTAGTTTAATACACCGTCAGTGTTTGACCAGTGATACTACATATTTTCTTTTAGGGTGTAAGAAAATCTTAATAGAATTCTTAATTCAGATAAGCATATATTTAATTTTCTCAACTGAGAGATGAAAATTACTCTGACGGCGGATTATTTTTTTCACATGAATGATATTTGGGGGACAATATACTTTTTTAGGCTCTGGTGAATCGCTATACTGCGTCGAGATGATTCGTCACAACTAGGAAGATGAAGCGGGAAATGGCGGATGATTCATGTCCAAAATCTCCCGCTTCACGACAAAAGCAGTCACGTTGGCTAA
>LFFM01002050.1_pt1 | contig 13526 bp, 10 predicted proteins | sample 643131 | NCBI WGS metagenome assembly LFFM01 (sample SAMN03777445, study PRJNA286221) | soda lake metagenome | biome: soda lake; feature: Kulunda steppe; material: water; isolation source: sample Tc-Br brine of Tanatar trona crystallizer | place: Russia: Kulunda steppe | collected 2011-07
CGCGGACGACCGGAGCCTCGGCGACGAGCTCGGGAGCCTCCGGATCCACACCACTCCGGAGGGGTACGTCGAGGGCCGGGTGACCGCACTCGAGTCGGTCGACGCCTCGACCGTTCGTCTCGAGGTGAGCCTCCCCCACGGGGGGACGGCCGAGTTCACCCTCGAGAAGCCGATCCCGTGGTCCCGGGAGTTTCTCCTGGCGCGGATCGTCGAGGACGTCGGCTACGACGCGGCGTCGGTAGAGTACCTCGTCGGCGAGACGGTGCTGCTCGAACGGACCGACGTCGGCGAGCCCGCCGAGGGGGGCCGGCTGGCGGCGGTGGTCGGCGCCGCCGGGGACTCCCTCGTCGCGTCGCTGTCGGGTGGACGATACCGCCTCGCCGACCGACGGAATCCCCAATGGCGGCTCGTCGATCCGCTGGAGCGACCCACCGACGACGGCGGGCTCCCGGTGGAGTCGATCGCGACGCTGCTCGTCCTCCTCGGGGCGGTCGTCGCCGTGGTCGGCGCGCTCCTCGGGGCGACCGGAACGCTCGCGCTCTCGGCTCCCGTCGTGGGGTATACGCTCCCCGGAATCGCGCTCGTGCTCGTCGGACTCTCCGTCCTCCGGAACGGGTAGGCTCAGCCCTCTCCTCCGGAACGGGTAGGCTCAGCCCTCTCCTCCGGAACGGGTAGGCTCAGCCCTCTCCTCCGGAACGGGTAGGCTCAGCCCTCTCCTCCGGAACGGGTGGGCTCAGCCGTCCACCGGATACCGCTCTAAGGCGTCCTCGTCGGGTTCACAGCCCCACCCTGGCTCCGTGGGCAGCTGCAGGTTCCCCGACCGGTACTCCGGGGTCGCGGTGAACAGCTCGTCGTCCCACGGGAGCCGATCGACGTCGGTCTCCATGATCCGCAGGTTCGGGACGGCGGCCGAGAAGTGGGCGTTCATGAACGTCGCCAGGTGGCCGTAGTAGTTGTGTGGCGCGACGTGTAGCTGGTGGGCGTCGGCCATCGCGGCGATCTTCGCCGACTGGAAGACGCCGTTCCAGAGCGCGTCGACGACGACCACGTCCATCGCCCGCTCGCGGAAAAACGGGACGAACGCCTCGTGGGGGACGAGCGCCTCACAGGAGGCGATCGGGTGGGGACTCTCCCGTCTGACGTCGGCCAGCGCCTCCGCGCTTGGCGAGTCGATCTCGACCCAGAACAGATCGACGTCCGCGAGCTCCCGCAGGATGCGGACGTATCCCTCCGGTTTGGCGTTGTAGTTCAGATCGAGGAGAATGTCGACCTCCGGGCCCGCACCCTCCCGGAGCGCCTCCAGATACCGCCGCAGCTCCTCGATCTGCGGGCGTTCGATGGTCAGGGAGGGGTGGAACGGACGGCCAAATCCCGGCGCCCAGTTCGTCGGCTTCTCGCCTCTGAAATCGAAGACGTTGGTCTTCAGCGCCGGGAACTGGCTCTCCCGGACCTCCTCGCCGAGGGCGACGACCTCCTCTAGACTCTCGATCTCGTCGTAGTACTCGGCACGGGAGGAGATCATCCGGTAGGAGCCACAGTGTGACCAGTAGACGGGGATCTCCTCGCGGACGGCGCCGCCGAGCAGCTCGAAACAGGGGACGCCGAGCTCCTTTGCCTTCGCGTCCAGCATGGCGTTCTCGATGGCGCCGATCGCCATGGCCGCGACGCCGGTGTAGGACTGTCGCGTCTCGGCGACGAGCCGGGCGCGGAGCCGCTCTACGTCCGCGACCGACTCCCCGAGCAGCGTCGACGCCATGTCGTCGATGACGGCCGTCAGGCCGCTCCCGCCCAGGTTCTCGTCGTACTCGCTCCAGCCGACGACGCCGTCGTCGGTGACGAGCTTGAGGAAGTGGTACTCGCGCCATCCAGCGTCACAGTGTCGGGTGTCGACGGACTCGATCGTGCCCATCGTTCACACGAGACCGGGCGGCGACATAGCCGTTTCCCCGTTGGGGGGCTCCCGACGGCCCTCTCGTGTCGGCGACCCCCGTCGCCGGCCGGGGCGCGTAGCAGTGCTCGCCCTGGTGGCGCCGTTCGCGGTCGAGCGGCTGTCGGGCCCGTCGTGTCGCCGGTCAGGGCGCGTAGTAGTACTCGCCCTGGCGGCGCTGTTCGCGGTCGAGCTGGCTGCCGGGCTTGTTGATCCGCGGGCGGGCGGTGCGCTCGTCCCGCCGGAAGGTCACCTCGAGGTTCGCGAGGAACTCGTTCATCCCCGCGCGCATCGGCAGGGGTCGGCCGGCCCGGCCGCGGACGGCCGGCTCGCCGTCGAACACCATCAGCCGGTCGGCCAGCAGGTCCATCATGTAGATGTCGTGGTCGATGACCAGCACCGTCGCGTCCCGTCCCTCGGCGTACCGGCGGATCGCGCTCGCCGCCTGGACGCGCTGTTCGACGTCGAGGTGGGCGGAGGGCTCGTCGAGTAAGTACAGATCGGCGTCGTCGGAGAGACAGGCCGCGATGGCGACCCGCTGGCGCTCCCCACCGGAGAGGTCGGCGAGGTTCTGTTCCATGATGCGCTCGAGCTGGAGGGGCTGGGCGATCTCGGTGTTCCAGTACGAGGAGGCGAACTGGTCGGTGATCGAGGAGAGGAAGGCGTCGACGCGGACGTGCTGGTCGATGGTGACGTACTGGGGTTTATACGAGATGTCGAGCTCGAGGTCGAGCTCCCCGCCCGTCCCGTCCCCGACGGCGTCGGGCACCAGCTCGCCCGTCAGCAGCTTCGCGAACGTCGACTTCCCGATCCCGTTCGGGCCGACGATCCCGAGGACCTCCCCGGCCCGGATCGTCCCGCCTTCGACCGCGAGGGAGAACTCCCCCTCGCCGTAGCTCTTCTCGAGGGCCGGATACTCGACCAGGACGCCGGCGGCCTCGGCCGTCCGCGGGGCGTGTTCCTCGAACTCGATCCGGTCGGGACGGATCCGCATGTTCTCGTTCTCGAGGTAGCCCGCGAGGTACTCGTTGATGCCGTTTCTGACCGACTTCGGGTCCGTGATGACGCCGTAGGCGCCTGGCTCACCGTAGGCGACGTGGAGGGTATCACAGAGCAGATCGAGGATCGCGAGGTCGTGTTCGACCACCAGCATCGACTTGCCCGCCTCCTCGGCGAGCTCGCGGATCAGGCGGGCGGCGGTCACCCGCTGGCCGATGTCGAGGTAGGGGGTGATCTCGTCCAAAAAGTAGAAGTCGGCCTCCCGGGCGAGCGTCGCCGCCAGCGCGACCCGCTGGAGCTCCCCGCCGGAGAGCTCGTCGATCGTCTGCTCGAGGACGGGGCCGATCGAGAGCCGTTCGACGAGCTCCCCGAGGACGCCGCGCTCGTCGGTCCGCTCGAGCAGTTCGCGGGTGTCGCCGCCGAACCGGTCGGGGATCCGATCGACGTACTGGGGTTTTCGCGCGACGGTGAGCTCGTCGTCGCGGACGGCGGCGACGTAGTCCTGGAGCTCGGTGCCCCGGTAGGCCTCGAGCACCGCGTCCCAGCCGGGGGGGTCGCCGTACCGCCCGAGGTTCGGCTCGAGCTCGCCGGCGAGGATCCGGACGGCGGTCGTCTTCCCGATCCCGTTTGGGCCCAGGATGCCGGTCACCTGCCCCTCCCCGGGTGCGGGGAGCCCGTACAGCGAGAAGGCGTTCTCGCCGTAGCGGTGGGCGGGCTCGTCGGTCAGCTCCTGGGGGAGGTTGATGATCTCGATGGCGTCGAACGGACACTTCTCGACGCAGATGCCACAGCTCTCGCCCAGACAGATCTCCTCGGAGATGCGCACCTGGTCGGGGCCGCCCTCGTCGGCGTCCTCCCCGCGGAGGGTGATACACTCCTTGCCCGTCCGGTTTGGCGGACAGAAGTTCGCACACTCGTAGTTACACCGATCGGGCTGACACCGATCCAGATCGACGACGGCGATGCTGTCCTCGGCCATGATCAGGCGGTGTACTCGACGGTCAGCAAGATCCCCCACACCACGAACCACAGCGAGAACGTCATGAAGCTGATAAACAGGTAGTGTTTCGGGCCGAACTCCTCTTCCTCGTAGATGCCCGCGGCGTTGATCAGGGGAAACTGGATCAGGATCGCTGCCAGCACGATCATGTACGTCCGCGTGTCGGTCGCCGCGGCCTCGACCGTGGCCGCGTCGCCCGTGATCACCGCCGAGAGGAACGCGGCGCCGACGCCGGCGAGCGCGGCCAGCGCCGTCACGCCGATCGACCGGACGTGCTCGCCCCGGTCGCTGATCGATTCGGTCGACATACCGTGACGTCCGTCTCCGGGGGTCAAAAGGGGTTCGGGTTCGGCCGGGATCGACGCGGTTCCGTCCCCGCGTCGGCTGCTCTTCGACTGCCGTCGCCGTTCGCTGCCGGACGACTCCCGCGTCGTCTGTTTCTCGACCGACGTGGCCGTCCGCCGCCGACCGACGCGGTCCCGTCCCCGCGTCGGCCGACGTGGCCGTTCGCCGCCGGACGACCCCCGCGTCGGCCGCTGCTCGACCGCCGTCGTCGTTCGCCGCCGGACGATTCCGCAACCGACAACACTTCCTCCGTGCGGCCGCTGGCCCCTCGTAGATGAGCACGGAGTACATCGAGGTGCGCGGTGCGGCCGAACACAACCTGAAAGACCTCGACGTCTCGATCCCGCGGGAGGCGTTTACCGTCGTCACGGGCCTCTCGGGCTCGGGGAAGTCCTCGCTCGCGTTCGAGACGGTGTACGCGGAGGGCCAGCGCCGGTACATCGAGAGCCTCTCGGCGTACGCCCGGAACTTCCTGGGCCAGATGGACAAACCCCAGGTCGAGACCGTCGAGGGGCTCTCGCCGGCGATCTAGATCGACCAGAAAAACGCCGCGAACAACCCCCGCTCGACGGTCGGCACGGTGACAGAGCTCCACGACTACCTCCGGCTGCTGTACGCCCGCGTGGGCACCCAGTACGACCCGATCACGGGCGAGGAGGTCGGCACCCAGAGCGCCCAGGACATGGTCCGGGAGATCCTCGAACTGCCCGAGGGCTGTCGGGCGATGATCGCCGCGCCGGTCGTCCGCGACCAGAAAGGCGCCTTCGAGGAGCTGTTCGAGGAGCTGCGCGCGGCGGGCTACTCCCGGCTCGAGGTCGACGGCGAGGAGGTCGACCTCTCCCTCGAGAGCCCCGAGCTGGATCAGAACTACGACCACACGATCGACGTGATCGTCGACCGGGTGAAGATCAGCCAGGAGGCCCGCCCCCGGATCGTCGACAGCGTCGAGACGGCCCTCGAGGAGGCCGACGGCGTGTTGAAGGTGATCCTCCCCGATCCGCCGGCGGGCCTCGACGTCGCCTCGAACAGCCGGTCGACCGGCGCGCTCGCCGGCGACGGCGACGATCGGCTTGTCCTCGAGTTCTCCGAGGCGCTTGGCAACCCCGCAAGCGAGTTTCAGTTCAGCGAGATCGAGACCCGCAGCTTCTCGTTTAACAGCCCACACGGCGCCTGTCCGGAGTGTGACGGACTCGGCAAGACGAAGGAAGTCGACGAGGAGCTCGTGATCGTCGACCCCGAGAAGCCGATCCGGGAGGTGTTCGAACCCTGGAGCTACAGCCGCTCGTACTACCGGACCCGGATCGACGCCGTCGCCGACCACTTCGGCGTGAGCGTCGACACCCCGTGGGCGGAGCTCGACGGGGCGGTCAGAGAGCAGTTCCTCTACGGCACCGACGAGCCCGTGGTCTTCGAGCGCTCGACCCGTTCGGGCACCCGCCGGAAACGCAAGCGCTTCGAGGGCGTGATTCCGAACCTCGACCGACGGTACCTCGAGACCGAGTCGAAAAGCACCCGCGAGCACATCGAGGAGTACATGGCGGTGACGACCTGCCCGGCGTGTGATGGCACCCGGCTCAAAGAGCAGTCCAGACACGTCCTCGTGGCGGGCACCTCGATCACCGAGGTCAACCGGATGTCGATCGGCGATGCCCGCGAGCACTTCGAGGGGCTCGAGGCCGCCCTCTCCGGCCGGGAGCTGACGATCGCCGAGGAGATCCTAAAGGAGATCCGCGCCCGGCTGGGCTTCATGTGTGAGGTCGGCCTCGAGTATCTGACCCTCGACCGGGAGGCCTCGACGCTCTCGGGCGGGGAGAGCCAGCGCATCCGCCTCGCCACCCAGGTCGGCTCCGGGCTCGTCGGGGTGTTGTACGTGCTCGACGAGCCCTCGATCGGCCTCCACCAGCGGGACAACGACCGCCTGCTGGACACCCTCTGTGAGCTGCGGGACCTCGGGAACACCCTGCTCGTGGTCGAACACGACGAGGAGACGATGCGGCGGGCGGACAACGTCATCGACATGGGTCCCGGTCCCGGCAAGCGGGGCGGTGAGGTCGTCGTCAACGGACCCCTAGAGGAGCTGAAAGCCTGCGAGGAGTCGATCACCGGCGACTACCTCGCCGGCCGGCGGGCGATCCCCGTCCCCGAGGAGCGCCGCGAGCCGGCCGGAGGACTGACGATCCGTGGGGCCCGCCAGCACAACCTCGCGGACGTCGACGTCACGCTGCCGCTTGGCTGTTTCACCGCGATCACCGGCGTCTCGGGCTCGGGCAAGTCCACCTTGATGCACGAGGTGCTGTACAAGGGCCTCGCACGGGAGATGAACGACAACACGTCGGTGATCCCCGGCGACCACGACGCCATCGAGGGGATCGAGGGGATCGAGACCGTCAGGCTGATCGACCAGTCGCCGATCGGGCGCACCCCGCGTTCGAACCCCGCCACCTACACCGGCGTCTTCGATTACGTCCGCGAGCTGTTCGCCGAGACCAAGCTCTCGAAACGCCGCGGCTACGAGAAAGGGCGGTTCTCCTTCAACGTCAAGGGCGGGCGCTGTGAGGAGTGTGGCGGCCAGGGTACCGTCAAAATCGAGATGAACTTCCTCTCGGACGTCTACGTCCCCTGTGAGGCCTGTGGCGGAGCCCGGTACAACGACGCCACCCTCGACGTCACCTACAAGGATGCGACCATCGCCGACGTCCTCGAGATGTCCGTCGAGGAGGCCCACGACTTCTTCGAGTCCTCGAGTCGGATCCGCCGGCGTCTCCAGCTGTTGAAAGACGTCGGGCTCGGCTACATGCGGCTGGGCCAGCCGTCGACGACCCTCTCGGGCGGGGAGGCCCAGCGGATCAAACTCGCCGAGGAGCTCGGCAAGCGGGACACGGGCAACACCCTCTACCTGCTCGACGAGCCGACCACGGGCCTCCACAGCGAGGACGAGCGCAAGCTGATCGACGTCCTCCACCGGCTGACCGACGAGGGGAACACGATCGTCGTCATCGAACACGAACTCGACCTGGTGAAAAACGCCGACCACGTGATCGACCTCGGGCCGGAGGGTGGCGACGGCGGCGGCGAGGTCGTCGCCACGGGAACCCCTGAAGAGGTCGCCCGCGTCGAGGCGTCGTACACGGGCCGGTACCTCCGGGATCTGTTGCCCGACGTGGACCTCGAGGGGCCGCGTCGACGGGAGGCCGAGGCGACGCCGACGCCGACGGACGACGACTGATCGGGGCCGACGCCGACTGCCGGTGTCGGATCACCGACTCTCCGACACGAGACGGCGCGCCCCCTCTTCCTCGACGAACAGCACAGGGAGACGGCTATCCCTCAGGCAGGACGAGACTGCACGTCCCGCCTGCCGTGCGGGCGAACCGCCCACAGAGCACCGAAACCCCTCGGACGGGGAGTCAGGCCTCCCCGTGCCGTTGGATGGCCGGAACGGCTCCCTCAAAGCCCCGTCCGTTCACGCCTGTCCTGAGTCCTCGGCGGGTGCGTACATCACCGTGACCACGAACTCGCCCTCGAAGTCGGTGAACTGGTGGTCCGTCCCGGGGTCGAGGTGGACGACGTCGCCCGGTTCGACCTCGACCGACTCGTCTTCGGTTACGAGCGTCGCCCTGCCCGTATCGACACAGTAGATCTCGTCTTCGGCGTGGGCGTGCATCGAGTCCTCGTCGCCGGGTTCGAACCGCATCACGTGGAAGCTGAACGCCTCCTCGCGCATCGTCTCGACCTCCATCTCCCCGTCTTCGGCCAGTCGGCTCGTCGTCTCGGCGATATTAATCTTGTCCATACAGCTGTTACCGATCCCCCGGGTTTAGCGCCTTCGGTTCGTGCTCGTAGACGGGGAGCGTCGGCCGTGTGGAACGTCCACCGCTCTGGACGCCCTCGGGCCGCTGCCAGCTTACTTTGGGGTTACCCCGGACGCTTACCTCGGGGTTAGCGAACAGTTATCACCCGGAAAATGGCGATTTATTGTAATGTCAGGACGGAAGACAAACGGCGATTCTGAGGTGGCAAACTCACGGAACGGTGGAGAACGAGCCGGAGAGCTCACGAAATCGGGCGGCGGTCGGGTGCTCGCAGGGTCCATCCCCCGGAGTGTCGTCGGACCAGCGGCTCCCGGGAGCGACCCCGACGGCGACGGCGTCGAACCCGGCGAACGTGACGTAGAGGGGGCCGGGCTGGCGTACGGCGAGTTCGCCCCCGAACCCGGGACCGGAGCCCAGCACCTCCCAGCGATCGCAGTCCTCTCGTTTCAATGACCCACGGACAGCTCCTTTTCGTCGCCGTCCTCGTCGGAGTGGGGACGGGGCTTCTGTTCGGGGGAGCGATGGCGCTGCCCGCGGACGCGGCGGACGATCCGACCGGAGTGCAGCTTTCCTCGCCGGCGTCGCTGCCCGCCCAGGCCGAAGACCGGTCAGCCAGTCCACCCGACGCCGGTTTCGTCGTCGGCCCCGAACGGCCGGACGTCGACGAACCGGTCGTCCTCGATGCGTCCGAAACGGCGCCACGAGGCGGTGAAATCGTCTCGTACGACTGGGAGGTGGACGGTGAGCCCGTCGCCGACGGGGAGCGTGCCAGACACCAGTTCGAGGAGCCGGGAACCCACGAACTCACGCTGACGGTGACGGACGACACCGGCGCGCGGTCGTCGGTGATGAACTACGTTCACGTCGGGGAGCCCGACGTCGTCACCGACCCGACGCCGGGTGAGGTCGTCGAACCACAGCGGGAAACGCTGTTCGAGACGGAGCCGGAGGTCGACCTGACGATACCCTTCCGGACTGGTGACGTGCGCCTCGCGGAGGGTGTCGACCGGGCAGTGCTCGACAGCGACCGCGAGCAACAGTGGGTCGTCCTCCAGTTCGGCGAGCGACCGTCCCAGAGGGAGACGAGGGCGCTCGACGAACTGGGAGTCGATCGGCAGGGAAAACTCACTGACCGGACGTTCTACGCGGGCGTTCCGCGCGAGAACGTCGAGGACGTCGCGGACCTTCCCTCGGTGCGGTCGGTTGCGGCCGTGCAACCGGAGTGGAAACTGTCGCCACGATTGCAAGAGGAGTTCGAAGACTCCCCCGACGGTGAACGCGAGCCCGTCGAAATCGGTGCCTTCGAGCCACTCGATGCGCTTGCCGAGGAGTATCGGCTGGAGCGAAACGAACTCGGCCTCTATGTCGGGCAGTTGAACGAGCGGGAGGTACGTGACCTCCAGCAACGCCAGGCCGTCCGCTGGATCGAACCCGAAGTGGAGTTCACTCCCGATCTGGCGGAGGCAAAGCGACTGACCGGGACACAGAGTGAGCCGTTCATCGGCGAGCAAGCCGACGACGTTCGCGTTGGCGTCATCGATAGCGGCATCGCCCACGATCACACACACTTCGACACCGTGGAAATCGTCGACAGCTACGACTCGATCGACGAGGACTGGGACCCGTCGGCCGACGATTTCGACTGGGATCCAAATGACCACGGCACACACGTCGCTGGCATCGTCGCCGGGGCCGGGTTCGACGGACCGCCGGACGACGAGGCGACGCGTGGACACACCGGGGTCGCCACGAACGCGACACTCGTCGTCGCGCGCGGATTCAGTGTCAGTAACTTCGACCGCGTGTCCCAGAACGGCTCCGACATCATCACGAACAGCTGGGGTGGGCACACCCAGGGCGCCTATACGGAGAGGGCGACGTACGTGGACGGGTGGGCGTACGAGAACCCGGACGTGCTGTTGTTGGGGTCCTACGGCAATTACAACACCAGCAATCCCGACGAACAGTGGGGTAACACCCCCGGACTGGAGAAGAACGTCCTGGCGGTGGGCTCACTCGACGACGGCAGTGCGAACATCACCGACGACTGGCAGTTACACCGCGACACTGTCGAGCGGGTGAACGACGTCCACTCGCTGAACAACCTGACCCAGCCACAGGACGGCCGGACAAAACCCGACATCAACGCGCCAGCGACACCGATCACTGCGCCAGTCCCCGCCACGTACACCGACGACCTGTACGGCACGAAGGGCGGGTCGAGTATGTCGACGCCCCACGTCGCGGGTATCGCCGCGCTGTACGAGTCGACCTACGACGATCCGTGGGCGGACGAGATCAAGGCGAGCATCATCGCCGGTGCCGGACCGGTCGAGAATCCCGCGCCGGACGAACGACCGGAGGGCCACGGCGCGGCAGACGCCTACCCCTCGATCTACAAGACCGGGTACGAACACGAACACGTCATCATGTCGGGAACGTTCGAGGGCGGGACCTTCTCCAGCCCCGACCAGGCGACACGGACGTTCGAGGTCCCGTCCGATGCAGAACGGGTCGTGACCGCCCTCTCGTGGACGGACTTCCCCGGGACGTCGGCAACGAGTGACAACCAGGTGAACGACCTCGACCTCTATCTCGGGCCGACCGACGACCCAGAGCGCTACTCGTCGACCTCTCAGACAGACACCGTAGAACGGCTCGAGATCGACGACCTCGACGACTCCGAGGTCGGGACGACCTGGCAGCTCACGGTCGACCCGGTCGAGATCGACGAGTCGCCACAGCACTACGCTGCAGTCAGCCGCGTCGTCACCGAAAAACCCGAGCTCTCGGTGACCGCGCCGGACGAACTCGTCGTCGAACCGACGCCGAACGCCCGGACGGCCTTCGAGTTCGAGGTCGAAGGCGAGGGCGCGTCGGTCCACGGGACGCGTGCGACCGTCCACAGCGACAGCGCGCTCGATCACTGTGGCGGCCAGCGGGGCTTTATCATCGGCGTTCTCGACGGTGATCGCGCGGACTTCTCGAGCGACGACATGTGCTTCGAGGTGCCCGACCAGCCGGGTACCTATCCGGTCGACATCACCGTCGACTCCACGAACGCGGAACGGGAGACGATCGAGGAGACCGTCGACGTTCGCGTGCCCGAACCGCGGGTCGAACTCGACCCGTACGAACTGAACGTCACGGTCGGCGAGGAAAAACAGTACGCGATGTACCTCAGCAACGTCTCGACCGACGTCGAGACAGTCGAGGCGAACGTGAGCCTCGATAGACCCGAGATCGGCGTGTTCACCGAGTTCACCACGTTGAATCTCGCCGACGGTGACGACTACACCATCGAACTGGATCCGGACGGAAACTGGATTCGTCTCGAACTGGAAGAGAGTGCAGTCGATGCGACCGACGACGACGGGGAGGTCACACTCGGGCTGTTGACCGCCGGCGGGTCGACGCCCGGCAAGTCACCGGTGAACGTCTCCGTCGCGGAGCTACGGGACGGCGACGGCGACGTACTGTCGCTCCGGCCGGACCAGCAGGCCGGAACGCCCGAGCGAGGGCTCCTGAACGTGACGCGGGGCCCGATCGAACTCGACGACGACTCCAGTATCACGATCGATCCGCCGGGAGACCTCACCCCCATCTCCGACGTCGTGTTCGATGCCGGCCCGGTCATCGACGTCGTGGACGACCCGCTTGGCGTGCAGTGGGACCTCGGCGATGGACGGACCGTCGACGACGCAGAGACCGTCCGTCACAGCTACGACGAACCCGGCGAGTACACCGTCGCGGTCGTGGTCGAAAACGCGACGGACAGCTACCGGGTCACCGAAACGGTCGTCGTCGAGAAGGCGGAACCCGACCCCGCACCGGAGCCCGTCGCCTTCGATTCGTACGAGGTCAGCGAGACGACCCTCCACACCGGAGACGAGATCACGGTCGAGGCGACGGTGACGAACCGCGGGAACGAGTCCGGAACCGTGGAGGTCCCGCTCGTGCTCGACGGCGAGGTGGTTGCCGAACGGCAAGTCACGGTTCCACCGGGCGAGAGAGAATCCGTCCAGTTTCGGGAGACGTTCGAAACTGCCGGCGACTACACCCTGACCGTCGGGGAACTCGACCCTACGACGGTAACTGTCGAGACCGAGCCTGCCGAACGGGAAGACGACGCTGCGGACGACACCGAAGACGACGCTGCGGACGACACCGAAGACGACGCTGCGGACGACACCGAAGACGACGCTGCGGACGACACCGAAGACGACTCGACTCCCGGCTTCGGCATCGTGGGAACGCTTGCCGGCGTCGGTGGCGTCGCGTACCTCCTGAAACGGCGTCTGGATACCATCGGACCGAGAATCAAGCAACGTCAGCGGTAGCCGACTACGAGTTCACCCGTCGTCGGGACACCCAAGCGACTTCGTGAACCTGATATCGGAACTGACGTCCTCTCGGTGCGGCCAGGAACCGACCTGGATCTGTACTGTCACACACTCGTGGTCGATGTTCGTGAAATCAAACGTTTCACTCTCTTCACGCGTCTGGTCGTCGTGCCAGCTGTGGATGACGTGTGCACCTGGGGTCGTCGGGTACCCGTCGAAGGCGGTCGCGGCGAATCGACCTTCCCCTTCCGGTGTTCCGTCGAGTTCGACCGACTCCGTGTAGCGCTTTTCGCCGTCAGTACGCATCTCCACGGTGAGAACGCCCGATTCGGTGGTGTAATTAACTCCGCTGAGTTCGACCAGCCGCGTCGTAGTTCCGGAACCATCGTCGAGACAACCAGCGACCAAGGCAGTGCTGCCAGCGAGTACGTGGAGGTACTGACGGCGATCTATACCCTTCGTACACTAGGTACCCCACTTTTCCTGAAGGCTTTGCCCCAGTATTGGCGGGGGATATACCGACGTGGGCTACCGGGCGTGTGGACGAGTGTGGGACACGGGGACGAGCGCGAAGAACGCCCCGGAGCGTTTGCCGCGCCTCAGGTGAACGGTAAATTACTATTCACTTATACACCTTCAACCCCACAAGGGTCCTGCTGAAACGCGACCTCAGAGGGCCGTTCCGCGAGTTGAGAGCTTCAACCCCACGAGGGTTCGTCTGAAACAACGATATTGAGGTAGATCGGTATGTGGGTAGACCGCTTCAACCCCACAAGGGTTCGTCTGAAACCATTCTTGGTCACACTCGGGCAAATGGTTCGGTAGGCTTCAACCCCACAAGGGTTCGTCTGAAACTTGAAGCGTGTGACGTTGATATGGCTATCGACCTATGCTTCAACCCCACAAGGGTTCGTCTGAAACAATGCGTTTAATTCTGCGATACAACATAAAAAATTCGCTTCAACCCCACAAGGGTTCGTCTGAAACCGGCCATCCTTCGGTATCGGCAGCGAACCAGTCATCGCTTCAACCCCACAAGGGTTCGTCTGAAACGCCATCACAGCCGCGGCGACCGCAAGCAGCATGATGCTTCAACCCCA
>LFFM01002051.1_pt1 | contig 13521 bp, 14 predicted proteins | sample 643131 | NCBI WGS metagenome assembly LFFM01 (sample SAMN03777445, study PRJNA286221) | soda lake metagenome | biome: soda lake; feature: Kulunda steppe; material: water; isolation source: sample Tc-Br brine of Tanatar trona crystallizer | place: Russia: Kulunda steppe | collected 2011-07
GCTAGTTCACTCGGTCAGGGCTAGTTCACTCGGTCGGGGGTATTGAGTCAGTAGGATCTTCGGAGGGAGTATGATCTGGGGCGTTCGGATCGATCGACGGATCGAGTATTCGGAGACGGGCGTCGACACCACCGAGCATCGAAACCTCGTACGTGATCAAGTAGGTACGAGTGACGAGCCTGACAGGGAGAAAAACAACCAAGAGGACGAAGAGCCCGATGAGAACGACGAGGACTACCGAGACGACACCGATGGTGGTTCCGGTTAACCCGGAGAGCCCGCCGAGAAGTCCGGAAACGATCAGGAGGGCGACGGCACCGAGTACGATAACCGCACCGCCCGCGAACAGGAACACGACGGTTTCGCCGACGGAGACTCCGACTCCGAGAAAGAAATGAACGACGAGATACAACAGGAACTCCGTCCATGATTCCCGGAGCGTTACCCAGAACCGCTTCCAAGCCGACAGCACACCTTCGTCCCGGTGAACCATTACCGGGACGACGAACTCGTAAGTAAATCGAGTAATGAGAAGCATACAGACCGTCAGGAGAACCGCAAAAAAGAGTGCGACGCCGATTCCCCAGCCGGGAAGTGCCGTGACTGCATCGCCAATAGCGTCCGCGGGCCCCCACCCCACCGTCGTCGACGCGGCGAGCGCCACGAGAAGCGGGAGTATCGTTACGAGACCGACGACGGTCGAGAAGACGAACAGTCCGAACGCCTGCCGGAACCGTGCAATGAACGGGGTCCAGACACGGACTTCGTTCGTCCGAAGCGCGTCATAAAACACCAATCGAAGCGAGAGTGCCGTCACCGATATAACCACGCCGACTGCGGCGAATCCACCCACGATAGCCACGAGTGCACCGGTATCAAGCCCGGAAGCACTCCCAGTCGGCACCACGCCGTCCGGGAACAGCGTGAGCTCCGCATCGGGAAGGAACGGGAGCGATGTGTTCGTACTAACCGTACTCCCCATTAGAAGGACGAGGAGGGCCAGAACCGTCCAGCGAACCGGACGAAACGGGAACAGAAACCGGCGAGTGGCCTCCACCGCGTCGTCGACGGCGTCGACAGCGTGCCAACTCATGTTCCACGAGTTCATCCGCGGTTACTTATATATGCGGTAGAGGGCACGTCCCCATCCGCCGCGGTTCTAAATCGAACCGAACGACCCCGACCTCACCCTTTTAACTTTGGCGTCGTCGAACGATGCCGTATGTTCGACACGATCGTGGTCGCGACGGACGGATCCGACAGCGTGAATCGGGCAGTTCAGGTCGGGATCGACCTGGCGGCCCGGTTCGACGCAACGGTCCACGCCCTGTATGTCGTCGACGACGACGAGATCGAATCGTCTCCGGAAGCAGTGCGCGAGGATCTCAGGGACGCGCTCAGTGAACGCGGCTATCGTGCGCTCGATGACGTCGCTGGACTGGCACGGGAGCGCGATGCGACGCTCGACACCACCACCGAAGTCCGAGAGGGTCGACCCGCCGACGAGATAGTCGGATACGTTCGATCGATAGAGGCCGACGTCGTCGTCACCGGGACTAGGGGTCGACACGGAGAGAACCGTTTCCTGATCGGATCCGTCGCAGAGCGGGTCGTTCGGACCTGTCCGGTTCCGGTTCTCACCGTCCGTCGACTCACGGAGACGGATCCACGACGCGCCAGTATCTGACCGCACAGACGCTCGCAACCCGAATATCTCACCGCACGGATCCCCGCAGACCGGTCCATCGTACGCAGGTTTATAATGGATGACGGCACAGGGAGGCCTATGTCATTCGGCACACGCTCCGGTCGACCGGGATTTCTCGACCGAGCCAAAACCGGCTGGAACCTTACGAAAGACAGTGCGGGAGTCATTCGCGAGCATCCGAACCTCCTCGTCTTTCCGCTGCTTGCGGGGATCGCGAGCGCGGCGTTCCTCGTCGTTCTCTTCGTTCCGATCCTGATCGCGAACCTGATCGGAAGTGGGCTGGAGTACGTCGCCCTGTTCGTCGTATACTTCCTGACGACGTTCGTCAGCACGTATGCGGCGGCCGGGCTGGTTCACGCCACGAATGAAGCGTTTCACGGCCGCAAGCCTGCGGTCATCGAGAGTCTCAAAGCTGTGAGTAGTCGTCTCGGTCCGATCGTGGTCTGGTCCGTGATCTCCGCGACCGTCAGCGTCGTGCTCAAAGCAATGGAAGACTCCGACAATCCGGTCGCCGGCGTGCTCCGATCGATATTCGCGATCGGCTGGGCGATCATGACGTTCTTCATCGTTCCCGTGATCGTGTTCGAGGACGTTTCGATAACCTCGATGTTCTCGAAAAGCGCGAGCGCGTTCCGTGACACGTGGGGTGAGACGCTCGGTGCCGGGTTCGGAATCACGCTCGTGGTTACCCTCGTTGGAATCGTCCTCGCGGTCGGTGCACTCGCGGTATCGATCCCGGTCGCGGCAGTGTTCCCGGGTCCGGGAATCCTGCTCACGATCCTTCTGCTCGGCGGCGTGATCGCGTTCACGTATCTCCTTAGTCAGACTATCTGGGGCGTCGCGAAGACCGCACTGTACGTCTACGCGGTTGAAGGGACCCGTCCAGATCAGTTCGACGACTTCGACTTCGAGACGCTCGGCGGACGAGCGGAGGGATCCGCATCGCCCGGGAGGGCAGGGAGTCGTGACACGCTCGACCCGTAGCGATCCGAGCTCGTTCCGTTGCGGGCTGCACTCGCTCAGGCGACCCGATTCCTGAGCTCCGCTCCGCCGTCATCGGTTGTCTCCAGACTCGCGACGTTGTCGACGAGGATATCCGCGATGCGGTCGAAGTATTCCGGCGTATGCCCCGCGTTGTGTGGCGTGATCGTAACGTTTCCGAGCCCCCACAGTGGGTGGTCCTCGGGCAGCGGTTCCGGATCCGTCACGTCAAGGGCGGCCCCACGGATCCGGTTGTTTCGAAGTCCACTGACCAGCGCGTCGGTGTCGACGACCCCTCCACGAGCGATGTTCACGAGCACCGCATCGGGACGCATGGTCCGTAACAGCTCCGCATCGACGAGCTCTCGGGTCTCCTCAGTGAGCGGACATGCGAGGACGACGTACTCCGCATCGATAACGGCGTCGTGGATCCGTTCGAATCCGTATACCTCGTCCGTTGGTCCGCCTTTCTCTGGCGAGTGCCGGATACCGATCGTCTCGACGTCGAACGCCGACAGCCGATCCACCACCGTCCGACCGATGGCACCGAGCCCGACGACCGCGACGGTCGAGCCGAACACCTCCTTCGTGGGATAGCTCCGCCACTCCCGGCGGGACTGTTGGCGATATGCTCGCTGGAACTCGCGTGCGTGGCCGATCATCGCGCCGACGACGTACTCGGCGATGTTGGGACCGTGAACCCCGGAGGCGTTCGTCACGGCGATGTCGCGATCGGCGAGCGCATCGATCGGGAGATGGTTCGTCCCCGCGTACACGCAGGCGAACAGCTCCAGGTTCCCGGCGATGCGGAGGGTGTCCTCGTCGATGGCGGGTCCGACTGCGACACGCGCGGTTTCGAGAAGCGTGCGCTCTTCGGCCGGAGTTCGTGCGAGCGCGACCTCGTGATCGGGGAGCCGCTCGCGGAGTATCGCAGCCAGCTCGTGTGCGCCGGTGCCGTGGATCGTCTGTCGCAAGACCGCGATTTCAGAGTGGCCCATGCGTGCGGGTTCTCGGCGCTCCTCAAAAGGGTCCGTGTCTCGGCGGGTTCGGCACGAATGGGTCCGGACGTTCTCCGGCGGACCGAGCGATCGCCGCGGGTCGATCACTGACGGCCATCGCGGTCCGCGATCACGCTCGTGCGAGGTCGAACGCTCGCTGGAGGTCCGCTTGCATGTCATCGACGTGTTCGATACCGACCGAAACACGGATCAGCCCATCGGTGAGTCCGGCGGCGATCCGTTCCTCTCGGGGGATCGCGGCGTGGGTCATCGCGGCCGGCTGCTCGATGAGGCTCTCGACGCCGCCAAGCGACTCCGCGAGGGTGAACACCTCCGTCTCGCTTACAACCGTCGACGCCTCCTCCAGCGTGCCGTCGAACTCGAAGGACAACATCCCGCCGAAGTCGTCCATCTGCTCGGCGGCGAGTTCGTGGTCCGGATGGCTCTCCAATCCGGGGTAGTACACTCGCTCGACGTCGTCGTGGCTCTCCAGCCACCCCGCGAGTTCCATCGCGTTCTCACAGTGACGGTCCATCCGTACCGGGAGGGTCTTCGTCCCCCGAAGAACGAGGAAGGCGTCGAACGGTCCCGGCGTCGCGCCCACCGAGTTCTGATAGAAGCCGAGGCGTTCGTCGAGGTCCGCGTCATCGACGATCAACGCGCCGCCGATGGTGTCGGAATGGCCGCCGAGGTACTTCGTGAGCGACTGGCAGACGATGTCAGCACCGAACTCCAGTGGCCGCTGGAGATACGGTGTCGCGAACGTGTTGTCGACCGCACACAGAGCGTCGTGTTCGTGAGCGACCCCGGCGAGCGCGCTGATGTCATTCACGTTCATGAGGGGGTTGGTTGGCGTCTCGACCCACACCAACTCCGTATGCTGCTCCATCGCGTCGCGGACCGCGTCGTGGTCCGTCGTGTCGACGAACGTCGTCTCCACGTCGTACTCGTCGTACACCTGTGTGAGGATCCGGTGAGTACCGCCGTACACGTCGTCACCGGCGACGACGTGGTCACCCGCGGATAACAGATTGAGAACCGTGTTAATTGCTCCCATGCCGGAGGAGAAACAGCGCGCGTGGCTCCCGGACTCGAGGTCGGCGAGGTTCGCTTCCAGATCGCTCCGGGTCGGATTTCCCGTTCGGGAGTACTCGTAGCCGCGGTGATCGCCCGGCCCGTCCTGCTCGTACGTCGAGTTCGCGTGGATGGGCGTCATCAACGCGCCCGTCTCCGGGTCGGGCTCCTGTCCGGCGTGGATCGCCCGGGTCTCGAATCGCTGCTGGTCCGCGGAGTCGTCGCTCATACGTGATCGTCGTCAACCGTACCCGTCACTCTTGTCCTTTCGGTCGGAACGTTGGGAAGTGCTCGGTCAGGGATTTGAACCCTGGTCGTCGGCTGTCTTCCGAACCGGAACCGCCGCGTTCCGCGTTCGTCGAAAGGCCAACATGATTGGCCGGACTACACCAACCGAGCGTAACCTATGATTTCGACGCATCGGATTTAACTCTTCTCAACTCTTCCGACCGAGCCACGGATTCTCACGAGCCTCGGTCGAGTTCGGATGATTCCATGAGAACACGGAACACCAGTGTTCCGAGGGCCGGTCACCCGAACTTCCCGGTGATGTAGTCTTCAACCCGCTGGTTCTCCGGATTCTCGAAGATGCGACTAGTGTCGCCGAACTCGACGAGCCGCCCACCGGTGAGGAAGACGGCCGTCTTATCGGAGATCCGGGCGGCCTGTTGCATGTTGTGCGTGACGATGATCACCGTGTACTGCTCGGCCAACTCGTCGATGAGATCCTCCACCTTCGCGGTCGCGACCGGGTCGAGCGCCGACGCCGGCTCGTCCATGAGTATCACCTCGGGGTCCGGTGCGATGGCACGGGCGATACAGAGTCGTTGTTGTTGACCCCCCGAGAGATCGAGCCCGGAGGAGTCGAGCTGGTCCTTCACCTCGTCCCATAGCGCCGCACTCCTGAGTGCCTCCTCAACGCGGGCGTCGACGTCGCCATCGTACCCCTGTATTTTCAGCCCGTAGGCGACGTTGTCGTAGATCGACTTCGGGAACGGGTTCGGCTTCTGGAACACCATCCCGATACGCCGACGAAGCGCGACGGGGTCGACCTCGTCGCCGTACACGTTCGTGCCGCGATAGCGGAGCTCGCCGCCGACTCGCGCGGCGTCGACCATGTCGTTCATCCGGTTAATACACCGGAGGAACGTCGATTTCCCGCAGCCGGATGGTCCGATGATCGCCGTCACTTCTCGTTCGGGAATCCGGATGCTAACTGGTTTGAGCGCCTCGACATCGCCGTAATGAACGGTTAGATCTTTCGCCTCGATAACGGTGTCGCGTTCGGGGATCTGTTGGATCGATGGTGTCGTGTCCGCACCCGTCTCCCCGGCCGCATTCGTTGTGCCCGTCGCGACCGCATTCGTTGTGTCCGTCCCGGCCGCATTCGTTGGTCGCTCGTTTTCCGTCTCGTTCTCCGTCCCGTCGACTGCTGAATACCTGTCACTCATGGATTATCGTGTCTCGTATTTGTTACGGATGAGAATGGCCGTCGCGTTCATCAACAGCAGGATCGATAACAGCACGACGATCCCGGCGGCGGCGACGTGCTGGAAGTCCCCCTCGGGGAGCCGGGCCCAGTCGAAGATCTGCATCGGCATCGCGGCGAAGGGGCCGAAGAGGTCCGGCACGGGGACCCCCGACACCTCCTCGATCGGAGCCCGGAACATCGAGGTCGCCGCACCGACCATGATCAGTGGGGCGGTCTCACCGATGGCCCGTGACAGCGAGAGAATGGTCCCCGTCATGATTCCAGGAAGTGCGGCCGGAAGCACCACGTCCCTGACGACCTCCCAGTCGGTCGCACCGACGCCGTAGGCGGCGTGTCGTTGGGAGTCGGGAACCGCTCGAAGTGCCTCCTGTGAGGAGACGATGACGATCGGAAGGATGAGAAGCGTGAGCGTGAGCGCCCCGGCAAGCAGGCTCTCGCCGAACCCCGCGAACCGGACGAAAACTGCGAGCCCGAGCAGCCCGTACACGATAGAGGGGACGCCCGCGAGATTCGAGATGTTCGCCTCGATGAAGCGCTTGAATCGACTTTCGGTCGCGTACTCCTCTAAGTAGATCGCCGCGCCGACGCCGAGTACCATCGTGAAGACGGCGGTGAGCGCGATGAGGAGGATCGAACCGATCAGCGCCGGGAATATCCCCGCACCGCGGCCGCCGGGTCGGTAGTTCTCGATGAACCGCGAGGGCGGATACGTGAGGAACTCCAGCGTGACCCACCCCCACGCCTCGAGGATCACGTCCGCGAGCAGGACGACGAGCGCCACGATCCCGACGAGGGTCGAAGCGGCACACAGCACGACGAACACCCGGCCGATACGCTGTTTTCGTTCGATATCATCACCGACCGTCGCGAACGGGTCGGAGTGTTCGCCACCGTCCGTACGCACGTCCCCGTCCGTACGCACGTCCCCGTCCGTACGCATGCCATCGTGCGGGTTCTCGGTCATTGGTACTCCTCCTGATAACGACCTTTTATCCAGAGGCTCAGCAGGTTCATGACGAGCGTCATCGCGAACAGGAGGAGGCCAACCGCGAACAGGCTCTGATAGCCGATGGAGCCAACTGAGACGTCACTAATACCGATCTGTACCATATACGCGGTCATCGTTTGTGCTGGTTCGAGTGGGTTCAGCGTCACGTTCGGCTGCATCCCGACGGCGAGCGTCACCGCCATCGTTTCGCCGATGGCGCGTGAGAGCGCGAGAATATACGAGGCCATCACGCCCGACAGCGACGCGGGGAGTACCACGTCCGTCGACACTTCGAACTTCGTCGCACCGAGCCCGTACGCCGCGTTCCGGAGCGAGTCCGGAACCGCCGACATCGCGTCCTCCGACAGCGACGACACCATCGGAATGATCATGATGCCGACGACGATAGCGCCGGCGGCAGCGTTGAACGTTCCCGTTTCGGGGAAGAACCGCTGTATGAGCGGCGTAATAAACGACAGCGCGAAGAAGCCGTACACGATCGTCGGGATCCCGGCGAGTATCTCGAGGACGGGTTTGACGACCGCTCGGACTCGTTGGTCGGCGTACTCCGAGAGGTACACCGCCGTTGCGGTACCAACCGGCAACGCGATCAACGCCGAGCCGACAACGATGATCATCGTTCCCCACACCAACGGCAGTATCCCGTACGACCGCGGGCGGATGATCGGCGACCACTCCGTCCCGAACAGGAACTCGGTCACGGTCACCCGCGCGGCCAGCCCGGAGCGAAGCGCCTCGAACGTTTCCGTGGGGCTCCCGGAGACGATCCCGGCTCCCACGCTGGCGAGCAGTTCGAAGAGGGTCGCCTCACGGAAAAACCCTAACGCGCCGTCGACGAGGACGAGAACGATGCCGAACGTCGTAGCTACCGTAATGAGCGCGCAGACGAAGAAGACGCTTCGAACGGCGAGATTCTTTCCAGCCGGAATATCGGATCCCGCCCGCGAGAGATCTGCAGGGGTCCGTTGATCGCTCATTCGACTCCCTCGAGGCTCGATATTGCCTCGTCCAGCCGGTCGCGGTTCGCCGCCACCGTTTCGTGCGGGATCGCGTAGAATCCGACCTTCCGTGCGGCCCACTGGGTCCACGTCAGGGTCTCACCTGATTCGACGTCCGCTCTATCGGCGTCCTCGTCTATTTCATCGAAAAAGAACTCGGCGTACGCGCGGAACTCGGGCCGCCGAAGCTCCGGGACGCTGAAGTACACGTACATGGGCCGGGAAAGCGGCGTGTACGCTCCGCTTTCGATCGTCTCTCGTGTCGGGCGAACGCCACCGTTCCCGTCGTCGACGCGGACGAGTCGCAAGTCCTCCTGGTTCTCGTAATAGTACCCTGCCCCGCCGAATCCGAGCGCATGGCGGTTTCCGCGAACCCCACGAACGATGACGTTCGTATCGGAGCTCGCTGAGTAGTCGGATCGGATGTTTCCGTACTCGCCGTTTATGGCCTGAGTGAAGTAGTCAAACGTGCCAGATGCCGAGTCGCGACCGTACAGATCGATCGCCGCGTCGCCGAACGGTTCGTCGGCCCATTCCTCGCGGAGATCCCCCCACGTGTCGACGTCCGAACCGGACCGCCAGAGCCGGTTGAGCTCCCCGACGGTGAGCGTGTCACACCAGTGGTTGTCCCGATGCACCCAGATAGCGATGCCATCGAGGGCCGCCTCGAGCTCGATGAAGCCGACACCGTTGGAGCCACAGAGGGCCGCCTCGTCGTCGAGGATCGCACGACTCGCGTTCTGTACGTCGGTATCTCCGGAACAGAAGCGTTGGAATCCTGCACCGGTCCCGGAGCCTCGAATCGGGACGCGAACGCGATTGTTCCGCCACTGGAACTCCTCGGCAACCGCAGCACCATGAGGCAACAGCGTGTTGCTTCCGTCGACGACGATCCGGCCCGCCAGCCCCCGGCCGTCCTCGCCACGGACGAGACAACCGGCGAGTCCCGACACGCACCCACCGACGGCAGCCAGATACGCCCGCCGGTCGAGCCCCTCACCGACGCTCCCGGTGGTGTCACTTTCCATCGTCACATAGAGCGGTACTAGCACCTAAATATGCTACTATAATATCTATATATTACTATATATACATATTGTATCCCGAGGTTAAAGAATACTAAAAAACACGAACTGCTGTTTTGAGGGCTTAAACTGACTCTCAAGCGTATGTGCGCATATTTCATGTAGTATATAGACAGACACATATTTAACACGGGCGGCGTTACCGATCGGTATGGAAACGCGGAAGGTGCAAGTCACCGGCGGCTCGACGTACACGGTCTCGATCCCGAAATCGTGGGCGACCGAGAACGACGTCGGCGCCGGCAGCGAAGTCGAGTTCCATCCGGACGGCGACTCGCTGTTTCTCACCCCTCGAACAGATGCCGAGCGGATCCGTGGAACCCTCGACGTCGCCGGCCTCACCGGGCAGGAGCTCACGAGAGCGGTGACGACGATGTACGTCAGCGGGTTCGACGTCATCGAACTGCAGGGGACCGCGATCACCACTGAACAGCGATCGACGATCCGAGAGGCGGTCCAGAGTCTCGTCGGTCTGGAGGTGTTAGAGGAAACCCAGGAACGAGTGGTGATCCGCGATTTGCTCGACTCCTCGGAGCTGTCCATCCACAACGCGGTCACTCGGATGCGACTCATTTCGCTGTCGATGCTGGAGGACGCGCTCTCGGCGCTTGCCGATCTCAACCACGAGCGCGCTCGTGACGTGATCGGTCGTGACGACGATCTCGACCGACTGTGGCTCGTCGTTTCGCGTATCTTTCGTGCAACGCTTCGAACTCCGAAGGCCGCCGAAGAGCTCGGCCTCCCACGCGAGGAGTGTTTCGACTACCACTCCAGCGCCCGGCAGCTGGAACGGATCGGCGATCACGCCACGAAGATCGCCCATCTGACGCTCAACATCGACGAGCCGTTACCGGAGGACGTGCTCGACGCGATCGATGACCTCCACGAGGACGCAGTCGAGGTGGTCGACACGGCCATGGACGCACTGTTCGCCGAGGACAACGACGACGCCAGCCGGCTCGCCAACGACGCTCGCGCCGGCGTACGCGAGATCGACGAGCGAGTCCGAGCGATCGACGAGCTGCTCCGCGATCTCGATCCGGCCCGTGCCCAGCTGTTGGGGCTCGTCGTCGACTCCGTGCTCCGATCGGCTGACTACGGCGGGAACATCGCCGAGACCGCCCTTCAGAAAGCCGCCCCCACGCCGTGATCCCGATCCGAGTGATCGGCGTGAGTGATCGACGTCAACGTGATGTGTCTTTTTGTTCGGCGGTCCCGGAGTCCGCAGTATGCCAGAGATCGAGTTAGGCGTGCCGCGAGGCGTCGTCGAGTCGTTGCCGGAGGAGGACGGAACCGTGGAACGGGACATGCGGCGCGCCATTGCGGGGATCCAGTCGCAGTTGAACGAGGAGATCGGCGGAAGTGATCCGGCGGAGGCCGCCACAGTCGTCACCGACGCGGTCGAGCGAATGGAAGCCCAGGCGAGCACCTACCACGAGTTCGTCCCCGAGCTGCGCGCGTGGGGGCAGTCACCCATCTACGCGGTCGCCTGGCGAAACCTCTATTTCGAACTGATCGGCCAGCTGTACGAACACGAGTGGCTCGCCGACGAGCTCGATCGTGAGCGCAACTTCCGGCTGGTCGACGACGGGATCCGGCTGTCGGACCTGTAGCGGGCAGCCGACGTTTCGGGACCATCGCAGATCGATCAGCACCTCGGACCATCCCGAGCGCCTCCGGCGACCCCCGTTTTAAGCCGTCGCGTCCCGAGATCGAACACGTGAAACTGGAGCTGCGGTTCTTCGCGACGTTTCGGGAGGCCGCCGGACAGAAGACGGTCCACCGCGAGTTCGAGGACGACTCGACGACCGGGGACGTGCTCCGCGAGCTGGAGGCGACGTACGACGAGATGGCGGGCCGACTGATCGTCGACGGAAACCTCGCCCCGCAGATCAACGTTCTGAAGAACGGTCGAGAAGTCCTCCACCTCGAGGGACTGGACACGCCTCTCGAGGACGGCGACCGACTGTCCGTGTTCCCCCCGGTCGCCGGTGGATCCGCCGATTCCGAGGACTCGACGGATCGGGACGGCCCCCCAATCGAGGACGGCTGGGTACGCCGGAACGTCGCGTACCGAGGGATATCACGGCGGCTCGCAGCACACTACCTCGTGAACCTCGGGGGCGAGCTCGTCGACGCCGACGATCCGGCGGAAGCGACCCGCGTGGACGGCGAGGGATGGCGAGCAACGCTGAGCGCGGTGAAAGTGACCGCCGCGGCGTCGATAACGCTCACCGAGGTGTCGGTGTCGTTCGCGGGTGAGGAGGTGGCCTTGGATGCGCTTCTCCCGAAATTCAAGCAGAAGGCGATGCGCGCGGGCGGCTGATGGCCGGGGATCGAGGACGGGGAGAGGTCGAAGACGGCGGGAACGGCGGCGCCACCGACAACGACGGGGGTAGCGACAGCGACGGGAGCCGAAGCGACGACGTCGCCGTCGAGTCACATCCCATCGACGGAACGGCGCTGTTGAAAACGGCTGCCCTCGCGAGCGTTCCGAGCGATCGGCTCCCAGCACTTCTGATCCGGGTACAGTCGGGTCTCGTTCCCGGAATAGACGAGTACCGTCGGCGGTACGAACGGATAGCTCGTGACGTCGACCGAGAGGCGTTTCTCGTCGAATCGGACCACTGGAAGGGCGTGGCGGACCGGCTCGATCTCGCCGACCGTGAGCGTGACGCCGCTGCCAGAGCCCACGAAACCGCCGTCGAGCGGTGGGGGTCGGAAACCGGTCGCCGCAACGAGTTCGAGACGGCACTGGAGATCCGAGCGGCCGTCGTGATCGGCGTTCCGTCATGCGAGTGACGACCGATCGTCACTCCGTCAGCCGCATAGGCTGTCGCTCGCCATACGTAAGCGTCCGCCAGATCCACTCGACGGGACCGAACCGGAACGCGCGGAGCCATAGGACGGAAACCAGCAGCTGGCCGGCCCAGACGGCGACGACGAATCCGAGGGCCTCGACGCGGCTCACCGTCCCGAACAGCCCCAGCCCGTGGCCGTAAAAGACGGAGGTCGCGATCACGGTCTGAAGCAGGTAGTTCGTGAACGCAGTTCGGCCGACTGCCGCGAACGCACGGGTGATCGGACCGTCGGGTCGCCAGCGGGTATAGAGGGTGATCACGCCGATGTAGCCTCCCGCGACGAGCAGCGCACCCCAGTAATTGAACTGCCGCCAGAACAGCGCGGCGTCCGCCGACCAGTCATTTGCCTCGATGTACCAGACGCCAGCGAGAACGACGCCGACGCCGACGACACCGCCGGCGATCAGCCCTCGGTATAGCTGCGCCGACCGCTCGCCGGTTAACACCCCCCAGTTGTACAGCGCCATGCCGAGGAGGATCACGCCGCCGACCTGCCAGAACGACCCGCCAATAAAACCGGTCGTCTGTCGCTCGAACGCCGCCGACACGCGATGCTCGAGCTGGTCGACCCATCCGGCCTGATACGCCGACACCTCGGCGGCGATGACGGCGTCCGCCGGCGACCACTGCCCCGCGATCGCTTCAGCGCCGCCGGCGAACCCAGCCAGCACCTCCAGTGACGATGGAACGAGCAGAAACAGAAGTCCGAGGGTCGCCTGCGCAGATGGGGTCCAATCCCGACAGAACACCAACACGAGCGCACAGAAGCCGTACGCAACGAGAATGTCACCGTACCACAACAGGTAGGCGTGTGCCATCCCGATCGCGATCAGCCACGCGGTTCGCCGATAGTGGAGCGGCAGTGCGGGCTGACCCTTCCGCTCTTTGCTCTCGATGAAGAGGACGATCCCGGCCCCGAACAGCGCCGAGAACAGCGTGATGAACTTCCCCTCGGCGAAAACGTGTCCCACGAGCCACGCGTAGTAATTCACGCCGGTGAAATCCCCGTATATCGTCGGATTGAGAAGCGTCCGTTCGGGCATCGAGAACACGCGGACGTTGATGAGGAGGATCCCGAGAACGGCGATGCCGCGGAGGACGTCGAGACTGATGATCCGTTCGGAGGGTGGCGTGGGAGCGGCGGAGTCACTCACGGCTCGGACGGATACACGCAGGCCACCGAGGAATAGGTTCGTGATCCGGTTCGGCGGTCCAGAGTCATCGGGTTCGGTTCAGTACCCCGAAATGATCGCGCTCGAGGGGCGTTTCTCTGGAATTAGTTCCAACGGAAGATCGAAAGACTGCGTGGGGAAAA
>LFFM01002052.1_pt1 | contig 13520 bp, 6 predicted proteins | sample 643131 | NCBI WGS metagenome assembly LFFM01 (sample SAMN03777445, study PRJNA286221) | soda lake metagenome | biome: soda lake; feature: Kulunda steppe; material: water; isolation source: sample Tc-Br brine of Tanatar trona crystallizer | place: Russia: Kulunda steppe | collected 2011-07
AGAGGTCATGTTGGAGGAGCGAGAAGCCGGGGAAGTGAGTAGATTCTCGGATTTGGTTCAGCATTCGAACGTCCGATTTAACCAAGCCTTGTCCTCAATTCAACTTGAAAGCCGTGATAAAGGTGATCTCCAACAGATCGTCCGGAACGTGGTTAAAGGAGTCACAGAAGACTACGACGTCTAAGATGTCATCTCTGGATATGAGGAGTTTCTTGACTCGTTATATCACATATCCAGACGACCAACTGGGCCGCTTCATGAAAGATCAAATAAACGGCTGATCTCGGCTCACTGTGACGAATAAGCGAAGATCATGTCAGTTTTATCCTTGAACGTTCGGCCGCAATCCTTACACAGATACCGTTGAAACGCTCCATGGCTGCCGTTTCTGACTGTTCGGTCAGAACGGCAGCGGGGACAAGTCACACCGTCACGCCAGCGAACCTGTTGGAGCAGGTCCGCTGCGACCGATTCCGACACAAACGCATCTAGCGGAATCATTCGTGTCGGCCACCGCTAACACGGTGCTCTTGTTTTCTTCGACTCAACAGCGACAGCTCGCCAGTATCAACAATCTCCTACAAAAGAGCGTTCTCGTTGATGGTGCGGTTCCACCTCACCGAGCCTGTGAAAAACATGGCCTCGATTTCAGATATGAACGATATGGAAATCGGAACAGCGTCGAACGTGTCTTTCGGGAGGTTAAACGCAGAACTACTCTCAAACTGCTCAGCAACGCCGAAGCAGAAACGGGTGACGAGTGGTTGAGATCGTTCGCGTTCGCATGGAATCAGCTTATTTGAACACTATCCCCGATGACGACCAAACATTTATTCAGCGACATACCCACGCGTTAACACGACTACAGCACCCCGTTATTGTACTGGGATGAACGGGTCTGGATACGAAATGGACAAAGAACAAATCCAAGCAATCGGGGAAGCCCTGCGTACCGAAGAAAACAGGCAGAAAGCGATCGAACTTATCAACAAGATCGAGACGTTACCCGAACCCTTAGCCGACGCTTGGGTGGACGATCTAGCCTTCGCTCTAAAGGAGGAAAGCGTCCCCTACACACAGAGCCAGATTCTCAGACAGCTGATGAAAGTAGCAGAGAGCTACCCGGAAAAGGTAGCTGCCGCCATACCGACTATCGTTCAAGTGGTTGGTGAAGGACTACACGATTTGTCTCATAGTGGGGTGAGTAGTAGTACAGTCGTGGATTGCGGGACAGAAGTCCTCAAAGACGTCGTGTGTGGTGTAGACGTGAGAAATCACGAATTGCCACTGTCGCACACCGATGTTGACGAGTTTCTGGAACACGGCGAAGCCCCCCAACGAAAACTCGGATATCGATTATTGGGGGGGATTGCGACGCCAGCTGCGGCTCGTATGCTGACCGCAGATATCGGATACGAGGTGGAGAGTGTTAAACAAGCTCGCAAAGACGCAGTTGACGACGCGCTTAAGATCGTAGAACAGTCACTACGTGGTGCTGGTAAGCTCACACCGGAGGAGGCGTACAAATCTCTCTCCGAGCTGTACGCGTCAGGTGTTGTGAAGGGAGATCCCAGTGTGTTGGAGGTGGCACGAGAAGTTCTCTTTGACCGAGTAGATGAGAGTGGCTCCGATCCAAGCGAACTCCTCCGATCGACAGGGCGTCTCGCAAAAACGGACGCTACATTTGCGCTATCGGTAGTCACAGAAGCAGTACAGCAACTGGCCGACGGTCCTGAGAGCCAGCAAGCTTTGTGGGGCATCCTGAAGGAAGTATCTAATTGGCGGCCGGACCTCGTGATCGACGAGGCAGAGGACTTGTTAATCAGAATGTGGGCCGACGGAACAGAGGGGCAGGTACACGCGTTTCAGGTGCTGGCGACACTCGCGGAGAGAAAGCACTCATTCCCGACTGAACTCGCGGAAGTGGTGATACAAGGACTTGATGCCGACGACAAACGTGTCGTTATCGAGTCAATCGATGCTATAGAGAATGCTGGTGTTTATCCTCCACCAGAGGCTCTAGATCGTCTGTCGAAAGGCGATAGTAAAGAAGCCGAAGCAGCGAAAGCAGCGATCCGGAATCTCGAACAAGGACGAGAAGAGCATGCATCGTCGTACGCTCGCAGTCTTGAGTTCGGCGACGAAGAGGTAAGTCTCTTCACGGGAGATAGCGGCGGCTTGTATCTCAAGCAGCGGACAGAGTCCGGTCTATGGGGGGACGTCAGCGTCGGCACGATCCGCAAGCAGATGGTGAAGGAAATACTCGAAGCAGTCGAACGCGGAGACGACTCACCCCTAGTGTTGCCCCATTACGAACCGAGAGACGTGATACTCGTCGGTGTCGCTATCGCTCTTGATTCAACGAGCACGAGCCCTCGAATTGGAGTATTCTCACCGGGGTCGCGATCCCACTGGGGAATGAAGGGAGAAGTCCGCAGTGAGCTACAGAAGTTTGGTTTGTCCGAGGTAGCTGGACGTGTTTCTGCCGCAGCACCAATTCCTGACGTAATTCCACACGCGTACGTATGGGACGGAGAAGTGAAGAACGACTCCTCGGGGGAAGCCTCTGGACGATTCGTCCTCTGCAAAAAGTTGGACGATCTGGAACACACTGGAGATCTTGACGTCATTCTGTTGAACCTCAGCTCGAGGATTACAGAGGGAACTGAAGAGAAGATCCGAGAAGCCGAATCGATTCATCCCGAGGCCACACTCGTCAGCGCGTACAGTTACTACGCCAAGAACGAGCGAGATGGCCGCCCACGGTACGGCCCTCCCCACGGACTCGACACTGCCTCGACACTACCGAGTGTGAACACGATAGACGCCGTACTCTCCGAGGCTCAATTCGACTGGAATTATCATCTCTCCGAACAGGCACCCTATGCGGCGGACAAGGACAGTCTCTCCGACTCCTATGAGACGTCGGTTGGTACGTGGACCCTAGGTGACGACGACGTCCGGTCGCTCGCGAACGCCTCGACGTTACGAGTACAGCACGTCGAATCAGGCGACGTCTCGTCTCTGCTCGATCAGGTGTTCGGGCTGTCGGCTAGTTTACGAGGCGTGGACGACTACGGAGCAGGTAGTCTGATCTTCTCCCGTCAGCTCTTCTTCGAACGTCTTCCGGTGGCTGGTGTAGACTTCGACGAGTGGATCCGCGAGCGGTACTACGCTGGAGAACGCTTCCTCCCGCCACTGATCGAGGAGCGGGTAGAAGACGTGAAGCAGAAAGCCGATACGGTTGAGGCTCTTGAAGCGGTCCAACCACTGAACAAGGCGGAGCAGCTGCTCCAACAGATCGCGAAGCGATTTAACAGTCGGAATCCGATGTTCGAGGAGCTGAAAGAACAGATCGCCGTTGCACGAGAGAACGACGAACGGCTCGCGATCTTCAGCGGTAGTACCAAACACGCCCAGATCCTCGAATATTCGTTGAAGAAACACGACGTCGTGACCAAGACTCAACTCAGCCGTGGTTCGATCAGTGTCGTCTCCCCCGACGACGCGAGATCTTTAGGAGTTCACGACCGCCTCGTCGTTCCCGGCGCTCTCCACCACGAGAACGCTGGATTCTACGTCCACCCGAAGATAGCCGAAACGGTCGTCCTCACTTACGACCGGGAGTGGGCGTCGATGATCGAGGGCCACGCGTGCGAGTTCGTCGATCTACTCAACGCAACCGTCGGGGAGCTTGATTACGCTCCGTACGCGTATCCCGAAGTGACCGGAGACTTACCGGTAGAGAAAGTCGAAGCCGACGAACCGGTTGCTCCAGAGAGCGACAAAAAAGAGGGCCTCACGTCCGCTACACCAGACGCAGAGGTCTCCCAAGAGAGCGACTCAAAGTCGAAAGCAGAGATCCTCACCGATGCCATGAGATCGGTTTCGTCACGAGAATACCGAGAAGAATCTGGACGATACGAGAGGGAGACGAGACACTATACGATCGAGACGACCAGTGGAGAGACCCTTGACCTGACCAATCACGATAGAGTTCTCCGGTGTCGGGAGACGGGTAGTGATGAAGAGTACCATTGGGTCAGCCCTAGCACGCTCACTGTAGGGGACATCTTCGTTACGTTCCCGTCGGAGCTCAAGTCCGAGATCTGGAAAGAGCAACTGAAACGAGTCTACGAGTCGGAGATCGACGCCGACGAAGCACTCGAGCGTCTCGGCCAGTGGTGTGAAGCACTCGAGAAGATATGGCAGCACGTTTTGGACGAGGCCGAGGCCGACGGCCAATTTTCAGAGACGGCAGTTCACGATAGGATATACGAGACGATAGTTCGGAGTGATCCAGAGTTCGACCGCAATCGTGCGACGGTGAAGCATTGGTTCGACTCCGTCTTGGAGGCTGACGCACCGATGGACCTAGTTGAGGACCCCTCGTTGAGGATCGGGCCACGGTCGTACAAGGACATAGAGGCCATCGGGCGTGCGTTTGAGTTCGACCTCTTCGACGGACGCACGTTCGAGTACGACCTGTTGATCCGTGACGCAGAAGATATCGAAGCAGCGATGGAAGGGCTCAGGACTATAAACCGACGGCAGGGACGAGAGCTCTACGACGAACTCCGGGATCAGATGAACTCACACCGATCGACTCGGGTATCGAAAGCAGCGAAACACTACGAAGTCGTGGAGATTGAAGAACGAGTCAAGGAGTCGGAAAGCGACTGACGGCTCACGACTCACCCTCTCGGAGTCGTCCCCGGGTAGTTCTAGACCGAGATCTCTGGGCAGAAGTTTAAGAACCCGCGAATGGATGCGTAAGTCATGTCATCCAGATTTGACTCGATCCCACCTCGGGACGATCCGGAGTACGTCCGCCCTCCAGACAGTGCGTACGAGGTTTCGGACGAACCGTCGTACCGGCGTCATCAAGCCGTCAACAAGGTCGTCACACGCCGCCTAGCGAACCGACTCACTGGCCGCGGCGAGAACCAAGGAACTGTCTACGGAATCGATCCTCAAGAACAGTTCTTCGCCGGTGTTCTCGCGAGTCAGTACCAATATCGGAAAGCACAGGCGGAAGACGACGCGTTCCAGAACTTCGCAACCAAGGTTGCTCCATTCACGATTGGGCTGAAGTTCCGAGTCGGCGACGATATCGACGACGACGCGACAGTCGAAATCTCTCCTGACGCGAAGGTATTCTACAGACGGTTCCCGAAACAAGAAGAGCAGAAGGAACACGGTGAGTTCGCGAATGCCGCAGAGGATATCGAAGTAGAAGAGGCGTGGGAAACCGATGCGAGGGCCGACGGAGGGGCCCAGTCGGAAGAGGGGAGAACACAGAGTTTGGTCGGTGTTTACGAACGCGTTCATCCGTCCTTTCCGACGATCGAATTGAGTGGGGCCGATATCAAGAGTGCAGCGGGCGACGGAGGGGCCATCGAGAGGTCGCTCGACGGCGCACTATCGGAGGGTCGTAGGGAGTTCGAAGAGGACGAGAGGGCGTTCTGCGAGCCGGCTCCCGACTCCACGTACCGCGAGAGGCAAGACGTCCCTCCAGAAATCTTGGCCGACGAGAAGGGGCTCAAGAAGCATCTGGAGAGGGTATACTCCGACGAGACCGTCTCGACTTATTGGGAAGCCGCGGTGAGAGTCTCGTGTAACCATCGTCCCGACGAGGGCGTGATCGCCGTCTCTGCACAACTCGTCAATACCCACGGAGAAGACTACGAGAACGCGGAGGAACCGGACACAGATTGGCAAAGCTATCTCTTCGACGTCGGGTTGTCCGTTGACGTCTTGAGAGCGTCGTTGCTACCCTTCGAGTCCCACGAGATACGTGACGAGTACCAGTACGACGGGACGATATACGCCGTCGGTGAGAACTGCGCTATCGACTCTTCGGGAGGTGGAGACGGGAAGCACGCTGAAACGAGCACCGTTCCCTTCCACGATCAGCCGAAGTATCACTCCAGAGAGGCCGTTCCCGCATCGTTCTCAGAGCTCTCCGATGGAGACATAGATGCAGTTCTAGGAGCGATCTCAACCGAGATGGAGCACGCGGCGGAACAGTACGACGATATTCGAGAGGAAGTGTTGGCAGGGAAATCAGAGGAAGCGGAAGAAGAGTTCGACGAGGCCATTGAGGCCTTCGTAGAAGAACGTGAACGATTTGAGCGGGGGCGTAGACTCATTCGAGAGGACGACGACGTCAAGCGTGCGTTCAGAGCTCTGAACCGGACGTTCTCTCGCATGGGAGAGGAGTTCACCGAGTGGCGGCTCTTCCAGATAATATTCATCGTGCTGAGTATCCCGGACATCGTCGCTCAAGCCGGCCCGGAACGGGACGTGGAAGACTTTCTCAACGTGGGGGACGTGATATACTTCCCTACCGGTGGAGGGAAGACAGAGGCGTACTTGGGACTCGTCGTCTTCACCGCCTTCTACGACCGGCTTCGAGGGAAAGAGTTCGGAACGACTGCGTGGACAAAATTCCCGCTACGTTTACTCTCCCTCCAACAGCTACAACGTATCGCGAACGTACTCTGTCAGGCAGAAGTCGTCCGTCGCGACGAGGGGTTCGGAGGAGATGAGTTCAGCGTCGGATACTTCGTCGGCAAAAAGAACACGCCGAACAAAGTCGTTGAAGGGGACGGAGATGGAGCGAACAACGCGAGGAAAGCCCGTGACGATCCGGAGAAACAGGAAGACTGGCTCATCGTCTCCGAATGTCCGTACTGTGGTGAAGACTCGGTAGAGGTAACGGGTGACGAGACACGTCTGCGAATCATCCACCAGTGTACGAACACTGACTGTTCCGAAGTTCAGAGACAGGGCGGTGAAACTGCAGAACTCCCAGTCTACGTGACAGACGAAGAAGTGTATCGATACGCTCCAACCTTCGTTGTCAGCACTATAGATAAGATCGCGATAATGGGGATGCAACGCAGGGCAAGGACCCTATTCGGCCGTGTGAAGAACAGGTGTCCCGACCACGGGTTTACAGGGGAAAGCAGTTGCCTGTGTGACGCGTTCAATTACCCGGACAATGTCAAGTGCGATAGTAGTTCACTTGAGAGTCTTGACCCGGTAGACCCACCGTCTCTGTTCATTCAAGACGAGTTGCATCTCCTTCGTGAAGAGTTCGGAGCATTCGACTCCCACTACGAGACGTTCTTGCAGGAGTGGATGGACGAGGTGAACGAAGGGGGCTGGACCCCGAAATACGTGGCTGCGACCGCGACGATCGCGGGTGCACAAGAGCAGGTACAGTCACTCTACTGGAGAGACGCTCGAATTTTCCCGTCACAAGGCCCCCGACTGAAACAGTCGTTCTACGCCTACGAGGATCCACACCAGCTCGGACGTCAAATGGTCGGAGCCGTTCCCCGAAGTGTCTCCCGTACCTTCGCTATCAACACCGTGATCAAGGAGTACGCACGGATCACTCAAGAGTTCCGAGCAGACTTGGATACGTTTGAGGAGGCGTTACTGGCCGCCGACGCGACGGACGGCCCACTAGAAATCCCGGACGATCAGGACGAACGGGACGAATTACTGGAAGATCTCCTGACAGAGTACGAGACGCAAATCTCGTACAACATCTCGAAGAGCAATAGCGACATGCTCCAACGGTCTGTGAAGACGATGATCAATTGGCAGTTGGAGTCTCACGGGGACCCGTACAGATCACTTACACCCGTCTCTCTCACGGGCGAAACGCCGATGAGTGAGGTCAGGGACGCCCTCGCTCGCCTTGAGTCGGACGACCCCGACCGCCCGATCGACATCGTTATTGCGACATCGATGATCTCGCACGGCGTAGACGTTGACAAGTTCAACTTCATCTCGTTCTTCGGGATGCCCCGAAACACGGCCGAGTACATCCAAGCTTACTCACGCGTCGGTAGAAAACACACGGGGAGTGTATTCCTCCTGTTCGACTCGATGCGTGCTCGTGATCGGAGCCACTACACTCGGTTCGATCACTATCACCGATATCAGGATCTACTCGTCGAAGCGACGCCTCTGGAGCGGTGGGCGGAGTTCGCGGTGGAGTGTACGCTCCCGGGCATTTTTTCGGGACTGATCATCCAGTACTACGACGAACTCTTGGAAGACAAGTACGACGACAGAGTGTACCTCCATGAAGGCCTTCAGGAGGCCGCTCGGAACGGCGATATCGACCGTGACGAAATGTTGGAGGTGGTGAAGCGGTGCTACGCCGTCACCGAGGATCACGAACAGGAGTGGGCAGACACGACCGGGATGAGACTGTACCGAGAGAAGCTAGAAACCTACTTCGACGAACTGTGGACTCGAGCGATGAAGAAGCCGATGAACCCGAAGAAGAATTGGATCGGGTTCCTACTGGACAGGGAAGAAGGTCACAGAGGACCAATGCGAAGTCTTCGAGATATCGACGAGCAGATCCCGATATACCCGACTCCCGGATCGGCTTCCGTGCTCCAGATGCTAACAGACAGATAATATAGAGACACCAATGAGTCACGAAAACGCGGAGATGGAACGCGGCGTCGCACAGGTTCTAGCGAACTTCGTTCCCGGAGACCTCTTCGACTACGGCCGGTACGGGATCACCATGATGGTGGACGAGTGGCACCACCAAGAGATGGACGTCGATTCGAGGCGTGTCGCGAATCACATCGAAGGGCGTGTCACGAGTTTCCGGAACGGAAATCGTCCACCGTGGTCAGAACTTGACGACGCCAGAATAGACGTCTTCAGGCCACAACAGGTCTACGGAGAGATATTTCCCACCACGATGGTGTGTAAACGATGCGACCACGTCGAGTATCGTGACTCGGCGAAGAGCTTCCAATATACGAACGGATACTGTACTCGAGGATCGTGCAACGGTCAGCTCCAGCAACTCTCGTTCGTCGCCACACACGAGTGTGGAGAGATCTTCACCCTAACTCCGTCCGGCTGCGGCGCTCACGGGTTCGACGATATTCGACTCAACCGTGGAGTCCCGGAAGACATGAGAACTTGGTCCTTCGAGTGTGGGATCTGCCACCAGCGGACTGGAGATCTGACCGCGCACTGTGAGCGGTGTGACGAACGGGTCAGGTCGGCTCAGCCGACTAACGCGGGCAGCGTTTTCTACCCGCAACGTGAGGTCATCGTCGATATCCCACACGTGGGGGTGAAAGAGAACGAGATACCCTATGGGGAGGAGTGGACGAGGATTCTGATGGCAGCCCATCTCGGTGACATCGATCTCACAGATAAGGACGTAACCCTCGAGGATATCGCCATCAACGACGAGACAGAGGAGGAAGTTCTAGAAGACCTGTACGACCAGTTCGGCGAAGAGTGGGTCGAGGAGAATAAAGAACAAGCCCTGCAAATCGCGATGGGTAACTCACCCAGCAGAGGTACCGTCGTGGCCCAGAACCGTGATCGGGTCGAACTTCCTGCCGTGGGGACGGACGAAATCGGTGCTGCGTATACGGTAGTTGCACACGAACTCTTCACCTTCATCAGAGCTACGAGCGGATACGAAGGGTCGTCGATGCGTGAGGAGGTTCAGGAGCGTCATCCTACACCGAGGTCTTTGTCCGAATTTGCTGACAACGACGAGTTCGTTGAGAAGTACCCACAGGCCAAACTCTACCGGGAGAAGCTTGATCGAATCAACGTCTCCAACGCATGGGTGGTGGACAACTTCCCACTCCTGAATACGGTATTCGGGTACACACGGGACTCGCCCGACGCGAGTGAGACGACACTCCGCGCTTTCGAGCACCCCTACAATCTGGACGCACTCACGGTGTGGGGAGATCGATCTCCCTCCGAGGCGATTATCTTAGAACTCGACAGGGCGGCCATCGTCGATTGGCTCGTCGAAAACGATTATCTCGACGAAGGCACTGCACCCGACACCGACGACGATACCGAATTGAAACGGTGGTTCCTGAACAACTTCGACAACACCGAAACTCAGAACCCCTTCACACCTATCGAGGACGAGATCACCGACGTCGTATACAGGCTCGTCCATTCGAGTAGCCATTCGCTCATGAAGACCGCGAGTGAGCAGTGTGGTCTCGGTGCGGACAGTATTTCCGAGCTACTGCTCCCGAGTGTGCCGGCCATCGTTCTCTACGCTCAGAGTATGGAACACTTCGCACTCGGTGGCATGTTCACGCTGTTCAAGTCAAGGATTCACCCTTGGATCGACGATGCAGTCGATCACGCCTCAAGGTGTATCTACGACCCCGCCTGTATAGACGACGACGAAGGCGCTGCGTGCCACGCGTGTCTCCACATCAGCGAGTTCACCTGTGAATACTACAACGGAGCCCTCGACAGAGAACTCCTCATAGGCGGAGGAGAGCACACTCCGTTCTGGGACGTTTGAGAATGAACGACAACTGGCTTGACTCCGATCCGGACTTCACCATCGCCCGGGGAATCCACGACGCTGAGAAGATCGAGGAGCTCCGGGATTACTTCGCAAGCCGACGTACAGCAGTCGTCGATACCAAACGAACAGCGATCAACGACATCCTCAAGGAGTGGGCTAGACTCTCCAAGAGCGAGGCGGAATCACTGTTCACTGGCTTGGTGATCGCCGGGGTCGCAGAGGAACGAGGTGGAGGATCCACCTTCGCCGACTACACGTTCCGAGTGGAGTGTGAGCCTGCCTCGAAAATACTAGAAGGTCAAAGAATAGGGAGGAAAGCGATGGAACAGATGTCGGCCGAACAGAAAGAGAGTAGAGTGGTCTTGACCGCAACTCTCCCCCCAGCCGTTCGCGTGGATGGTGATACGAACCTGCGGCCACTATCGAGTGACATCCGCCAGCTGTTTTTCGATGCGGACTCCGTCGTCAGAATCGCGAATCCCTACTTCGACGCGAGCCCCACAGTGATCGGTGACATCGCGAGTCTCGCGGACAGAGGAGTCACGACGAAGATATTGACGAGAGAAACATCGTCCAACGATGCGAAACTAACCTCCACGCTCAATACAATACACAAGAAAATATCTGCGAACAAGAGGCGTTTTCTAGAAGTACGCGATCTGTATCAGGAGAACGACCGAACCGGGCGTCAGTCGTATGCTACACACGCGAAGATCGCGATCGCAGACGACTCTCCATGTTACGTCGGTAGTGCGAACCTGACTGAGATGAATCTCACGAACAATTTCGAGATGGGGGTGCTTCTGTGGGGAGAAGTGGTGTACGACGCGATCGACGTGTTTGATGCAGTATTCGACTCAGCAAGGAAAGTCAGTCTCCCCTTGTAGACGTTTGCGGTTCACCAAGCAGGGTACTTTCTGGGGATCACTTCCTTGTGGGTCTCAGAAGCCTCTCCCTACGTGGAACTCCCAAAAATAAAAAGGGATGTATCGACACGACGTATGTCGAAGAATACGCGAGACACGCGAGGTTGCGGACCTGCCAGTTCTTTCCACTACGGGCGCGGTGAGCCCCCGGACACAATCTCCGCGAACTGGAAAAAAGGATATACGACGAGAACCATTTCCTGAGGCCGTCTTCAGTATTCAAGGTTGACTGGTTGAAGGGCGAAGTACTCTTTCGAAGTGGGGCCGTTGGATGCGAGCTCGTCGTCAAGTCGAGCGAAAAGGGGCCTTGACAAGTCGTTAGGCTGATCGAGAAAGTAGACATCGTTTCGACAATATCGTTCGATCCAATGGCGAACGAGAGTCTCTGCAAACCCTCGCCGTCGGGCCTCCGGCCGAACATAGAGCTGCCTGAGCACTTGGAACTGTACAGGTTCGTTCCACGACAGGAAACCAGCTATGCGGCCGTCAGCAATGTACAGAAGAGCCATCTGCTCGTTGGGGTCGAACGCACCCGAGTATTCGGACTCCTCCATGCTCGCGTCAGATAGCAGATGGAGTGAACCCACTATTCGCGGATGCTTGCCGTCAGTTTTGATTAGATAGTCGTTCTCCTCGTCGATCTCGACTATATCACCACGGAAGTCCTCTAACGCCCAGTCCGCGTCAAAGAGCTTCCTTGGCGTGATTTTCTTTCCACCGAGTTCGATTCCGTGAATCTTCTTGCAGTTCTGACACCGGAATATTTTGTATGGACCGTCGCCAGTTTGTTCTTTTTCGACTATGTCGTCGTTGACCGAATTGCACTGACACCTATCGCGTCGGCTTTTGATCTCCTCATTCGTTTTCCTACCCGGGGGAGTTATGCGGAAGTCAAAGTTCGACCGAATGCTATTAGCGACTCTTTCTTTGAACCTGCGACCTCTCATGGCGTCTTCACCGAAGAACAAAATATCGGTCATCCACGGACCAGTAGAAGATACGAAAGAGCTGTTCTCCAGCTCAAGTGTCTCTATTTCGACGAACTCCCCGCTCTCCGGTGACACGGTCAACGCAGTGACCTGCTTTCCGCGCGCTACGAATGCCGTATGAAATCGAGGTTCGTCATTGTAGGTGACATACCAAGGGACGACACCGTCTACACCCTCGGTTTGAGTGAGTGAACGTATCTCGCGCTCGGTCCGAAAAAATAGGTGGAACACTCGGGTTAGATCCATACTCTCGGTTAGAAAGTCACTGTACATCATTTCTATGGGTCTCTCTTGCCACGTAGACTGTACTCTAGTCGGACTGGTTGATTCAACCCGCGGGGTCTATGCATCCTCGAATTGTCATAGAGACATTCTTCAAGCTGTAGTAGCTACTACCGTCTCCGTCGTTAAAGACGAAAACCCAAGACGAAGCCGTCTTGGGCTTTAGGGGAAGGTGCTAGAGCCAAGGGCCGGATTTGTTGAAGTTCTCAATAGGAGACACATTCTGCTCCGAGTCTGGTTAATACAGATGACAGACAGATCGATCAGTACACTGCTCCTGTCGTGGGTACAGTCCACTACTTGTTCGTAGTTAGTGATTGCGGTGCTGAGTCGAAAACACAGAGCAAGGAATTCCTTAACTTGTGTGTGGGCGCGGTTTCAAAATACCAATACGACGGCTTTGTTGAATCCTCATTCTTCAGACACATCATTGACTGGAACAGCCGGCCGACAAAGAATGCGATTAACTGAGATTATTTTTTCTCAATTTCGAATCCTAACTCCTTGACTAACCTCTCCATCTCGTTCGTTTTTGGCCCTTGGATTCTATTACCGGCCCTCTCGGTTGCTTCTCGGACGATATGTTTGAGTGGATATTCGTACTCCCCAAACCGGATGTACGTTGTTCGACTGCCGTGATCTCTGTTCGGGTCCGTTGCGGCCATCGCTTCAAGTACGTGTACACGGTATACTGGCGGCCCATCCCAATCGCGGGGACTAAACTCTCTTCCACTCATACCATCTCACGATTAAAGTAGAAGTGTCAGATAACTAAATAACTTCCCTGTATTGGCCATAGCCGGGGTAGAATGTGTCCCCTGTTAAGTATTTCAACAGAACCAACACGACCTAAGCGTAGGAAAGGAGGTGGATCAAAAAACACGGACACTGTCAAAACGCGAAACACTGGATACGCGACTAAGAGTCGAGCTTAATCCAATCTTCAAGCTGCTCCACTCGATGTTCTAATTC
>LFFM01002053.1_pt1 | contig 13519 bp, 13 predicted proteins | sample 643131 | NCBI WGS metagenome assembly LFFM01 (sample SAMN03777445, study PRJNA286221) | soda lake metagenome | biome: soda lake; feature: Kulunda steppe; material: water; isolation source: sample Tc-Br brine of Tanatar trona crystallizer | place: Russia: Kulunda steppe | collected 2011-07
AGCAAGGCTTGGAACAGGCCGCTCGTACATTCGGGATCATTAGATCGCTGAATCTCACAGGCGCATCCGTCGATATCACCATCGACTGCCTTGTTATGGGGGCTTTCCGTAGTTCTACATAAGAGCGAGTCTCTCATCTACTGGATCGAGAACTCCTCGATAACCGTTGTCGTAGCTTTGAGTTCTCGTCGTCGCTTCTCTCGTTCTTCGATCTCTTGGTCCAGATTGCGAATCTCCGTTGTAAGTTGTTCGACCACATCCATCCTCTTCAGGAGACGGCCATCAGGACGAGGGGGCGTTCCCTCCCCGGATTTCAAGATCGGCTCGCCGTAGATGCTTACACCCACCGCTTGGATTCCGCTTCGTTAAATCTGGACACGTACACGTCTTACTCGCGACGTCGACCTCGTAGATGTTTCCTGACGCCGATTGCACCTCATAGATTCCTCCCTTCTGCAGCAACGAGACGTCCATCTCTTCAGTTCGAACTCGTTTACTGCGGGGCTCGAGTTCCTCCTGACACGGGTCTTCGCCAATAGCGGGTTGCTGGAGAGCTTCAGCAGTTGTCGAAGCTGCTGGAGTCGATGCTATAACTCCACCATCTGTTGAATACACCCGCTCATCGTGTTCTGTTTCGTCTTCATTCTGTATCTCGACGATGTCAATTCGTTCGGTCATGATTTCGGCTGAATCGACGTGACGAGTTCGCGCACGCCGTCGCCCTTCGACGGCGTGAAAAACCGTTTATACCGCACTTGGAACTCAATTAGCTCTGACTGTGAGTACTGCTCCTGAGGTTGTCGGATTTGTCACTCCTCGCGTGACCCAATTATCTCCTGAGCGGTGGAACTGATTCGACCGAGGCGCTCTTGAATCACCTCTGAGTCATCGCCCTGCCACGCAGCGAGATAGAACGCAGATCCGCTCGTGTCGAGTCCGAAATACCGACCGACGATATATGCGACGGCTTCTGCTTCGATCTCTCGTTTTGCCCGTTCGGGTTCATCCTCGAGATCGAAGTGGAGCAGCGCGTGGGCGTACTCGTGAATCAACGTGACGGCGAGGTCTGCTTGGTTCGCTCGGGCTCTCGCTTCGACGACTGGCTGGAGATCGTGTAGACTCCGGTACTTACAGACTCCCTTCGCGTCGCCATGGTCCCAGTCATTAGCATCGACGATGCGTACCTTCACACCGAGTTCATCAGCTGCCTCTTTGAGCGCTGGCACCAGGTCGTCGGCGTCGCCCATCGCTGCAGTCTCCAGTTCGGGAAGTGGCTCTCCTTCCGTTTGGGACACGTCGAAGACTGGTGCTGGTTTGAACCCGACGAGGCCTTTTGACCACTCATCCGTCGACGTCTCGTTGTACTCACAGCCGATTTTCTCGTGGTAGCTGGGCGAATTCTCACACTCAGGACATCGCTTGGTGATGATCGGAGCCCAGATCCAGATGGCCTGTTCGCCTTCCTGGACGTGCCAATCGAAGTCGTTCCGCCACTGTTGTAGCCTGCGACCTTCGTTGCCTCTGGATGCTGGAGCTTGATGAGGAGCGTATTTCGGTGCGAATAGTTGTGGAAACGACTCTGGATGTCTAACCACTCCTGGAACTCCTCACTTACTTGTGCATCGTCGACACGGTCGACGAGGTCGTCGATCCACTCTTCGATGGTACTGTGCATCTCGTCGTGTCGGGTGTCGGTCTTCTCGAACGAGACTGACGAATCACTAATCGTAGCCATGGTTTTCAGGACTTGAATTATCACAACTGCGCCGATTCAGATCGCGCCGCACCCCTTCGGGGCGCAAAAAAACGGCTCGCTGCTCAGGCTGGCGGGAAGTAGACGCTTTGTTCGCCGGCTAGCTCTTCGAGCTGGTTCTGATGCCGATGCGTGAAGTAGCAGTCGTAGCTACAGTACCCACAGATCTCTCCCGTATCATACTCTGCTACGAAGGGACCTCGTTCAGTCGTCCAAACGTTCACATCGCACTCAGTACACGCTGCACTCTCGATATCACTCGGTGACGGGCCGCGATACTCGAACTTGACGCCGTCTTCCTTCGTTGTCGATTCGGGCCAAACGCCTCGTGCCCGCCAGAATTCTCGAACCTTCGCGAGACTGTACCGGACGGTTTTTCGGATCGTCATGTGCTCGGCGTCGCGACCGCTGTCATCCCACCCGTTAGCTGTCCAGAACTCGCCGAACTGTGCGCCACGATGAAGCCCATTCCAGTCAAGGCCAACAATATCTGCGGGTGGGTCTCTCGTCAATGTTGGACGGGTGAGCTGTTTGATCACATCCAGTTGTTTCGGCGGACTTCCACCGAGTATGTGGACGCGACGACCGCGCCAATCGCTCGGATCTGAGAATTCGTACGCGAGTCGGTCGGCGTATCCTCGGGAGTACCCGACGACGAGGTCATCAGGGATCGCGTGAATCGCGCCACGGCATTTGGGGACGATGACGAGATCCGATTCTGGGTAGCTTCCTTGGATTTCGCGAGCAGCAGCGACGTATCGGTCTACTTCTTCAACTCCGTAGGCATCACCAATCACTCCGACCTGAGGCTCATATTCGAAAAAGCGCTCGACGTACCGATCAAGGTCTGGGTTTCGAAAGTCGTTATCGAGCATCCCAACAGGCAATTCGAGCGCTCTGAACTGCTGCTGTTGGTAGGTACAGTCCTCTCGAAATCCGGTGAGGAAACCGAGGCTGAATGCATCTAATGCGAACGGAACTCGATGGAGGAACGCTATTTGATCGGCCTGCCGAGCAGCTGCAATTTCACTGGCTGCGTTGCTGGTTGTCTTCGCTGTGAGTGCCATGATGAATCAACGCGGAACTCGCCCCGCCCCCCCTCCTGGGGGAGAAAAACTGCTACCGTCGGCTAGCCGTTAACCAACATCGGTTGCTACCGGATGAGTCATGTTGGTTAATCGGGCTGGTTCCCTGTAGGGGCTGCTACGTTGTCGGCTCAGCACGGATACCTCGCGGATCTCAGTTCAGTACGGGTGGTAGCTCGGAGCGATATCCCCGGTTAGTACGCTGCTCTCGAAGGCGGTGCTTTCGTCGCCCTTGAGGTCGATGATTCGAGAGACTGCATCACCGCTCCAGTTACACTGATCGCTCGAACACACCGCGCTTGCTAGGGCCCCGTTCTCTGTATCTATATGGACGCTTTGGCGATCGAGTCGCTCGCTACAAAGTGGGCACGTCGCCGGAACTTGCGCATATCGGTAGCCCGTACTGATGTCGATGTCATCTTGCTCACCGTCGATGCCAGGTCGTGTTTAGTTTGTCTCATTGTACCAGCGGGCGAAGGCTTGGAGCCATGAATTAAGCCGTCTCCGGATCGACGTGACTGAACGAGTTTGAGAACGAAGAGGTTCGCCATTTTACCTCTCTGTAAACACGTTCAACTGAGTTTCGATCACCGTGCCGTTCGTACCGAAACTCGAGGCCACGACGGTTAAGTGCAGCTTTCAGCCAGGCGGCTGAATCAATCTGGAAGACGGCGTCTTCGACGTCGTGTTTCTCCATGAGTTCGGCGAGATATATCTCGGTAAGAGTGGTTGTACGTGTCGAATACAGCCGAACGTACAGGAATCGGTTGGTCGACGGATCGGCCGCTGCATACAGCCAGTATTGGTGACCATCGATCCAGATCACGGTCTCGTCCAGGGCGACGTGGGTCGGACTGGCCCCGTCTGTCGGCGCAAGATCGGCCTTGTGAACCCAATCATGGACCACCTTTTTCGACTTTGTTTGACACCGTATTTCTCGAGTTCTCGAACGGTATTCGAAAGTGACAGTCCGCCCAGATGGAGGCGAATACCGAGCGCCATCAGCTCGCGCGGTGTCCATTCTCGCTGCACAAACTCCAAGTCGATCCATCCACTAAATCCTCTGAGGCAGGCAGTTTTCGGCATAGGCACCAAAAACTGCCACCGCCTCATCACTTCATACTCAAACTAAACACCGCCGATGCCATGAAGCCAGTCGACAAGATGGCCGACTCGTAAACGGAACTCGGTGAGAAGCGCGTTGCGGGCTTGCTCGTCGACGGTGAGCTGCACGACGCCGTCTTCGACGATCTCGACGTTCCCGTCGACGTCTCGTTGTACCGCTGTGCGGCTGAATTCGAGACAACCCCAGTCGGGCAGGACGTATTCGATGTTCTGCTTGGTGATGAACTCAGCGAGCGTAGCGAGCGGTACCGTTTTGTCTTCGTCGATGCTAATCGTGAACCGCACGTCGATTGCGGCGTGCATGGGACACCTCTTAGGTGGACACAAGAGGCGCCCCGTTCCTCACGGGAGTCAGTTACTACTGAACTCTAGAGGACTTTGCGACACGACCAAGTCATTGTACTCCTGCTCGCGGATCAGCAGCCACCACAAGCGTGCTGGCCGCTCAAATGCGCGGTGAGTAAATTGATTCAACGACCACTATAGCGGCCAAACGGGCCCTTAATCGGTGGTGTTGCAAAAATTGCCGATGTGCTAATTAATAGTTGGGCCGTCTCAGTGGTCAGTTAGTATGGCCATTGAGAACCGTGCGGAGCACGTAACCAAAATGATCTCCGACCAAGAGATCGTCTCGTTGGAAACAGAACTGGTGAAAATTACGAGCTACACCAAGCAAGAGACGGAACTTGCAGAGTTTATCGTCGAATATCTGCGGAGCGAGAATATCGAGGCCCACCTTCAGGAAGTCCCCATCCCTGATGCGCTTCGCACCGAGGAGGATCCGGCAGTCACGCACAACGTCGTCGGGAAAATCCCTGGATCAGGCGACGGTCCCAGCCTGCTATTCAACGGCCACATGGACCATCGGACCGAACGAACGTTCGACGACTGGGAGTACAAGCCGTTCGACCCGGTGATAGAGGACGGACGCCTCTATGGGAAAGGTGCACAAGATGAGAAAGGCGGTATCTGCGCGATGCTCGCGGCGGCTACGGCAATCGAACGCTCGGAGATAACGCTGGACGGCGACGTGTACTTCTGTCCGGTCGCTGGGCATAAATCAATGAGCTTCGGCACCAAACATCTCGTGGAGGTGGGACCACAAGCGGACTACGGGATCAATACGGAAAATTCGGGCAACTGGATCGTTCCAGCACACATTGGAATCCTCAAAGCCGAGGTGCAAGTGGGCGGCGTTCATCCGCGAACCCGGTTCTGGATTCCAGAGACGATGAATAAGGCGACGGGATTTAAGAACGCCACCAGGCTCATCCAACACCTCGGCGAAGAGGGTGTCAAACACCCCGACAACAGCTGGCTAAGTTTTCCTCAACACTCGCTATTGAGCGAGTTTCCGGCTCACCACGTCGATTACATCGACAAGAAAATGGACGCAAAATACGATCACATTAACGTTGGATTGGTAGTCTTGACGGTGCCTGGTGTTGGCCCGGAAACCAGTAAGCGGGACCTGCAACGCGTCCTTCAGACGCTTGAGAACGAGTACTCTGACTTCGTCGGCAAGTCGGTTTCGGTGACCGAGTGGGGCCCACCTCTTGATGTCCCGTTCGACTCACCGGTAATTCAATCGCTTTCGACGGCCTTAACTGACGAATCGGGGACGAAATCACGCATCGGGATCGAGGGTCGACTGGGAACGTTTTGCTGTGCCTCCATCATGGACGCCCATGGCATCGAGACCTGCGTGTTCGGTCCGGGGAGTCGAGCGACGACCCAGGAATTCCGCCAACGCTACAACGATGGTGTCTCGCTGTTCAAAGACGAATACATCGAGCTGGATGAACTCCTTGTGAGCGCCCGGACGATGGCACGAACGGCTGTCGATCTCTGTACCGCGGAGTGAAATTCAGGGTCAACTCCATATTTCTTTTTACAGGTGATTTCACGTGACATCACGGTGGGTCTAACGCTGACCGAACCACTCCTCACCGATCTTAGTCGTCGTAGAGAATACATCGCGCGTCATGATCGTCTCCGACTGCATAGAACGGCGGTTCAGTCTCTGTACACGCCTCCATTGCCTCCGGACAGCGATCGTAGAAACGGCAGCGGTCGGGGATGTCGACCGGGTCCGGAATCTCGGTAGAGATATTGACGTCTCCCTTATTAATGCTCGGGTCGATTTCCGGAGTCGCAGCGATCAATGCTTTCGTATACGGATGTTTCGGGTCATTGATGATCCGGTCGGTCGGCCCGACCTCGACGAGTTTCCCGAGGTACATGATACCGATTCGATCACACATGTACTTGAGGAGCGAGAGGTCGTGGCTGATGTATATCGCGGTGAGATCATACTGGCTCTGGAGTTCTCTGAAGAGATTGAGGATGTCGGCCCGAATGCTCACGTCGAGCATACTGGCCGGTTCGTCCGCGAGAAGGAAGGACGGTTCCAACACCAGCGCTCGGCCGATCGCCACCCGTTGGCGTTCGCCCCCGCTCAGGTCCTGCATGCGCTTGTCCACGAACTCCGCCGGTGAGAGGTTCACATCTTCCAGCGTTTCGAACACCTTGTTGACACGCTCCTCGCGCGTGCCGATCTTGTGAATGTTCAGCGGTTCCATCAACCAATCAAATACCGAGAATCGTGGGTTAAGCGACTCGTACGGGTCTTGGTAGATGATTTGGAGCTCGCGACGGTAGGCTTTCATTTCCTTGGCCGAGAGATCGGTGATGTCGGTCCCGTCGAAGTAGATGCTGCCCCCCGTCGGCTCCAATAGCCGGATCGCCGTCTTTCCGGCCGTCGTCTTGCCGCAACCGCTCTCGCCGGCAAGCCCGAAAGTCTTGCCCTCGTCGATCGAAAACGAGACGCCGTCTACCGCCTTGATGTGTTTGGCTGCCTTGTGTCCGATGAGCTGAGAGATGAACCCTTGGTTCTTGACGAAGTGTTTCTGGAGGTTATCGACGACCATCTTCGGCTCACTCATGCGAACCACCAGTCCAGGTCGATGGGTTGGTCGCATCAGCCCGGAGTGTCTCTATCTCGTCCGTTCGATGGCATTTAGCCATGTGGCCGTCAGCCACCGACTCAAGATGAGGTTCGACCTCGCACTCTGGGATGGCGAACGGACACCGATCGGCGAATTCACAACCGACGTGATCCTTCGAGAGGTCGAGCGGCGTTCCGGGGATGGAGACGAGCGTCTGGTCGTCATCGTGGATCGACGGGAACGCGTTCTGCAGTCCCAGTGTATACGGGTGATACGGCTCCTGTATAACCTCCTCGGTCGCGCCATACTCGACGAGCCGGCCTCCGTAGAACACGGCGATTTTGTCACACATCTCCGAAACGACGGAGATGTCGTGCGTAACCAGCACGAGCGCCGTTTCGATCTCCTTCTGGATAGTCGCGATGTTATCCATGATCTGCTTTTGGATGATTACATCGAGTGCAGTCGTCGGCTCGTCGGCGAGGATCACGTCCGGATTGAGCACGAGTGCGAGCGCGATCACCGCACGCTGACGCATGCCCCCCGAAAACTGATGAGGATAATTATCTAGCCGTTCCGGATCGAGTCCGACCAGTTCGAACATTTCCGCCGCACGGGCGTCCGCCTCCTCGGTGGAGAGGTCAGAGTGAACGGAGATCACCTCGCGTATCTGGTTACGGACCGTGTATACTGGGTCGAGGGCGTTCATCGAACTCTGCGGAATCATCGAGATATATTTCCATCGATACTTGTTTATTTCGGACTCGGAGAGAGTCGTCAGGTCGACACCGTCGAACGTAATGGAGCCGTCTGGGATGAGGGCGTTATCGGGAAGCAATTTGTTGATCGTCTTCAAGAGCGTTGTCTTTCCGCTCCCGCTTTCCCCGACGATACCCAGCGATTCGTCGGGTTCGAGGTCGAGGCTCACGTCGTCGACCGCTCTGACGCGGCCATCGCCGGTCCGGTACTCTACGCTTAGATTTTCTATTTCGAGTAATGTCATGTATTATCCCTCCTGTTGGGAAAGTTCCGGGTTAGTCACTTTTTCATACGCTCTCGTGATAAAGAATACGGACACCACGAGGATTGACAAGGCGAAGCCCGGCCAGAAGATCCACCACCAGGCCTCTCGGACAAGGCCACTATTGAAGGCCTGTTCGATCATCTTCCCCCACGACCAGAAGTCGGGGTCGCCGAATCCGATGAAGGCAACGCTGGCCTCAGCGGAGACCGCCCAGGCGACTGAGAGCGCGCTGTAGAGGAGTGCAATCGGGAGCACGTTGGGGAGGACGTGCTTGGCCATGATCCGCGGGTTACTGGCACCCGCAGCCTCAGCGGCCTCGACAAACGGCCTCTCTTTAACGGTCAACACCTGCGACCTGACCACCCGCGCCGTCGGCCGCCACATGATCAGTGAGATGGCGAAGATGACGTTGAAGAGACCGGGCCCTAGGATCAAAACGAGGACGATGATGAACGGCAGGAACGGGAGGCCGTAGGCAATGTCCGTAATCCGCATGAGGACGTCGTCAGTCCGGCCGCCATAGTACCCGCTAACTATGCCGATGGTCGTCCCGATCAACACGGACATGAGCGCACCAAGCCCCCCGACCATCAGGGAAATTCGGGTGCTAACGATGGTCTGGGAGAAGACGTCCTGCCCACGCTCGGTGGTTCCAAACCAGTGGTCGGACGACGGCGCCTCTGCTCGCAATAGGTCACCGTCCTCACCCCGGTTCATCGTGTCTGGATCGTGCGGCACTATGTACGGGCCGAAGAATGCCATAAGTATGAATCCGATCAGCAAGATCAGGCCGATCTGGGCCAGCGTTTCACCGACAAAAATCTCTCGGTGCGTCTGAAACACTCCTTTTACTCGCTTGCTGGTGGACTTGTTGTACTGTTCGTACGCCCCCCCGTACTTCTCGGCGACATCGACGGTTCCATCGCTATCGGGCGTCTGTTCGCTATCACTCATATTCCACCCGTGGATCTAAGTACGCGTACAGTAGGTCTGCCACGAAGTTGAAGAAGATCACGACGCTCCCCATGAGGAAGAACGTGGCCTGGGCGAGCGGGTAGTCATTACTCTGGACCGCATCGACCATCAGCGTTCCCATGCCTGGCCAGTTGAAGACGTACTCGATCAGAACCTGCCCGCCCATCGCGCGCCCGCCGATGATCGCTGCGATGGTGACAATCGGCAGGATCGAATTTCGAACCGCATGTTTGTAGAGAAGTGTCGTGAGCGGAAGTCCCTCCGCTCGTTTGAGTTCCATGAAGTCCGCGTTGAGGATCTCTAGCATGCTGTTTCGCATTAGCAGGGTCGGTACAGCCATGTAGAAGATCACGCCCGTGATCAGCGGAAGCACCATGTGATAGAGGAAGTCAAGGCTCACGTACCGATCGATGAACCCATCGATTTCCGTACCAGGGGTGCGCATCCCTCCGACCGGGAAGAGGTCGAACGTGTGGACGAAGAGGATGATCATCAACAGCCCCGTCCAGAACACCGGGGTGGAGCGGGCGAACAGCGTGTAAATGATGCCCAGAACCTCGAAGTTCCGACCGCGCCACCATGCGAGTGCGGCGCCGCCTGCGATTCCGAGCGCGAACGCGATCACGAGTGCGGCCATCATGAGGAAGATCGTGTTCCAGAAGTACTGGGTGATTAGGTTCCAGACCGGTCGCCGTCCGTATGAGAACGATCGCCCCCAGTCACCGGTCATGAGCTGCTGTAGGTAATTAATGTACTGTATGTAAAGCGGCTCGTTGAGACCCATGTTCTCAATCATTTGCTGGCGTTCCTCTTCCCCAACACCTTCTAGTACGAACCGTGTTGTCGGATCACCTGGAGCCAATCGAAAGATTACGAATAGAATCGTGAGAAAGGCCCAGTATGTGACGATAAGCTGACCGATACGGCGAACGACATACTCCCTCATGGTATCCAGTAACGTTGGGTATTCAAGCGCCCGAGTTAAAGATTTCGGTGGAAATACCGTGGTGGGTGCTCCGAATCAGCGGCACACGGACCGAGAAAATAGGCGTCAGGAGTGGTGACGTGGACTAGCCGTCTTCAGATCACTCCGGTGCGTGTAGGTTACCGTCGCCATCCCATGTGTATCCGGCCTCTTCGAGCTCGTTCCGGGCGGTCTCAATGTCGTCGCCGAACTCCTCAACATCCGGGTTGTGCCAGAACTCGGCAACCGCTTGGACCGGAGAGTGCGTGATCTCGCTGTAACCGTACATGACGATATCGTTGATGTCCTGTTTCGGGATTGCGTTGGCGAGCGCTCGACGGAATGCGACGTCGTCAAACGGCTCCCGCTGGTTGTTGTACGTGACGCGGTACCAACCGTTCGTGTTCACGACGTTCATATTAATGTGGTCCTCCTCGCCGAGCGTTTCGGCGCGCCCCTTCGACACGCCCGACCCGCCGACTGCGGTGATGTCCTGGGTTTCGAGGAGGTTCGTGACTGCTTGAAGTGACCCCTCAACACGCACGAACCGGTCGGTGTTCGGGGGATTGAAGTGATCCTCGTTGGCAGTCAGAACGACCTCCTCGCCCGGCCGCCACGAGTCGAACTCGTAGGGGCCACACCCAATCGGTTCCGGGTTCTCCCATTCCGACGCCTCGTCGACGCTGACGTCCGCCGGGATGTCTTCCCAAATGTGTTCCGGGATAAGGAACATTCGAGCCAAGACGTTGTGCACGAACCCTGGTGCTGGACCGTCTAGTTGAATTGTACACTCAGTGTCGCTCTCGGCTTGAACGTCCTCCAGCCCATCGAGTCGGCCACCCATTATCGGCGAGTGTTCTTCGTTGTACGTCAGGCTGAATGCGAGGTCGTGAGCCGTCACAGGTTCGCCGTCGTGGAACGTATGGTCGTCGCGGATTTCGACCGCTAGCGTGTCTGTGCTCGTCCACTCCCATTCGGTAATAACCCACGGCACATGATTGCCGTCCACGTCGATTCGAATTGGCCGATCGTAAATCATCCGCATCGTCCGGACGTCGGGCGTGCTTTCATAACGAAGCGGATTGAGGCCGCGTACGTCGTTTCGTTCAGCCCAGAGGAACGAGCCGTCGTCAGTCTCGACGTTCAGGTGCGCCCAGAACGAGCCGATTCCCTGGATGGATTGGCCGTATTCCTCGAACTCGTCGGGGTTTTGGACCGACTCATTGTCGTACAGGTCCAGCAACGCTCGTGTGAGGAGCGGTGTGGCGGGCTGTTCTTCCGCAAGAATCTCCTGAATTTCGAACACCAAATCTCGACGGGCGTCCTCGTCGACTTCCCGGTTGGCCTGGTCAATCAGGTCGTCAACCTCAGCATTCTCGTACAGCATAAAGTTCATTGCGCCGGGCTCAGCGCTTCGTGAATGCCAGTCCTCAAGGAACCCTGGATCGAGCCGCTCAGGATTGGCCGAGAACGAGATCGTGAAGGCGTCGTAGTCATGTTCCATGATGGCGATCTCGACCGACCGATCGCCGGACACAGCGTTCAGCTCAACGTCTAGGCCAAGTTCCTCCCAGGCAGGCTGAATTAGTTCGGCGATGTCCAGGAAATCGCCGTACTCTGGCGTGCGAGTAAGTAACTCGATCGTCGGAATCTCGTTACCATCGACGTCATCGTCGTCGGCACCAATGCAACCCGCGGTCGCCACGACCAGTCCGCCGGTGGAAGCAAGTACTGACCTACGTGGTATGCTATCCGAAGGCATGGTGGATAAGTAGACTCATTCGTCTTAACTATTGCGTCTACCGCAGTCTGTTATTCTCATTGAAATATCAACGTTTACCGCTCAATAAATGATGGATGGTCGATGCAATCCCGAACGCTCGGTGCGGACGCTTGACATTCGGGGTGAATATTTCCGCAATCGGTTGTGATTAACACGCTGGAGTCACTTTGAACAACAGATGTCCGACGAACGCGCCCGCTTCCGAGACCTTATCGAGCGAGACGAGATCGCCGTCGCCTCCGGAGCACACGACCCGCTTACCGCCCGAATCGTCGACTACGTGGACGCCGTCGACTGCATTTACATGACCGGCTGGGGGACGTCGATAGCGCGAACCGGCCTGCCCGATTCGGGCGCCTGGACCATGACAGAGATGACCGAGATCATGAGTAACGTGACTGACGTGGTGTCGATGCCAGTCTTCGCCGACGCGGACGACGGCTTTGGGGACGGGCTTGACGCTGCACGGACAACGCGGAAGTGCATCAAGGCGGGTCTCGCCGGTATTCACATCGAAGACGAGCGACCCCCGAAGCCGCTCGTTCCAGGGACCGAAGTGCTGCCGATTGAGACGGCGGCGAACAAGATCGCGGCAGCTGCAGAAGTGCGCGACGACCTCGATGACAAGTTCACCATCATCGCCCGGAGCATGGCGCACTACCCGGCACAGTTCGGGGATGCCGAGATGGACGACCCAATTGGTGAAGCGATCCGGCGGGTCGAGGCCTACTACGAAGCCGGCGCGGACGTGGTCACGCTGACGATGGACAGCCGAGAGAAGTACGAGCGCGTTTGCGACGAGATCGGGCACCTCCCGCTGCTCGTAACCGCGAACTTCGCCCGGCTTGAGCCCGAAGAGTTCGAGGAACTTGACGTGGACATCGTGATGTATCCGGCGACATCGACGCTGGCGACGTTTATTGGGGTGTATGAGTACCAGTCGAAACTCGCCGAGTCGCCCGCCGGAACGACCGACGAACTCTACGAGGAGCTCGATTCGCTCCCCGTGACTGTCGAGGACATCATTGGGTACAACGAACAGCTCGAGCGCGTCGAAGAGTACATGCCGTACCAGCTATCCGATCTCGAGGATACGGGGACCTTCTGAGTCGTCGTCGGCTACCAATACCCCAAGGTGCAAGCGGTTCAACGTGAGAAGTGACGACTCGGCCTCACAACACTGAATTGAGGCAACAGAGTGACCGAAACTATTTCATGGACGAGTCCGGACTCACTGTATGGATCCGATAGAGCCAACGGACCAGTACGAACTCGTCACGGTGAGCGATCCCGATCTCTCCCCCGATGAGGACAATGTCGCGTACGTGCGCAAGGACCCGGTTTCGCCGGACGAATACACCTCTAGCGTGGTCGTCGCCACGACCGATGAACGCGAACACAACCGCCTCACGCCCGACGGCGCGAACGACCTCGAGCCTCGATGGAGCCCAACCGGTGACTCGCTTGCTATCCGTCGAATTCCGGAGGATGATCACCGGAGCCAGGTGTGGATCGTCGACCCGGATGACGGCGATGCCCGCCAGCTCACAAGTGTACCGGGCGGCGTCGGCTCGCTCGTCTGGTCGCCCAACGGAGCAAAGATTGCGTTCCTGCAAGATTCGCTCGACGAAGAGCGCGAGGACGGTACCGACGTCGCGGTCGATAGCGACTACGAGGAGCCAGAGCCGAATCCCAGGGTATTCCGAGAGCGACTCATTCACCGAGAAGAGCGGGGGCGACATCCGACGCGCACCTGGAAAACCTGGTACGATAGGACCCGAACGAACGTCTACGTCGCTGACGTGGCGTCGGGCGAGGTCGAGCGTGTTTCTGCCGGCGAATTCGACTGTTTCTCGCTTGAC
>LFFM01002054.1_pt1 | contig 13516 bp, 10 predicted proteins | sample 643131 | NCBI WGS metagenome assembly LFFM01 (sample SAMN03777445, study PRJNA286221) | soda lake metagenome | biome: soda lake; feature: Kulunda steppe; material: water; isolation source: sample Tc-Br brine of Tanatar trona crystallizer | place: Russia: Kulunda steppe | collected 2011-07
CGGTCGAACCAATGAGAGATCCTGATGGGTTGCTCGCGCGGGCAGGCGTCCGGGGGAACCCCGACCGCGACCAGCACTTTCTGATCGACGATCGCGTGCTCGATCGAGTGCCCGAGCATCTCGATGCCGACACCGACCGTAGCCACATCCTCGAAATCGGTGCCGGAACTGGCGCGCTCACCGACCGGTTGCTCGCAGTCGCCGATCACGTTACGGCGATCGAACAGGACGGTGAGCTCGTATCGTTTCTCCGCCGGGAGTTCGCCGACGAGATCGATGCGGGTCGGCTAACGGTGATCGAGGGGGACGCGCTGAACGTCGATCTCCCCGAGTACACCGCGTCCGTCTCGAACCTTCCGTACGGCGCGTCCAGCGAGTTCGCCTTTCGGCTGTTGCCGCGGGCAAAGCCGACCGTCCTCATGTTTCAGCGGGAGTTCGCCGAGCGGATGGCGGCCGCTGCGGGCACTGACGAGTACGGCCGCCTCTCCGTGAGCGCCCAGCACTACGCCGATATCGAGATCGTCGAGACAGTTCCCCGTGAGGCGTTTTCGCCGCCACCGGAGGTCGAAAGCGCGATCGTCCGAACCATACCCCGCGAACCGGAGTACGAGGTCGCCGACGTGGAGTTCTTCCTCGGGTTCGTCAAGGCCGTGTTCACCCAGCGACGCAAGACCTTGCGCAACGCGATCCGCAACACGGTCCACATCTCGGGGATCGACGACGCGGCGGCAGTGATCGACCAACTCGACGAGGACCTGCTCCGACGTAGGCCAGGGAAGCTGCCCCCAACCACATTTGCGGAGATTGCGACTGTCGCACTCGAGTACGGGTTCGACGCCCAACCTGACGAGGTGGGCGAGCATGCTGACTGAAAGCAGCGGTTCCCTGTGGCTCGTTATGGGTATCACTGGACTTGCCGAACAGGTCGCGTCGACCGAGGGGAAGGTTCTCGTCACGCTGCTTGCGATCCTCGGCGCCGTGCTTGCCAGCTGGTTTGCCCGCCGAGCCCAGTCCCAGCTAAAACGGTTCGTCTCCCCGACGGTCGCCGATCTGATCGCGTCGATCGTCGTGATCGGCGTCTTTGCAACAGCGGTCGGTCTACTCGTCGAGCTGTGGGGCCTGAGCAACGACGTGCTGGCGGAGATCGAAGCGTTCGAGCTGTCTGCGGTGATTCCACAGCTAATCGTCACTGTACTGGTCCTCGTCGGTGCGCAGGTGTTTACGGGCGTGATCCGTCGCCTGCTCGACGATCTGATGGGATCGAGTGACGCCGTCACCCGCCACCAGCGACAGGTGACCTATCGACTCTCACAGCTGCTCGTGTGGACGTTTGCACTCTTCGTCGTGCTGGGCGTCTGGCAGGTCAACGTCGGCGGACTGCTCGTCGGCGCTGGTTTCCTCGGGATCGTGGTCGGTATGGCCGCCAGACAGACCCTCGGTTCGCTGCTCGCTGGCTTCGTGCTGATGTTCTCACGCCCCTTCGAGATCGGCGACTGGGTCCAGGTCGGGCGAGACGATCAGGAAGGGATCGTCACCGATATAACAATGATGAACACCCGCATCGAGACCGTTGACGGGGAGTACGTGATGGTGCCAAACGACGTCATCTCCAGTCAGGCGATCGTCAACCGCAGCCGCAAGGGACGGCTTCGGATCGATCTGGATGTCGGCGTCGACTACGATACCGACCTCGAACGGGCGAAGGAACTGGCGCTCGATGCCGTCGAGGAAGTCGAGGACGCCGAAGACGCACCCGCGCCACAGGTCGTCTCGAAGCGCTTTGGCGACTCGGCGATCCTGCTTGGGGTCCGGTTCTGGATCGACACACCGAGCGCGCGCCGGTACAACCGCGCACGCACGCAGGCCATCGGGGCAATCAAGCACCGCTACGACGAGGCGGGAATAACGATCCCGTTCCCACAGCGGACCGTCGGCCATCGGAGCAGTGCGGGTGGGAATAAGGCCGACCTCGCCCCGGAGCCCTCGCCCGGTGGTGACGAGTGACTGATCTCGCCGAGCGCCGGGGCGTCGAAACCGATGTGTACCAGCCAGCCGAGGATTCACACCTCCTTGCGACAGTCGCAGCCGAACAGGTCGGGCAAGACGACCTCGTGCTTGAAGTCGGGACCGGATCGGGCTACGTTGCCGAGCACGTCGCCGCTGAATCGGGTGCGCGTGTGGTCGCGAGCGATCTGAACCCGCACGCCTGTCGGTCGGCCAGAGAGCGCGGCGTTGAGACAGTCCGTGCTGATCTGGTGTCGCCATTTCGTGAGGAGGCCTTCGACGCCGTCCTGTTCAACCCGCCCTATCTGCCGACCGACGAGGCCGAGGCGTGGGACGACTGGATGGAAGTCGCACTGTCCGGCGGCGAGACGGGTCGGGCGGTGATCGACCCGTTTTTGCGAGCTGTCGGGCGCGTCCTGGCTCCCAACGGCTGCGTCCTTTTGCTCGTGAGCAGTCTCACTGGCGTAGAGGCGGTCGTGGAAACTGCCGCCAAGGCCGGATTCAGCGCAGTTGCCCTCCGTGACGAGTCCTATCCGTTCGAGTCGTTGACCGTACTGAAGCTCCGCCTGTGAATTACCTCTGTGCATATATCGAAAGAGGAAATATTAAAGCCTGTCATTACGTTCTATCCAACGATGACAGAACTCGTAGCCACGTCCCCCGGTCTGTATCCGCTTCCTGACTGGGCAAAGGACGAACTCGGCGACCTGAAAGGCCACCAGAAACACGACCTCATCAGCGGTGACGAGGGCGAGGATATCGTCGCAGTGTACGAGGAGGCTCGGGCAGAAGTCGTCGACGTACAGGAGTCTGCTGGACTCGACCGCGTCGTCGAAGGGCAACTGCGCTGGGACGACATGCTCGCACACCCCCTGGCAGTCCACGACAACGTCGACACGCAGGGGATCGTCCGCTACTACGACAACAACAACTTCTATCGCGATCCGGTCGTTCAGGGCGATCTCGATTTCGACGGTGACGTCGCCGCCGAACTCGACGCGACCGCCGAACTGACCGACGCGCCGCTGCAGGCCGTCCTGCCGGGGCCGTACTCGCTTGCGGATCTCGCGACCGACGACCACTACGGCGACGACGCCGAGTTCCTCGACGCTATCGCGGAGTTTCTCGCCGGCGAGGCCGACGCCTTCCCGGACATCGAGACCCTGTTCCTGCTCGAACCGTCGCTGACCGAGAACGCGCCCGACGACGGCGAGGACGAGCGCGCCAGCGAGGCGATCGACGCTGTCGCGAACGCCATCGACGCCGATGTCGTCGTCAACACCTACTGGGGTGCGCTGGAAGAGAAGGTCCACGCACACCTGCTCGATGCCGACATCGACGCCGTGGGCTACGACTTCGTCGCCAACAAAGAGGAGAACCTCTACAACATCAACGAGTACGGTACGAAAGACGAGATCGCACTCGGTCTCGTCGACGGCCAGAACACGCTGGTCGAGGAGCCCGAGACGATCCGCGAACGCGTCCAGTGGGTCGACGACCAGACGCCAAGTGCCGAATTCGAGAAAGCGTATCTCACGACGAACACGGAGCTGTTCTATTTGCCCGTGAACAAGTTCGAGGCCAAACTCGAAGCGCTTGCGGCCGCCGCAACCACGGAGGTGGAAGCATGACAAACGAGAACAGAGACCAGTTCAAACCGGAGGACCACCCGAACGATCACTTCATCATGACATCCGTCGTCGGGAGCTACCCGAAGCCCAAGTGGCTCAACCGGATGAATGACCTCTACGAGCAAGACGACGGTCCAGTCGACGAGGAGGACCTGCAGGAGGCCGAAGACGACGCCGCGCGCCTGATCACGAACGAACACGAACGCGCCGGACTCGACACCGTCGTCGACGGCGAGATGCGGCGCAACGAGATGGTCGAGTTCTTCGCCGACCGGATCGAGGGGTACGAGTTCAACGGGCCAGTCAAGGTCTGGGGACACAACACCTTCGACAAGCCAAGCGTCGCCAGCGAGGTCGAGTACGACGAGTCCTGGCTGGTCGACGAGTACAAATTCACTGCCAGTATCACCGACAAGCCCGTCAAGGTGCCGATCACCGGGCCCTACACGCTCGCCTCGTGGTCCTTTAACGAGGCCTACGAGGACGAGGAGGCACTCGCCTACGACCTCGCGGATCTGGTCAACGAGGAGATCGAAAAACTCGTCGAGGCCGGTGCCCGGTACATCCAGATCGACGAGCCCGCGCTCGCGACGACGCCCGACGACCACCAGATCGTCGGCGACTGTCTCGAACGCATCGTCGCCGACATCCCCGAGGACGTCCGTATCGGCCTGCACGTCTGTTACGGCGATTACTTCCGGATCTACCCCGACATCCTCGAGTTCCCCGTCGACGAGTTCGATCTCGAACTCGCCAACGGTGACTACGAACAGCTCGACGTGTTCAAAGATCCCGAGTTTACGAAGGACCTTGCGCTCGGCGTCACCGACGTTCACGTCGCCGAAGTCGAGAGCGTCGAGGAGATCAAAGAGAATATCAAGAAGGGTCTGGAGGTCGTCCCGCCGGAACGGCTCGTCGTGAGTCCGGACTGTGGGGTCAAACTCCTTCCGCGAGAGGTCGCGTACGGGAAGATGGAGAACATGGTCTTGGCAGCTCGTGAAGTCGAAGCCGAACTCGACGCCGGCGAGATCGAGATAGACGCCCCGGCTCCCGCCGACGACTGAGCATCACGGCGTATCGGTCCCGACCGTTTCCGCGTCTTCCTGTACCCGTGGCAGTCTGAGCTGAACAGTCGTCCCGCCGTTCGTCTCGATCGAGACGGTGCCGTTCGAGGCCGTCACCGCCCACTGTACTAGCCAGAGACCGAGACCACTGCCGTGTTCGAGCGGTGTCTCGCGTCCACGGTCGAGCACGTCCCGCTCCGTCGCTGGCAGTCCCGAGCCGTCGTCCGAAATGCTGATCGTCACCCACTCTCCGTCGACCGTCGCGCTCACCTGAACTGACGGCTGATCGCTGTCGGTATGTTTGATCGCGTTATCGACGATCTCGTACAGCGCCTTCTTGATCGACGTGTGACAGCGCATCCGTTCTCCGACGGGGAGCGTACACCTGAGGTTCGCTTCGGGATGCACCTCCTTCGCGTCCTCGATGATCGCCTTGACCGTGGTGTCGAGCTCGAACTGCTGTCGTTCGCCAGCGCTCGGGTCGAGAGTCCGGTCGATCGTCCGGGCTTTCGTACTCCAGTCGATTAGGCTGTTTGCCGCACGGTCGATCGCGGCCGCGTGCTCGCTCTGTCTCTCGCTATCGGCTTCTGCTTCGAGAAATTCGGTGTAGCCGAGAATCTTGTTCGTCTCCTGTCGGACGTTGTGACGGAGGACCCGCTGGAGGACGTCGAGGCGCTGCTCCCGAAGTCGCTGTTCCGTGATGTCCCGAACCGTGAGTAGCCGGCCGATCTGCTGGTCTTCGTGTCGATGGATCGGCGTCGATGAAACTGCGAGAAACCGGGACGAACCGTCAGAGATCGACAGTTCCTCGGTTACCGTTTCGTCGGCGTCCTGAGGGAGCTGTTCGGCCAGTGTCGGTTCGATGTCTTGCAGGCGGCTCCCATCGGGATCGGTCGTCAGGTTCAGTAGTCGTCTCGCCGCCTGATTGTGATCGACAACGTAGCCTCCCGCATCGAGAATCAACACGCCGTTGTCCGCCTGCTCGAAGACTATCGTGTGGGCGACTCGTGGTGCGATCGGTGGGACGTCGAACAGCTCGTGGCCAAACAGCGCCCAGCCAAAGACCAGACCGGAGACGGCGAAGGCGTACGGAGCAGGATCGACCGGTAACTGGATTACGCCGACGAGATAGAGGAGGTTAGAACCCAGTGGCGCGGCGACTCCTGCCAGCACGGCGATAATCCGCGTCCGGTACCGTTTCGGCGCCGTAATCAGGAGATGGACGAGCATCGCCGACCCGACAAGAACGAACAGATACGACCACGTGACCATCGCATAAAACAGCGGCCCGTAGGGCATACCGGCGATCGAAGCTGATGCGACGGTACCGGTGGCCGTCGGATCGTAAAACAGCTGGTGGTGCTCGTTCGTCCAGAGTGCGATCAACGTGGCGGCCGGTAACACTGACAGTACGGCGATCGTGGAGGGGGTTATCCATCGGTCCCGGGAGGTGTAATCGAGGGCAAACACGAGCCACGCCGGCGGAATCAACACGATCCCGAAATACTGAAACAGCGCCCAGAACAGTTCGGTGCTTGGACCTGGTGTCGTCTGTATACCGAATACGGCGATTGCCCAGAGCCCGCCGCCGAACATGAACGCGCTGAACGACGAAGCGCCGGGAACGGGCCGCTGTCTCCACGCGTAGACGGATATCGCCAGACAGACCGCGATCGCCGGGAGTAACGCCAGTGTCAGCAGAGTGTATGAAAACATTACACAGTACCTATCGATTTGTTACGATCCGTCGGAGAAATTCATGCCAGTTCGTAAAAGGCTTCTGGCAGAATTAGCTCCCGTTTCCGTCGCCGCTCTCTACTCCCATCGCGTCGAACAGTTTGGTTTTGACGGCTTCTTCCGTTAGCTGGAGCAAAGTGTCCCGGTTGTCATCGCTGGTCTCGATCCCGGTGAAGATGCCAAGCGGGATCTCCGCGCTGGCCTGCGTGGAGTGGCCAGCCGCCTCGCCGATCTCGCCGTAGGCGTCCTGGAGGACTTTGCCGATATTCATCCGGATATCCTTCGAGCGCGCCGCGAGGTAGATCTTGTCGTCGGCCAGCCCGAAAACGCCGGTCGTCGTGATCCCCTCGAGATTAAGCAGATGCTGGGCAGCCTGTGCGAGCGCCTCACGATCCCGAATAAACCCGGCGTTCGTGACGAGATGGCTCCCCTGTACCTCTCTGTTCGTGATGGCCTCCGCGAGGACATCCAGGGTCTCGGGCGACATCGACGGCGACTCGACCTGTTCGAGCGTATCGTGGTTGGCAAAGGGATAGAGATACGCCGCCGCAGTGAGGTCCGCAGGGTTCGTATCCCGTTTGAAATCGAGCGTCTCGGCGCGGATGCCATACAGCAGCGCCGTCGCGACCGCCTCGCCGACGTTCATGTCGAACTCCTGGATGTACTTCGTCAGGATCGTCGAGGTCGAGGACATGTTCGGGCGGATATCGGCGAATGCGGGCTCGTACTCGGCGTCGGACTCGTGGTGATCGATAATAATGTCCGGATCCCACGAAGACTCCGATTCGGCTGCCTTTGCGTGATCGACCAGCGCGATCGTATCGTACTCGACGCCGGTTTCGGCTTCGTGCCAGTCGTTGAGTTCGATCCCGAGCAGGTTGACAAAGGCACGGTTCTCCTGATGGCCGATATCGCCGAGATAGAAGATGTCCGCATCGACGCCGTGGTGTTCGGCGATCGCCTGCAGCGCGGTTGCGCTGGCGATCGAATCGGGATCCGGATTGTCGTGGGTCAGGACTGCCATTCGCTTTTCGGTCCCGGAGATCACGTCGGCGAGCTGTCGGGCCTTGTACTCCAGCTCGCCTGATTCCAGCGACCGAAGCGCGAAATCCGCGATCACCGCGGAGGGGTTGATGACGACGTCCGCACCGAGCTCGTCGAGTTCGTCGGCCGACACCGGATCGCTCGCTCGGGCGACCGTAAACTGGTCGCCGTTTTGCGCACGGATGTTCTCGACGGCGACTTTGTTCGCCTCCACGTCCGAGGACATGATCATCACGACCTCGCGGTCGGCGATCGTGTCGGCGACCTCACTGTCCCGAATATCGGCGGTCTGTGCGTTCAGATCCTGGTCGCGCAGTGCCTCGACGCGCCCCTCGTCGCGGTCGATGATCAGGACGTCCTTGTCCTGTTCGACCAGCTCCTCGGCGACGACGTGCCCGACACTCCCACAGCCCAGAATAGCGTAGTTCGCCATCGACGATATCGTGACCCCGGCGCTCATATGAGCAAAGCGTTGCGTGGGGCGACACTTAAGGATCCCGAAGGTAGCAAGCAGCTATCGGCAGGCTGATCGCTACCTGACGGACGGTAGCGGTCTCAAACCGTGAACAGGTGTCCATCGGTCGGCACGTCGAACAGTCCCACTCTCGCGCCAGCGTCCAGCCACGCATGACCGTACGAGAAGGCCGCAAGGGCGTTCACGAGGTCCTCGTCCTCGCGGAAGTGCCGACCGTCCTCCAGATATGAGCTCGCCATTTCCAGACACTCTGTGGCAGCCTCACCCATAGGCGTATCGGCGGGGGGCGCAACCTCCGCGGCATCGAGCGCTTCGGCGAGCAGTCCCTCGTAGCGGTCCGTCTTTTCGGCGAGATCGGCGGGCATGGTCGAGTGATCGGCCGAACGCGGTGTAACTCTGTCGGAGCACTGCGGTCTGGTGGCTGTGCCGTCGCGTGGAACTACGTACCGCTATGTGTATGAATAGCGACGAACGTGCGGAACCACTGCCCGACAGCGCAAACTAAATACCGATTCGGATGCGTATTCGTATTCATGAGCGACCAGCCGAGCGCGGAGGATGACTTTGTCGAGCACAGACAGCTGATCATCGCAGGAACCGGCATCGCAGGGCTGACGGCGGCGATCTACGCCGGCCGGTCGAACAACGACCCGCTCGTGATCGAGGGCGACGAGCCCGGCGGACAGCTTACCCTCACGACCGACGTGGCAAACTACCCCGGGTTCCCCGAGGGGATCAGCGGCCCGGACCTGATCAACCGCATGAAAGAGCAGGCCCGGAAGTTCGGCGCGGAGACGAAAAACGGCATCGTCGAGTCGGTCGACGACTCCCAGCGTCCGTACCGCGTCGAGCTGCGTAACGGCGACGTCTACACCGCCGATGCCGTGATCGCTGCCAGCGGTGCGAGCGCTCGAACGCTCGGGATTCCCGGCGAGGACGAGCTAATGGGCTATGGACTCTCAACCTGTGCGACCTGTGATGGTGCCTTCTTCCGCGACGAGGACATGATCGTCGTCGGGGGCGGCGACGCCGCGATGGAGGAAGCGACCTTCCTGACGAAGTTCGCAGATACGGTCTACATCGTCCACCGACGCGAGGAGTTTCGCGCAGAGGACTACTGGATCGATCGCGTTCAGGAGAAAGCCGACGCGGGCGAAATCGAGATCGTCCGCAACACAGAGGTCACCGAGCTGCACGGGACGCCAGAGGACGGCGTTGAATCGGTGACAATGGTCACGCACCCGGAGGGCCATCCCACCGACAAGCTCGACGATCCGGACACCGAGGAGTACGAACAGGAGATCGGCGCGGTCTTTTATGCCATCGGCCACACGCCAAACACCGAGTATCTCGCCGATACCGATGTCGTCACCGACGAGGAGGGGTATATCAGTACTGCTGGCGGCTTCGACGGCGGGCAGACCGCCACGGACGTCCCCGGCATCTTCGGCGCGGGCGACGTCGTCGACTACCACTACCAGCAGGCGATCACCGCGGGCGGGATGGGCTGTAAGGCGGCCATCGACGCCGACGAGTATCTCGAGGAGCACGCCACCGAGCACGCGCCTGCGGAAGCCGTCGCGGACGACTGACTGCCGTAACGACATATAACCCGATTTGAAACCCTCTCTCCCTATACTTCATTCTTCGAAGCGTATTACTATTGTTCTCGAAGCATTACACTACAGTTCTCGAAGTATGCGCGTCCACGCACGACAAAGCCGGGCTTATACGTCCACGCGACAAGCAGATTGCATGGCAAACGAAACGGTCAGTGTGACGGTCGAGGCAGACGACGAATCGGTCGACGAGTTCGAGGTCCCCGCAGCGCTGCTCGATCTGCTCTCGGAGGGCGAGGAGCCGGCGGCGACAGTCGTCTCCGACATGGCGATGATCAGCCTGGCACAGCGGATCCACGGCGCGGTCCACCACGCACAGGGCGAACCGAGCGACGAGGTGCAGGCCATCGAACAGCAGACGATGGAGCTCTTCGAGGAGCGCTTCGGCGCGACGTTCGCCGAGCTGACTGGGCACGACCACTGACGGGCCGACCCGATCGGCACGTATCCGCATTCTTTTATAGCGAAAACGAGGCAACTTACACGAGAGTACTCGATGCCAGAGGACGCCTTCGGAGCGGATGTCGGTTTGCTCGGCGCGCTGACGATCGGTGTCGGGACGATGATCGGTGCCGGGATCTTCGTGTTGCCGTCGGTCGCCGCGGAGGCGGCCGGCGGCCAGCTCGTCCTCGTGTTCGCGCTCGGCGGCGCGATAGCGCTGTTGAACGCGCTGGTCGTGAGCGAACTCGGCTCGGGGGTCCCGGCCTCGGGCGGCGCGTACTACTGGATCGATCGGACGCTTGGTCCACTCGCCGGTACAGTCGCGGGCATCAGTGACTGGATCGGACTCGTCGCTGCGTCGGCCTTCTACGTGCTCGGCTTCGGAACCTACTTCGGCTATCTCGTGGCACTCCCGGAGGTCGGGTTGCTGGTCGTCACGCTTTCGCCCGAGCAGTTCGGCGCGATGCTCGCGGCTGGCGTGGTCGTCCTGTTGCACTACCTCGGCGCGCGCGAGCTGGGTGGCGTCCAGACGGCCGTGGTCGGCGGGCTGGTCGGCGTGCTCACGCTGTTCGTCCTCGTGGGGCTGTTCAGCTCGGGTGCACAGCCACCGGGCGAGACGCCGACGACGCCCGGCCAGGGCGGCGAGCTGTTCGGCGCGACCGCGCTGATCTTCGTCTCCTATCTTGGCTACGCGAAAGTCGCCACGGTGGGCGCGGAGCTTCGCTCGCCCGAGCGGACGTTGCCCCGCGCCGTGATCGGAAGCGTGGTCTTCGTGACGGCGCTGTATGTCGGTATCGCGTCGGTCGTCTCTGGTGTGTTGCCAGTCGAGCCGGCGACGGCTGACCCTGCGATGATCACCGCCGCGGACGGGCTCCTCGGGACGACCGGGGTCCTCGTCGTTGCGGTCACGGGGCTGGTCGCGACCGCAACCAGCGCCAACCTCTCGATCCTCTCGACTGTCCGCATCAGCTTCACGATGGGACGTGACCGGCTTGTCGTCGACTGGCTCAATAATCTTCATAGACGGTTTGCGACCCCGTACCGGTCCCTGCAGGTCACCGGACTGCTAGTCATCGTCGCCGTGCTGGTCGGCGACCTCGTTACGCTCGCGCTGATCGCCGTCGGGCTCCACCTCGTCGTCTACGGACTGACGACCGTCTCGTTGTTCGTGCTCCGGCTCACCGACCCCGACGAGTACGAACCGCCCTTCACTGTCCCGCTGTACCCCCTCGTTCCGGCCGCGGCGCTCGCGCTGACCGGTGCGCTCTTTCTCGCACTCCCCGGAATGGTACAGCTGTTTGCCGGACTCGTCGTGTTCGGGGCTGGTCTGTGGTATGCTCTCTACGGCCGCCGCCACGTCGACAGGGAGGGAATCCTGAGCGAGTACCTGCTCGGCCGGGCGGCGGAGCTTCCTGATCCTGCCGTGGCCGCGGCGCGGGCAGCCCGTCCCGAGCAGGCGGAGTACCGCGTGATGGTGCCGCTCTCGAACCCGAACACCGCAGAGCAGTTGACTACAGTCGCAGCCGGGATCGCGGCCGAGCGCAACGGGACGGTCGTCGCGACACACGTCATCGAGGTGCCCGATCAGCTCCCGCTCGATCGCGCCCCCGAATACCTGCGGATGGCCGATCCGGAGCCGATCACCGACGAGCTGGTCGAGACGGCCCGCGAAACGGCCGCCGAGTTCGACGTCGAGGTCGAATCGCGGGTCGTCTACTCGCATCAGGCGCTCGAAGAAGTGTTCGATGCGGCGCGCCGCTGGAACGTCGACGCCGTCGTGATGGGCTGGTGGGGCCGCGAGCCGGCGGTTGGCGGCCGCACGGAAAGCAGTCTCGACGAACTCGCGCACAACCTGCCGTGTGATGTCTTCGTGCTCCGGGACCGCGACTTCGATCCCGCGCGGATCGTGATCCCGACCGCGGGAACGCCAAACGACGACCTCTGTGCGACCGTTGCGACCCGCTTTGCGGAGACCTTCGACAGCGAAATCACGCTCTTGCACGTCGTCGGTGGGGAAAGCGCCCGCGGCGGGGGCGAGCGATTCCTCGAAGACTGGGCCGAGCGGATGGACCTCGACGACGCCAAGCTCGAAGTCGTCGTCTCGTCGGATCTCGAGGCAGCCATCGGGGCGGCGGCGGACGAACACACCCTGCTCCTGATCGGGGCGTCCGAACGGGGGCTGCTCTCGCGGCTCGTCCGCAGATCGCTGATCTACGACGTCGTCGAGCGCGTCGACAGTTCGGTCCTGCTCGCCGAGACGAAACAGGATCGGTCGCTACTCGACAGACTGATCGGGCGGTGACGACTCCGCGCTGTGTTCGACATCCTCGTAGACGACCGTCACGGCCAGTTGCTCGCCCGTCTCGGCCTCGATCCGATCACGTATCTCCTCGGCCATCCCGCGTTGCTGGGTATCGACGTACACCGTGACGCCGGTCTGGGACTGTGTCAACAGGTCCGCCCGGTAGTCGAACTCGATATCCAGTACGTTCCCGTCAACGGTCGCCTCGATCTCGTTCTCGACCGTTTGCTCGAACGTCATGTTGTCCCGCGCGTCGAACGAACTCGTCGCCAGAAACGAGGTCAAAAGCAGGATGACGACGACGAAGGCGGCGAACCGCTCCAGCGTGGCCCGTCTCGCCCGCCGCTCGTCGAACCAGTGTGTCGGCCGATACCGCTTGGCCCAGATCGTCACGATACCGGCCGCGTTGATCGACAGCAGGTTGACCAGCACGAGGATCCCCGCGCCGCCCGCGATCACCGGATCGGCGTATGCGATCCCGAGGCCGACGCTCGCGGCCGGTGGCATCAACGCCACGGCGATCATGACACCGACCAGCGCTTCGTCGGCCCCCGATGTCAGTGAGAGCGCGCCTGCGACGCCAGCGCCGAGTGCGACCGCAAGCGCCAGCAGGCCGGGATGGACCCGTTCCGCGACCTGCTGGATCAAGAGCAGATCGACTTCGGGCGCGAGCAATAGCCGATAGGAAAGCGCAAACAGCGTCGCACTGAGAACTGCCACGCCGATCCCGAGCGCCTGCGAGCGGATCCCTTCCCAGAAGAGGTCGTCGTCGTTGATCACCGTCCCCACACACGAGGCCATCGCCGGGCCGATCAGGGGCGCGATCACCATCGACCCGACGACGATCGCGGCGCTGTCTTCGAGCAGTCCCGCGGTAGCGACGATCGCACTGACGATCGTAAAGACGATGTAGTTCGTCGTCGACCGCGAGAGGTTGTGGGCCTTCGTCGACAGCTCCTCCCGTGAGATCCGTTCGTCATCGGTGAGATCGTCGCTCTCGCTTTGCTCCTCGAACCGCTCGGAGACGATCGTCTCGACGTCGCTGACCACCATGTACCCCTCACGCTCGACGCCGACGTCGCGGAGCTGATCAAGTATCCCCTCCACGTCGTCCGAGTCGGTCGGGATGTAGAGGACGTCGCTGTACCCCTGCTCGGACGTCTCCCTGGTCATCGCGTAGTCGATCTCGGCGTCGTTCA
>LFFM01002056.1_pt1 | contig 13515 bp, 5 predicted proteins | sample 643131 | NCBI WGS metagenome assembly LFFM01 (sample SAMN03777445, study PRJNA286221) | soda lake metagenome | biome: soda lake; feature: Kulunda steppe; material: water; isolation source: sample Tc-Br brine of Tanatar trona crystallizer | place: Russia: Kulunda steppe | collected 2011-07
AGTTCACCGACGTTCCGCTTCCTGACGAGGCAGACGCCTACGAACACGGTGTCTTCACCGAAGACGACAGTCAGACCGCAACGATTCTCGTCGGTGACGTCGATATCACTACCGTCGCGGTTGTTGATGACGACGGTGAGTTCGGTGACGATGTCGCCGGAGTGCTCGAATCGGAGCTACCCGGCGACTTTGTGATCGATCTCATCGAGTCCGACGAGTACGACGGTCAAGATGTCGCAGTCGTCCAGAACCTCGCGGTGAATGACCCGAACGACTTCGTTGACGCAACCGAGGGCGACGACGTCGGTGTCGTCTACCTTGACCAGTGGGGAGTCGGCAGTAACGGTATCGGGACGCTCTCCGACGTGACCGATGACCCGGCGGAAACGTTCCAGGGTGACTTCGTTCCCAACCCGATCACCTACGAGATCGACTCGGAACACCCGATTCTCGACGGGATCGGTGAGCCTGGAGACTCCGTGGAGATCGCCTCACCGGACTTCGGCGAGCACACCTGGTTTGAGGGCACTGATGCCGACGTCCTCGCACAGGTGGCTGCCGACGGCGGTGCCAGCACGGCCGGAGATGCGCTCGCGGTCGACGAGGAAACGAACACGGTGCTAGCCTCCTCGCTCGGATACATCCAGTTCGCCGGTAGCGAGGCGTTCACCGACGACGCTGACGCGATCCTCGCCAGTTCGGTCGCGTACGTCGCACCGGACGACGACGGCGACGAGACGGTCGGCTTCGAAGTCGTCGATGTCGACCCATCGGGTGACCTTGAAGTCGATCCCGGCGCGGAGCTGACCATCGACGCGACGGTCGAGAACACCGACAACGAGACCGACACGCAGACCGTCGAGTTCGTCTTCGACGGTGACGTGCTCGCCAGCGAGGAGATCGAACTCGACGCGGGCGAGGAAACGACGGTCGGATTCAACGTGACCGCGCCCGAAGAGGAAGGTGAGTACGACTGGTTCGTCGCCACCGAAGATGACGAAAGTCCGACGTGGACGCTGACGGTCGAATCAGAGGAGACGCCTGAGGTGACGACCGTCGCCGTCGTCGGCGGCGACCTCGAGACGGAAGAGATCGATGAGTTCGTCGACGAACTCCGAGACAGCGATCTCAGCGAAGCGGAAGTCGACTCCCGAATTGACGGGATCGACGGAGACGACGTGAACGACCTCAGTGCGACGATCAGTGATGGTCTCGACGACGAGAGCTACGACGTCGTCGACGTCTCTGCCGAGGATCTCTTGGAGAACACCGACCACGACGTCTACGTGATCAGTGACTTCGACGAGGAGTCGGATGTCGTTGACTTCCAGGACGCGATCGGTGAGGACACCGGCGTGCTGTACCTCGACAATTGGAACAGCCTTGTCGGCGCGAACGGGGTCGTCTCGTTGGTCGAGGAGACCGGAGACCCCGCTGAAACGGACAACGCGTTCAGTGGTGACGACGTGACCCTGGAACTGACGGAGGATCACCCGCTGTTCGATGAGGTGGGTGAGGCCGGTGACGTCATCACGCACATGAGTGCGGGCGACGCCGACCGCCGTTGGTTCGAGGGATACAGCGGGGACGTTCTCGCTGAAGTCAGTGCGGATGGTTCGGACCTTGGCGGCCCCGCTATCGGGGTTAGCGATGAGGACAACGAAGTGTTGCTCTCCTCTCACGCCCGTGAGAACAACTCGCCCGACGACGCGTTCACTGAGGAGTCCAACCAGATCCTCTTCAACGCCATCGAGTACGTCGCATCGGACGACGGCGACGATGAAGTAGTTGACTCCGACGACGCTGAGTCCGTAGCCGCCGCGCCGCTGATCGCATAGCTAGCTCACGAACCTGCCGCGGGTCATACATTTTTATACTTACGAAAAATGATACACCACGTTACGTTTCGACGACGGACCCCCGTCCGGCGACCCGCTTGAGGTTCCGTGTGTTGCGGAAACCAACCTACGAACGATATCACGCATACCGAGTCACGATACGAACCCAATACGATACCCCAACATGATACACCCAACCGATACGTCCCGTATACTCGTCTGTCTGGTAGTCGCGGTCGTTGCGCTCGCCCCCGTCGCGACCGGCGCTGCCGCAGCCGCCTCGACAGCATCGATTGCTGATTCGCCAACGACCGACATCGACGCTGAAACGGACGGTGAAATGATTCTTGAGGTGGTCGAAGAAACCGACGAGACGCTTACCGTCGAACTCTCGACCGATCTCGATAATGTTGTCGGCTATCACGCCAACCTCTACTACGACGCGGAGGCGACGGAGGTTCAGTCGGTAGCGGGTGGCGAGGACAGCTTCGAAGCGGACCCCGTTGATAATGTCGATAACGAAAACGGCAGCGTCGCGTTCAACCAAGTGGCACCCGATAATCCGAGTGATGCGCCGACGCTAGCGACGATAACGTTTGCCGTCCCCGAGGGTGAGACCGCGATCGAGTTCGATATCGGGGGCGTAGACCGAGTTGTCGACACCCACCTTGCGGTGGAGGACGACGGAGATCGCTTCGATCTTCAGAAGGATTCGATTGTTATCGGAGAGGAAGACGATAGTGAGGCACCTGACGAGCCCGACGAACCTGACGCGCCCGATGAGCCTGACGAGCCCGACGAACCTGACGCACCCGACGAGCCTGACGCGCCCGATGAGCCCAGCGCTCCCGGGGGAGGCGGAACGGGCGACGGTGACTCGACGAGCGTGTCGGACGTGATCGTCGCCGATGTCGAGCCCTCTGAGGGCGGCGTGTCGATGTCGGCGAACGATGTCGCCTCGGGAGACACCGTTGAAGGGAATCTCGATGGATTGACTGACGACCGAACCACGATCCGTGACGTCTCGTTACGAATGGGTGCCGACGTGGATAGGGTCAGCCTCGACACCGAGCTGCTCTCCGACCGGCCCGACGACGTGAACGAGCTGGGCGGCTCCGAACCCGTGACCTACGTTGAGTTCACGCCCGACGGGTTCGAAAGTGCCGATCTAGAGTCGGCCTCCGTCTCATTCGAGGTGAATGGGGACTCGCTGCCGGACGACACCTCCCACGACGACGTCCGTCTCCATCGGTACACTGATGACGGGTGGGAGACAGTCGAGACAACGCATGAGGGAGACGGTACGTACGTCGCTGAGACGCCCGGATTCTCCTACTTCGCCGTCGGGGCGGCACAGGCGGATACGTCTGTAACCGACGCGTCGATGTCGAGCGACACAGTCGATGTTGGTGATGAGGTCACCGTTGAGGGAACGATCGAGAACACTGGTAACGCCGACGGAGACAAAACCGTCACGCTCCTTGTTGACGGAGAAATAATGGAGGAACGAGACGTGTCAGTGGCGGCAGGCGAAGAGACCACGACGACGTTCTCGTTCACGTTCGACGACGCCGGTGACTACGGCCTTTCCGTCGACGATGTCGATGTCGGTACTCTCTCTGTGAGTGATGACGGTACCGAGGACAGCACGGACGCAGGCACCGACGATACCGATAGCGCGACTCCTGACGACGAGGCGGCCGCAGCCGACGGTTCGGAGACCGCGCTTGAGCCGTTTGGCGGGAGCCTTGCGGCACTCATCGGGCTGATCGCGTTGGTCGCTATCGCGGTCGCCGGCGTCGCAATCTGGCGGCAGTAGAATCGAGATCAAGTCTCCCAATTCTTGGTTCATTCTCCCTGTATCTCACCGGGCCGCTCGGCAGATCTGGATGGTGTACGCCTCTCAGTTGTGCGTTCAGGTATCAACGCGGCTGAGGGCATCCGCGAGGGAGAGCCGAAACTCGGTTCGCATCAACAACGAGTACACAAACACGGCGCCGGCCGCACCACCTGCCAGCGAGAGCAACACTGCGGAAAGGGGAAGGGACCCGAACACGGGCAGGTCGAGTCCCCAAGAGCCGAGGACTACCACCGACGCGATGCCGAGCGATCCCGTGATCTGCCCGAAGACGCTTCTACAGTCCGGTTTGATGGTAACCGTCAGATCTTCGGAGAGCTCCGTACTCGGACGGATGGTTCCCTCCCGTTTGTCGAAATCGATGAGTCCGGCCTCTTCCATCTTCTGACAGTGGAACTGTCGAAGCGAGTTGTACACGCTTTTTCGCTGATCGTATGTGACTTCCCTCGGATCGATGTCGTTTTCGAGCGCCGCGATCCGCCGCGACGCGTCGTTCAGTTCCATCTCGTTCGATCGTTGCCTGAGGAGCTGCCAGAGCAAGCGTCGTCGACGATTACTCAGAATTTCGAGGAGGTCGTTCGGATCTGGTTCCTCGTCCAACTCTGTCTCTGACCCATCCGCCCCCGACTGATTCATCGCTGCCATCTATTTCGCAGGGCCTTCTGTCATAGTTTCGCGACGACTGCGCGAACGAGCGAGGACCGTGTGAAGACTTAGCGTGCTGGAAGGCATACACATGTCTATAGTTTCAGCTAGTAAAAATGTTTTACTTTCACGCTCCGAGGCGGTAGTGGCCCAGCTAGCGAGTTGATAATCGGCCCACAAACTCGACTGGAATGATTACCGCCTTTCGTGTCGTTTAGCCGCGTAATCGACGTTTCTGTACACGCTATGATACTCCAATCATGGGCCGGTATTCGTTCGTTGTGGTTCGATATCTGATAGAAACGATCGATTGAATGCTTCGTAACAACCGTATGAATCTCCCCATTCCATTCACCTCCGATGGCACGGTCGCCCGTTACGATCCAAGGGGATCACTATCACTGACGAACAGAGCGGAAGTGAACGGCGTCAATTGTAGGTCGTCGACGACGTAGCGTCGTAATGGAGGGCCGAAAACGGTGAGACACAACGAACCGGCAAGCGGTCCGTAATAGGGTCACGGTTGACAGAGTCCTATACTTACCCACGACTCAGCGAACAACGTCTGTAATGTGTTACAGACCCTGTAACAACTAGTCCGCAATCACGCCGATTCGAGCCGTCGACGCTCGGCAGTGAGCAGTCGTTTCCAGAGGCCGAACAGCCGGCTGTCGAGACCATACACCGCATCCACTCGGCGTACCCAGTCGTCGTCGGCGAACAACAGCGCCTGAAACCGTCTCACCTCCGGCGAGAGGTGGTCTCGGTTTCCAGCGTAGTACGAGAGCGACTCGCGTTGCGTGCGGGCGACAAGACCGTCAGGAACCGTGATCCCATCCGCGGTCGCGACGTGGACGAACCACTCCAGATGTAAGAGCGCGTCCGCGAGGAGGAACCGATCACGGAACCCAGAGACGCCTTCGAGTGCGGGCCGACCGTCGATACGAACGTCTCGTGGACGTGAGAAGCGCGGCGCGGTGACGGTCACGTTGGCCGCGTCTGCGACCCCGCTGGCGACGCGTCGGAGCCGCCAGTCCGCGTATCTCACCGGGAGTAACAGACCGAGCTCGTACCACGACGGCATCCACTCACAGTACGGCTCGGAGAACGCGGCGTCCGCGAGCAGCGTCGTCGCGACGGAGCGTGCCTCGGCAAGTGACAGTTTCTCTGGTGTGTCTCCGAGTGTGCTCGCTATGCGGTCGCCGTCGAGGTCGTCGACCCCCGAGAAACCCATCCCCTCGGCGACGTAACGGGTGTACGCACGACTCGCGGCGTACCAGTCTGCGAACGCGGCCGGCGTCGTCAGTGTGAGAAGGCGGAGGACAGTGATAGGTTCCCTTCGTGCTTGGGGGTTCTAACTGATCGGGTCTTAGCTAAATATAGGCGCTAAGCCCCTACCCTCAAGGAGCGAACGGCGTCAGCCGTGAGCGAGTAGGGTAGGGTAGTTCACGTATCTAGCCGACTCAACGCGTCCGGAAGCGTGACATCGTAGTTGGTTCGAACGAGCAGACTATACACGAACACTGCGGGGACGGCCCCGATACCCGTCGCGAGGAGCACGGCCGCGAGGGTAAGCTCACCGAACACGGGAATTCCGAACCCCCACGCACCAATGATCACGCCCGTCGCGGTACAGAGGGCGATAACTGTCGTCGAGAGAGCCTGATTGACATCGGGTTCTACTTCGACGACGAACTCCTCGGGTTCCTCCGAGACGGCCCGAACCACCGAGTCGCGCTTGTCGAACTCGATCAACCCGGCGTCCTCCATCTTGGGGCAATGAAACTGGTGGAGCGAGGTGTAGACGCTCTTGCGCTCGTCGTAGTCGACTTCCTCTACCGTGATTCCGTTTTCCCACGCCGCGATCCGTCGGGAGGCGTCGCTGAGATCTCCTTCGGGACACTCCTGACGGAGATACCGCCACAGGAGGCGTCGTCGTTCGTTACTGAGAATCTCGATCACGTCGTTCGCGTTCAACCCGCCGTCCTTGACGGGGTGTTCGGTATCACTGTCCTCGGAGGACTCCATGCCGGCTTCCGTGTCTCGTCCGTCCGTCTCCGAGGAATCAGTGAGCGATACGTTCGTTTCGGTTGCTGACTCTGCGGAAGGCGGCGACGACATGTAATACTATAGAAACTAATAGCATATATAACTTTGCCAACGATAAACACGCATTGAGATTTCGGAACGGCCGTGGAAACGTATGCTTGTTTTGAGTGGTTTTCGCGTATATCAGGGTTCCTACCGGGGGGAATCACGACCCCCCGTTAATGTCGATCTCCGGTGATCGATGTACAGTTTCATTCATATGACTCCCCAGTGATAGATATATAATATGAAACAACTCCGCACGAGCGTCGTTGGAAGGACGATGGATCGCCGTTAGACCGGTCGCTGCGTGAGTCGGTACTGATCGAATTGTTACCAGATACGATACCTTTCGTTCGAGCCGTCATCGGTAGATCTCTACTATACGAGTGGTTACCGGTTTGTTATCGGTAATTACCGTGCTCTCAATCCGTCAATAACTACCAGTGAAACCCCCTTTTCCTCGGTCACCTCCGGACGCGGAGGCCGGTACGACGAACAACATGATACGCAACTCATCTACGAAGGCGTTCGCCGCGTTGTTCGCGGTCGTCATGGTTATCTCCATGATGGCACCTGCCGCCGGTGCCGCGGTCGCGGCCACGAACGACGCGCCGACTCTCGACGATGACGTCGATGACTTCGACGTCGACCCGGATAGTACAGTAGAATCGACCGAGGAGGAAATAACAGCGCAACAGGATCCTAACGACGTGTCCATCGACGACGCGTTAGAGGACGCGTTCGAGGATCCCGATGCTGATTCGGTTGACGTGGTCGTCCGTCTCCCAGCAGCCGACACCGACGGCGTGATGGGTTCGGACGCAGCGCTCAACACGATGCAAGCGCACGCGGCCGACACGCAGACGGCCATGCTCCGCTTCGCCGAATCGCATCCCGGTATCGACGTAAAACAACAGCTCTGGATCGCCAACGCCGTCCTGCTTGACGTGGACCCGCAGCAGACGTCTCTCGACGAGATTGCTGCCGTTGAGGGCGTCGACCGGCTCCACGCTAACTTCGAGTTGACGACGATGGACGAAGGCGCGACGGCGTCCGATGCTGAGGCCGAAGAAGCTGAGGACGACGCCGAGCCCGAAGACGAGCCTGAAGCGGCCGACTACGAGACGACCTACGGGCTTGAGATGATCAACGCCACCGAGGTCTGGGATCAGTACGGCACCCAGGGTGAGGGCGTTGAAGTGGCCGTCCTCGACACCGGGATGGATGACGACCACCCCGACCTGCCGGAACTTGACGACGACCAGTGGCAGGAGTGGGACAGTGACGGGAACCCGATAGACACCGAGCCGAGCGACGCCAGCGGTCACGGCACACACGTGAGCGGGACCGTCGCTGGTGCCGAGGATCCCGCAGGCGTCGATGAATCCTTCGGCGTCGCGCCCGGAATCGATCTGTACCACGGAGCCGCCATCCCCGGCGGAAGCGGGTCCTTCGTACAGGTCGCCGCCGCGATGGAGTGGTCCGTCGACGAGGCCGAAGTCGATATCACGACGATGAGCCTCGGTGCGGACGGATACAACTCCGACATGGTCGAGCCGTCCGAGAACGCCCGCGACGCGGGCGTCGTGCTCGTCGCCTCGGCGGGCAACTCCGGTGACGGCGTCTCCGGCTCGCCGGGTAACGTCTACCCGAACTTCGCGAGCGGTGCCGTCGACGAAAACTACGATGTCGCGTCGTTCTCCTCCGGTGAGGAGATCACGACGTCGACTGCGTACCCCGACGCGCCCGACTACTGGCCCGACGAGTACATCGTGCCCGACGCGGCCGCGCCCGGTGTGAACGTGCTGAGCTCCGTGCCCGGCGGCGGCTACGACGGCACGTACTCCGGTACGTCGATGTCCGCCCCGCACAAGGCGGGTGCCTTCGCGCTGATGCTCTCTGCGTCCGGCGGCGACGCTGACCGCGATATGCTGCGCGACGCGATGAAGGAGACCGCGTGGAAGCCGGACGACTGGGACGAGCCTGACGACGAGAAGGACACCCGGTACGGCTACGGCATCATCGACGTCGCGGCCGCGACCGACCAGGTCGCGCTCGAAAGCGGCGTCGAGGGGACCGTGACCGACACCGACGGCGAGCCCATCGAGGGTGCTGTCGTCGAAGTCGAGGAGACCGGCGTCGAAGTCGAAACCGACGCCGACGGAAACTACACCGCGCTTGCCGCGCCCGGAAACTACACCGTCACCGCGAGCGGCTTCGGCTACGAGGCCGTCAGCGAGGACGTTGAGGTTCCGGACGACGAGACGTACGTCGAGCAGGACTTCGAACTCGGAGACGCGCTCGGAGTCGAACTGCTCCAGGGCCAGCCTGAGGCCATCGAGGCCGGTGACGCCTTCGACATCGAGGTGAACGTCGCCAACCTCGAGACGTTCACCGCGGAGACGAGCGGCGACTATGAGGGTGAGGTGACCCTCGAACTGAATGGCGACGAAATCGAGGACGGCGAAGAGGTTGAACTCGGCGGACTCACCGGCGAGGCAACCCTCTCCGTTATGACCGAGCCCGACACCGAGGGCGAACTCGAGATCGAGCACACGTTCTCCGGTGAGGGCGACTCCGTGAGCGTGACGACCGGTCCGACCGACGTGTTCGCCGAGTTCACGCCGGTCGCCATCGTCGACGACGGTGCGAACGGTGAGGACGTCTACGACCGGCTGAGCGATGCGCTCCCCGAGAGCTTCGACATTAGCCTCATCGACGGCGGTGAAGCCGTCGACGCGGCTGAGGACGACGATTACGACGCGTACGTCGTGCAGGACATCGACGAGATGTACGTCGAGGACTTCGCGATGTACACGGACGGCCCGGCACCCGGTGTCGTCTGGCTCGACCAGTGGGGAAGCTCCAGTAACGCTATCCCCGCGAAGTCGAACGTCCTCGATAACCCGACCACTACGGACGACAGCTTCACTTCGCCGAACCCCGACGTCGAGATCCTCGAAGAACACGAGATCTTCGACGGCGTCGGCGACGTCGGTGATTCCGTCTCGCTCCACTCGGCGACGTTCGCGGACCACTCGTGGTACGAGGGGTACGACGGCGAGACCATCGGCCATCTGCAGGCCGGCGGCGTGACCGACGGCGGCGGCGTCGGTGTCGACGAGGAGAAGCGCACCGCGCTGCTCTCCTCGTTCGGTAGCTCCACCTTCGTCGACTCCGACGATTACACCGCCGAGGCAGACCACATCCTCGCGAACGCTGTCGACTGGGCGAGCGAGGAGCCGCAGTGGCAGCTCGTCGAGGACCAGCCCGGCTGGTCCGCGCCCGGCGAACTGTTCGGCGCGGAGTTCAACGTGAACGACCTCGATAAGGTCAAGGTCAGCCTCCACGAGGACAGCACGGTCGATGAAGACGACCTCGACCTGTACATCGACGGCAGCGTCAACGCGTTCGACCAGTGGCGCGCGTACGATCCGGCGATCAGTCCCGACGACTTCATGATCGAGGTCGAATCTGACGAGGACACGGTCGGCTCCGTGATCCTCGAAACCGAGTTCGACTTCGCCGACGAGGAAGCCGACAGCGTGGCTGCCGAAACCTCCGAGTACACAAGCAACGACGACGTTGAGGGCGACGCCGACGTGATGGTCACGACCGGCCCGACCTCGGTGTACGAGCAGCCGCTCACCGTCGGCGAGGACGGCGACGTCGACACGATCCAGGAAGCCGTCGATCTTGCGCCCGAGGGCGCCGAGATCGAGGTCATGCCTGGAGAGTACGACGAGGTCGTCTCGATCGACACCGACGGGCTGACGATCACCGGTGACGACGCGACGATCGTCGCGCCCGACGCGGACGCCGACGACGGCCACGCGCACGTGACCATCGACGCGGACGAGACCCACTTCGAGGGTATCGATCTCGAGACCCCCGAAGGGCTCTTCGGTCTGAGCGTCGAGGACACGATGGACACCACGATCGACGACGTGTCGGTCGAGGGTGCGAACCACGCAGTCCACGTCGAGGATAGCGAGTACGCGGAGCTCTCGAACGTCTCGACGACGGGTGCCGACGGGATCGGCATCCACGTTCTCGACAGCGACTACGTCGACGTCCACTACGCGGAAGCGATGGACACCGGCTACGGGGTCGCCGTCGAGGATAGCGAGTACGTCGACGTGGTCGAGCCCTACGTTAGCGACGCCCACACCGGCGTCGCCTCGATGGGCTCGTACTACGTTGACATCGACATGCCCGAGATTTCCGGGACAGCCAGTGACGGCGTCGAGGTAACCGACTCCGAATACGTCGACGTCACGGACGCACACGTCGAGTACGCCGAGGGTGCCGGTATCGCCTCGGCCGACTCCTATAGCGTCAACGTCACGGACGCGACCGTCAGCGACTCCATGTACGGCATCGCCGTCATGGGCGGGACGGTCGAGTACGTGACTGACAACCACGTCGAGGACGCCGACTACGGTATCGCCGTCCACGACAACGCGGATGTCATGGACGTCTCCGACAACGAGATCATGAACGCGACCTACGGGTTCAGTCTCGCTGGAGTCGGTACGGACGCCAGCGTCACGCAGAACCACGTTGACGCGGAGACCGGCGTCATGCTTGACGACGTGAGCGACTCCGTCGAGGTCCACTTCAACGATCTCGAATCCACCGAGACCGCCATCGCCAACGAGGGCGATGTCTTCGAGGCGCAGCTCAACTGGTTCGGCGACGACGGTCCGATGGCCAACAACGGCATCGACGGTGACGTGGTGTACTCGCCGTTCCTCACCTCGATGCACGATGAGGTCGACATGGACACCACCGAGATCGCGGTCGATCTCCAGATGGACGCTGACGACACCTACACGGTGGGCGTCCCGGCGGCGAGCGACCAGACGATCGACGAGGTGTTCCAGAGCGACTTCGAGGGTGCCGTCTACGGGTACGACGCGGCCGCTGACGAGTGGGAGATGCTCGCCGGTGACGACGCCGTGAGTTCCCTCTCCGCGATCCTCGTGGTCGCCGAGGAGGACACCCACGCGACACTCCACTTCCAGTCCGACGACGACGCGAGTACGCCCGGACAGGCCCAGCTCCACGACGGGTGGAACCTGGTGAGTCCGTCCGCGTACCACGAGGACGACTTCGCCTTCTACACGGAAGGCACCAGTAGCACCGAGTACTACACGCCGAGTACGTGGACATCGGCGTCCACCCACGCTGACGGCCACCTCGGCGAGCACGTGGTTGAGGACGGCCACGTCAACGCATTCGGTGGCTACTGGGTCGGCGTTGGAGCGGAGGGTGACGGCTACAACCTCTTCTCCGAGATGGAGCAGAACCCGACGATGAGCGACTACCACGAGATGCTCGATCCGGACGCGCCTGACGTGCCGGGCGCGCCGCCGGAAGACCCCGGTGACGACCCGGGTGAAGAACCTGGTGAACCCGAGGATGTCGATGTCGCGGTCGTCGACGAAGACGACTACTTTGAGGGAGACATCGCGGAGTTCCTCGACGGTGAACTCGGCGACGAGTACGATGTCGACACGCTGACCGCCGACGAGGTGCTTGGCGAGATGGGCGACTACGACGTGTTCGTCGTCCAGCGACTCGGCGACGACGACCTCGCCGACGACTTCATGGACGCACTCGACGCGGATCAGGGTGCGGTCTACCTTGACTCTCACCAGGGCGCAACCTCTGAAGGCTACCCTGACGGCGTGCTTCGGCTACACAACCTGCGTGACGACCCGCCCGAGCATGACTCCGAGAGCCTCGGCACCGACACCGAGCCGGTGACGATCGAGATCCACGACGACCACCCGATCTTCGACGGCGTCGGCGACGCGGGTGACTCGGTCGAAGTTGTTGACGACGGCACCACGTGGGGCTCTTGGTTCGACGGGTACAGCGGCCAGACAGTCGCTGACGCGGACTTCAGCCCGTCAGACCCCGGTGAGTACCAGGGTGGCGGCGTCGCTGTCGACCCCGCCAACAACGAGGTCCTGAACACGGCTATCGCGATGGACTTCTTCCACGATACCCCGGACGACTACACCGCTGAGGGCGCACAGCTCTTCGCGAACTCGGTCGAACAGGCGGCCACGTTCGCGGCGACGTCGTCGACCGGCGACGGCATCGAAACCGACGAGGACGACACGCAGGACCGGATCGACGCTGCTGCCGTCGGAATCGCCGGCTAAGATTTAACCGAACGGACACGATATCAAACCAACATGACACGGACACACCACACCCGTACGCTCCTACTCGCCCTCGTCGTCCTGACGGCGTTCACCGTCGCTCCCGCGGCGGTGGCCGCACAGGACGGATCGCCGCCGGGACCGCCGGCGTCGTACTACGGCGACGTTACCCTCGACGGCGATCCCGCACCCGCGGGCGTCGAGATCGTCGCCTACGTCGACGGTGAGGAGCGCGGTAGCTTCCTCACCGACGAGCCGGGCGAGTACGGTAGCCCGTCCGCATTCGACGAGAACCTCGTCGTTCAAGGAGACGAGGACGACGAAGGTGAACTGGTCGAGTTCACCGTAAACGGCCAGCCCGCCGACGAAACCGTCGAGTGGGAGTCCGGTGCCGTGGAGAACGTCGACCTATCCGCCTCCCTGTCCGACGATCCGGGTGACGGCAGCGGCGATGACCCGGGTGACGGTGATGACGGCGCTTCCGGCGGCGACGACTCCGGCAACGGTGACGACGGTGCTTCCGGCGGCGGCGGTGCTCCCGGCGGCGGCGGTGCTCCCGGCGGCGGCGGTGCCCCGTCCGGCGGCGGCGGTGCTCCGTCGGGTAGCGACTCGACGCAGGACCGCGTCGACGCCGAGACGGTCGACGCCGAGGACAACTGGGCCGTGTCCGTGTCGGCAGACTCCGTCGCTGCCGGTGCGACAGTTGACGCCGATCTTGACGGTGCCATCACGGCAGATGGCACTTCGATGGATGATGTATCGGTCGCCGTCGACTCCGAAGTCGACGAGTTCGGTCTCTCGGTCCGCTCGCTGGAGGCGGACGCGCTGCCCGACGGGGTCGACGAACTCGACGCCGCGAGCGCGCTCACCTACACCGAGTTCAAGCCCGACGGCTTCGAGAGCGAGA
>LFFM01002057.1_pt1 | contig 13510 bp, 8 predicted proteins | sample 643131 | NCBI WGS metagenome assembly LFFM01 (sample SAMN03777445, study PRJNA286221) | soda lake metagenome | biome: soda lake; feature: Kulunda steppe; material: water; isolation source: sample Tc-Br brine of Tanatar trona crystallizer | place: Russia: Kulunda steppe | collected 2011-07
AGGACGAGCGCGCGGAGAAACGGGAGGAGGAAAAGGAGGAGGCCGAGGAGATCTATCAGAAGTTCAAGGAGGGCGAGACGCTCGACACCGAGGACCTGATGAAGCTCCAGAAGACCGGCCTGCTGTAAGCGACGAACGCACGCGTTTCAGCTTTTCAGCATTTTCGTTCCCGACGCCCCGGAGAGCGACGCGTTCGAACCCGATCCGTCGGGTGAGCACCTCCGATGGGCGTCACGTCCACTGCATCCCGCGGTCCCTGCCGCTTAAACCGGAGGCCGACCAACCGACGGTATGGAACGCGACCCCCGTACGAAGGGCCGTGCACTGATCGTCTCCGTCGTCGTGTTGACCGCGGCGGCGACGATCGCGTGCCGCCGTATCGTCTCCCGACTCACCCGCGGCCGGATCGGGGAGACGGACGAGTACAACGTCGCGGAGGTGCCGGTCTCGGGGCCGATCGTCCGTGACCGTGGACGGCCGTCCCCGTTTTCGGGCGGGGCCACGTCGACGGCCGACGAGGTCGTCGAGCTGATCGAGGAGGCCGACGAGGACGACGCGACCGAGGCGTTGTTGCTCCGGCTCAACACGCCCGGCGGCCAGGTGCTTCCGAGCGACGACGTTCGACGGGCGGCCATCGAGTTCGACGGTCCGACCGTCGCGTACGCCACCGACCTCTGTGCCTCCGGCGGCTACTGGATCGCCAGCGGCTGTGACGAGCTGTGGGCCCACGACGCGAGCCTCGTCGGCTCCATCGGCGTCGTCGGTTCCCGACCAAACGCCGCGGAGCTCGCCGACAAGCTCGGCATCTCCTACGAGCAGTTCACGGCGGGCGAGTACAAGGACGCCGGCGTTCCGCTGCGAGAGATCGAGGACGACGAACGGGAGTACCTCCAAGGGATCATCGACGGGTACTACGAGCAGTTCGTCGAGACGGTGAGCGAGGGCCGAGGGATGGATCCGGAGGACGTCCGCGAGACGGAAGCGCGCGTCTATCTCGGTACAGACGCCGCGGAGATCGGGCTCGTCGACGACCTCGGCACCCGGGAGGACGTCGAGGATCGTCTCGCCGACCTGCTCGAAAGCGACGTCGAAGTTCGCGAGTTCGAACCGCAGCGCGGGCTCGCCGAGCGGCTCGGGATCGGTGCCGAACGCGTCGCCTTCGCGGCCGGTAGCGGCGTCGCGAGCGTGGTCGCCGACGACGGCGGCGACGTGAACGTCGAACTGCGCTAATCGCGAGTTGATCTGAGCGTCGAGTTACGCCACCGGCGAGCTGATGTGAACGTCAAGCTGCGCTACCGGCGAGCGCGACTCCGGAACCTCGGTGCACGGCTCGTCTCATCCGTCCTCCGTCCGAAGACCGGTTCCGTCCGCCAGAAAACCGGTTCCGTCCGCCCGAAGAACCGCCGCGTTACCCGGCGCCGCCTCCTCGTCGATGGTGATCTCGAAGCCGAACGTCCGAGCGACCGCGACGGCACTCGCGACGTGGTCCGTGACGGCCGGAATCCGGATCCGCCCACCGGCGAGCGCGAGGTACGGCACGAGTTGATCCGCGAGGTGTTCGTCGACGGCACCGTCGCCCTCTCGCCATCGCTCGAAGCGCTCGACGGCGTCTCCGGCGACCGTCTCGGCCGGCACGCCCTGCTCGCCGAGCGCCGTGAACCCGGCGATCGGGATCGGCCGGTCGCCCCCGGCCGTCGGCCGCCCCTCGACGCGAAGCGTGATGACCGCGCCGGTCGACGTCGTCTCCGCGTACCGCGCGGCCTGCGTGGGGACGGCGATCGTGTCACCCGCGAGACGCTCGGTTGCGGCGTCGACCAGTCGCGCGGCGACGTCGGCGTCCGCGAGATCGGTCGACGCGACCACGTCGACGTGGACCGCCGAGACGGTCGGATCGTCGTCCAACACGATCCGCTTCGCCGTCGACGGACCGGCCGTGAGCCGGAGCAACCCGCCGCCGCTCGGATAGAAGCCTCGACGCGGCGCGTCGACCGTGCCGACGATGCCGTGGGCCCGGAGGATGCCGAGCGTGACCCCGGCGAAGTACTCGGTCGACGGCGACCAGGCGACGTCGGTTCCACCGCGGACCCGGAGCCTGAAGGGTCGCTCGGCGACGAGCGTGGCCGGCATGATGGCCGAGCAGACGAGCGTCGCGCTGCCGGCGGTGCCGACGTCGACGTCGATCGATCCGCCACGGACGGGCCCGGGATCGAACCACACGACGTCGCTGCCCCGTACCGCACCGTCGACGACCGCATTCGTGAGATCACGGGCAGCCTCGATGCAGGTGACGTGTTGGTCCTTCAATCCGGGCGTCGGCCGGTCGCCACGGACATTCTCGATCCGGACCGGCCGACCGGTGGCGACGGAGAGGCCGAGTGCGGTTCGAAGGACACCACCCCCGCCGTCGCTTCCGTCGACGACGACGGGATCGCGAGTGCGAACGTCGTTCGTATCGTCGTCCGATTCCGTCATGGAACGTCGTCGACCGTGCGGGGGCTTGTGTGTGTCGGCGGCGTGTTGGACGATGACGCGCCCGCGGCATCGAGGCGACGCGCCCGCGGGATCGGTTTCCGCGACCGTCCCGCCGACCGGGTCCGCGACCGTCCCGCCGACCGGGAGAGTTTTTACTCGCGGGCGGTGTGAGCCAACACGTGACGACGCTGGTCATCTGCGTGGATCGCTCGGGAGCGATCGGGCGGACTACGAACGTGCCGATGCCCGTCGCCGGCTGGGAGGCGGTCCGGTCGCTCGTCACCGACGTCGGCCTCGGTGACCCGGAGGACGCCAGCGTCAACTGCCTGCTTGAGGCGTTGCGTGTCGCCCGCGATCTGCGGGACGAGCGCGAGGACGCGGTCGTCGCGGTCGTCTCCGGCGAGAGCGACTCGCCGATCGGGGCCGACCGCTCCATCGCGTCCCAGCTCGACGACCTCGTCGACCGGTACGACCCGACCTCCGCCATCATCGTCGTCGACTCCGCGGAGGACGAGCGCGTGCTCCCCATCGTCGAGTCCCGCGTGCCGGTCGACTCGGTCGACCGCGTCGTCGTCCGGCAGGCTCACGACATCGAGTCGACCTACTACCTGCTCAAGCAGTTCCTCGCGGACGAACAGCTCCGGTCGACCGTGCTCGTCCCGTTCGGCATCGCCCTGTTACTGTTGCCGCCGCTGTTCTACTGGCTCTCGCCTGCGGCCGCTCTCGCCGCCGTCGCGGGGCTGCTCGGCGCGGCGCTGTTGTATAAGGGTCTCGCGATCGATCGGCTCGTCGCGGGCGTCCCCGAGCGGGTCCGGGAGGCGCTGTACGCCGGGCAGGTCTCCGTCGTCACGTACGTCGTCGCCGGCGGCCTCACGCTCGTCGGGCTCTTTTTCGGCGCGCTCGCGGCCGCCGAACTCGACACGGGGGTGCCCGTTCTCGTCGAGACGATGCAGTTCGTCCATTCGGCGGTACCGTGGCTCACGATTGCCGGGCTCACGGCCGCTATCGGGCGGCTCCTCGACGAGCTGATCCGCGACGAGGGGATCCGGACGCCGTACCTGAATCTCCCGTTCGTCATCCTGGCGGTCGGGCTGGTCGTGCGGGGCTTCGCGGGCTACTTTCTCGAACAGGAGTCGGTGTTGCCGGCGCTGTCCGTCGGTGACGTCGCGGTCTCACCAGGACAACGGCTCGCGCTGTTCATTCTCGCGGGGATCGTCGTCTCCGTGATCGGCGTGAAGGTCGCAAGCGACGTCGGGTCGGAGACGCTGGAGGACGTCATCGACTCCGAGGGCGACGCCGACCGGAACTGACCCGATTCGTCGAATCGGGGATGCCGTGGACCGTCCGAGTCGTCTCAGCCGTGCGTCGCGCGAAACTCGCCGTGTTTCATCCCGATGAGGAACGCGACCGCGCCGAAGAGGATCATCGACGGCGCGACCATCATCAGGGTCGTCTCGAGCACCATCATGCCGCTGGCGACCAGGCCGGCGACGCCGAGCACGACGACCGCGAGCAGCAGGCCCGCGGCCCGTGGAAGGTCGAACTGCATGTACGATGGTGTAGGCGCCGGTGACGCCTAAGGGTTCGGTTCGACGACGCGACGGAAACGTGACGACGACGCGACGGAAACGTGACGACGAAACGACGGCGATCACGCCAGCCGCCACCGTGCTCAGGCCTCGATGATCCCGTCGTCCGACTCGTCCGGGATCGACAGCTCGCCACGTAACGAGACGACGGCCTCGCCGCCGACCCGGACGACGTCGCCGTCGAGCCGGACGTGAACGAGCCCCGGACGGTCGAGGAAGTGACCCTGTTCGAGCCGCAGCTCCGCGGGGAACTCGCCGTCGAACGCCCCAACTTCCCGGAGGTACGCGGCACAGGCGCCGCTTGCCGTCCCAGTCACCGGATCCTCCGGGACGCCCGCCGCGGGCGCGAACATCCGACCGTGAAGCGTCGAGCCCGCGTCGATGGCGTCGAAGGTGAACGCGTAGACGCCGGTCACGTCGTGTGTCTCGGAGAGCGCCTCGATCGCTCCCATGTCGGGGTCGGCCTCGCCCAGCCGCTCGAGAAAGTTGACGGGGACGACGAGAAACGGGAGGCCGGTCGAGGCGACGGCCGCCGGGAGGTCGGCGCCGACGTCCCTGAGCGCGGCGGGATCGATCCCGAGCGCCTCGCCGACCCGGTCGTAATCGACCTCGACGGTGCGGACGCTCGGGACGTCCTGGGTCATCCAGACGCGGCCCTCGTCGGTCACCTCGATCGGCAGGTCGCCGACGTTCGTCCGGAGGACGTCCTCGCCGGCGTCGATCGCGCCGTCGGCGAACAGAGCCGCGTAGCTCGCGATCGTCGCGTGGCCACAGAGGTCGACCTCCGTCGTCGGCGTGAAGTAGCGCACCCGCCGGTCGGCGTTCGCGTCGTCGAGTTCGGTCAGGAAGGCGGTCTCCGACGCGCCGAGTTCGGCGGCGATCCGGCCCATTTGCCCGTCGCTCAACCCCGCAGCATCCGGAACGACTCCGGCGACGTTGCCGGCCAGTGGTTCGTCCGTGAACGCGTCGACGAGAAGGGTGCGTCGCGTCTCCATGGTTCGCCGTGGACGCCCCGCTTAAAAAGGGTCACGAGGGGACGTCAGCCTCGCGTCGTGAGCGCGAGCACGTGTGAGACGCCGCCGAACTCGAAGCGAGCCCCGCCGGCGTCACCCTCCACGACGCGAACGGTCCAGCCGTGCGCCTCGGCGATCTGGGTGACGATCCCCAGCCCGAAGCCGGTGCCGGTTTTGCTCGTCGTGTAGCCGAGCTCGAAGACACGCTCGCGGTCGGACTCGGGGATTCCGGGCCCGTCGTCCGCGACGTAGAAGCCGTGCTCGCTCCGGCCGACGGTGACGGTCACGTCGCTCCCTCCGTGCTCCACGGCGTTCCGGAACAGGTTCTCGAGGAGCGTCCGGACCCTGGAGGCGTCGCCGGCGACGACCCCCGGATCGTTGAGAGCGAGGGTCGCATCGGCGGTGTCGACGGTGTTCCACGCCTCGCGGGCGATCGCGTCCAGGTCGACCTCCTCGACCTCGACGACCTTCGCGCCGAGGCGAGCGAACGAGAGCGCGTCCTCGATCAGCTCGCCCATTCGGTCGAGCGCTCGGGCGGCCGTTTCGAGCGAGTCGCCGTCGTGTGCCTCCCGTGCGAGGTCGACGTGGCCGGTGGCGACGTTGAGCGGGTTCCTGAGGTCGTGGGAGACCATGCTTGCGAACGTCTCCAACCGGTCACGCTCGCGGGTCACCTCCGACTCCGTCCGCTGGCGCTCCAGGTCGTAGCTCACCCATCGAGCCATCAGGTCGACGAGCGTCACCGCCCATTCCGGGAAGGGCTCGGGACGTGAACGCCCGTCGTAAAAACAGAACGTTCCGTAGACGTCGCCCTCCACGACGACCGGCGCGCCGACGTAACAGCTGATCCCCATCTCCGTGAAGCCGGCACGCTCCGCGAGTTCGGGATCCGAGCCAACGTCGTGCACCCGGAGCGATCGCTCGGTCGAGACGACCCGTTCACAGTTCGTCGCGTCGAGCGGGACGACGTCACCCTCGGTGAACACGCCGGTATCGTCCGCGGCGACCACCGCGTGGTAGTCGTCGCCGTCGACCCGCGAGAGAAGCCCCGACTCCACGCCGAGAACCTCCTTGCCGAGCTCGAGAAGCCACTCCGTCTTCTCCTCGAACGTCGCCTCCTTGTCCGCGATCGTCTCGTAGAGCCGGCGCATCGTCTCCTCACGCCGTTCGATCTCGTGTCGTTCCGCGACCGACTCCGTGACGTCGCTGAGGTAGATGGAGACGCCCGATTCCGAGGGATAGATCCGGACGTTGAACCATGTGTCCAGCGGGTCCGCCCGACTCGTCACCGACGCCGACTCGCCGGTCTCGGTCGCCTCCTCGAGCGCGTCGCCGAACGCCGACCCATCGAGCTCGGGGAACTCACGGCGGACATCGACGCCAACGAGGGCGTCGGGGTCCCGATCGACGAGAGCCGCGGCCCGCGAGTTGCAGTAAGTCACCCGCCCTTCGTGATCGAGCGCGAGGAACCCGTCGGTCATCCGGTCGAGCAGCTCGACGCGCTCCTCGGCCAGCCGCGTCTCCTCGGTGATGTCCGTCGCGATGCCGTACACCGCGTACGGCTCCCCGTCGGCGTCGAACAACGGGACGCGAACGGTGACAAACCGCCGCTCCCCGTCCGGGCGTGGATATCGCTCCTCGAACCGACGAAGCTCGCCGGTCTCGAGCACTTCGGCGTCGTGCTCGTCGATCCAGTCGAAGGTCGCCCCGTCATGGATCTCGGCGGCCGTTCGGCCGAGGATCGCCTCACGGTCCAGCCCGACGAACGACTCGAACGCCTCGTTGACCAGCACGTATCGGCCCTCAGGATCCTTCATGAACACGAGGTTCGTCGTGTGCTGGAGGATCGTCTCGAGCCGGTGGGCGAACGTTTTGAGCCGCTCGACGGTCTCGGCGCGATCGACGTGAACCGCGACCATCTCCGCGACCGACCCGAGCAGCTCCCGTTCCTCCTCGATGAACGGATCCGTCGTCGACCCGGGCGCATCGTCGAGGTCGACGACGGTGGCCGTGACGGTCGTCTCGCCGAAGGTTGCCTCGGCGGACGTCGAGCGGTCCGTGGATGCGTAGTCGACGGTGTCGTACCGAACGCCCTCGACCGCCAGACTGGCCGCGGTCCGATCCGGGCGTTGGAAGCCGGTCGGCAGCGCTTCGACGACCCGGCGGAGCCGATCGTCGAGCGGAGCATCGACGGTGAGGGCGGCGCTGACGGCGTGGAGCGTCGACAGCTCCCGGGTGCGTTCACGGGCCGCCAGTTCCGCCCGATGGCCGGCGACGGCACGACGAATCCGGGGCCCGAGCAGTTCCAGGGCGTCCGGGTCGTCCTTTCTGAAGTAATCAGTCACGCCGGCGCCGATCGCCTCGGCGGCGAACGTCTCGTCCCCGTTGGCGGTGAACAGCACGAACGGGAGGTTCGAATCCCGTTCCCTGACGGTCGCGAGTAGGTCGAGGCCGGTTCCGGAGCCGATCGACCGTTCCGAGACGACGCAGTCGATCCCTCCCGCGTCGAGCAGCGTCACGGCCTCCTCGTAGCTCCGTGCACGGAGCGTCTCGAACCGTCCAGCGGCCCGCACGAGGGCCTGCTCGACGTCCGCCGCGGCGCCGTCGTCGCGATCCACGTGGAGGATGCACGACCTGGGGTCGCCCATGGGGGGTCGTATTCGTGGCCCCTACTTGGAGATGTCGGCGGAGTCGGCACATGATCGGTCGCCGTCTCCGTCCGGCAATCGGCGCGTGATCGGTGGTCGTGTCCGGTCGTCACCACCCTGCCCGTCCGTCGCCATCCTGTCCGTCCGTGTGTCCGGCCGTCGCCGTTCCGACCGTCGACCGATCGTGGGGAGCGATGTCAATCCTTTTGGGGCCATCCGCGGATAGGGTGTACATGGGCCTATTCGATCGGTTGCGAGGGAGCGAAACACCCCGCGTCGCATTCCTCGGCCTCGACGGCGTCCCGTACGGGCTCGTCGACGACCACCCGGAGACGTTCCCGACGCTTACGGCGATCGCAAAGGCGGGGTCGAGCGGACCGATCGACAGCATCGTGCCGTCGGAGTCGAGCGCGTGTTGGCCGGCGCTCACCAGCGGGATGAACCCCGGAGAGACGGGGGTCTACGGGTTTCAAGACCGCGAAGTCGGGAGCTACGACACCTACGTGCCGATGGGACGGGACGTACAGGTCGACCGCGTCTGGGATCGGGCGACCGACGCCGGCCTCGACGCGACGGTGATGAACGTCCCCGTCACGTTCCCGCCACAACGAAACGTCCAACGGATGGTCTCGGGCTTCCTCTCTCCGGACGTCGACAAGGCCGCCCATCCCGAGGAGCTTCGAACGTACCTCCAGCAGTCGGGATACGTCCTCAGCGTCAACGCCAAACTCGGACACAAAAGCGACAAGACGGAGTTCCTCGAACACGCTCACCGGACGCTCGACCGGCGTGCGGAGGCGTTCAAACGCTACGTGAAGCGTGACGACTGGGACCTGTTCATGGGCGTGTTCATGACGCCCGACCGCATCAACCACTTCCTCTGGCGGGACTACGTGACGGAGGACGCCTACCACGAGGCGTTCCTCGAGTTCTACGCGGCGCTCGACGACTACATCGGCGAGATTCGGGACGCGCTCCCAGACGACGTCCGGCTCGTCGTCGCCTCCGCACACGGCTTCACCCAACTCTCCTACGACGTCTACTGTAACGAGTGGCTGGAGCGGGAGGGGTGGCTCTCGTACGCCGCCGCCGACCACGGCGCGTTAGCCGACATCGACGACGACACGCGGGCGTACTCGCTGGTTCCCGGACGCTTTTATCTCAATCTCGAGGAGCGTGAACCCCGTGGGTCGGTGCCGGCGGACGACTACGAGGCGGTTCGCGACGAATTAAAGGCCGAACTCAAATCGATGACCGGTCCGAACGGGAACCCGGTCGCGAAACGCGTCGTCGAACGCGAGACCGCCTTCCGAGGCGATCACGACGCCATCGCGCCGGACCTCGTGGTGGTCCCTCACGAGGGGTTCGATCTCAAGGCCGGCTTCAGGCCGCACGATGACGTCTTCAGCACGGACGGACCGCGAACGGGGATGCACACCTTCGAGGACGCTGCCCTGTTCGTCGATCACCCGGACGCGGTCGTCGAGGACGCCGACCTGCTGGACGTCGCCCCGACCCTCCTGACCCTGCTTGACGTGGAGTACGGCCGGACGACGTTCGACGGTGCCAGCCTGATCTGATCGGATCACACGCGACGGCTACGGGCCATCGGGGTCGGCGCTTCCGAACCGGAACTCGAAGCGAGCACCCGCCGGCTCGGCCGCGACCGCCCGGACCGTCCAGCCGTGGGCCTCGGCGATTCGCTCACAGATCGCGAGCCCGAGGCCGGTCCCCTCCGACCCGGTCGTGTAGCCGCTGTCGAAGATCCGATCCATCGCGGCGTCATCGAAGCCGAACCCGTCGTCCTCAAGGTAGAAACCGGGCGGCCGGGACGTCCCGGAGGACGCGTCGGCAGCCCCGTTCTTCGACTCCTCGGCGTCCCGGTCGAGGGCCCCGACGCGGACGGTAAGCGGTGCCGACCGGTCCGGCCGGCCATCCATACCCACGCCGGCATCGGCATTGTCGGTAGGGTCGGCGTTTTCGGCAGCGACGACGTTTTCGCCGAGTTCAACGCTTTCGACGGCGTCACCCTTGCCGCCGCCGTCGATCCTTCGCGAACTATCCGTGGACCCGTGTTCCACGCTGTTGTGAAACAGGTTCTCGAACAGCTCACGCACACGCGTCGGATCCGCCTCGAACGCGACCCCGTCGTCGACGACGAGCGTGGCCTCGCCGGTCTCGACGTTCGCCCACGCCTCGCGAGCGACGTCCGCAAGGTGCAGTTCACGTTGCTCGCCGACGAGGTGTCCGTCGCGCGCCAGCGAGAGCAGGTCGGTGACGAGCTCGTCCATCCGATCGAGCGCGTCGTCGACGCGGTCAAGATGGTCGGACTCCCCCGTCGAACGCGCCAGGTCGAGGTGACCCCGTGCGATGGAAAGCGGGTTTCGGATGTCGTGTGAGACGATCGAGGCGAACTCGTCGAGCCGGTCGTTCTGTCGGCGAAGGGTCGCCTCGCGCTCGCGGCGCTCCGTGACGTCGGTGTAGATGGCGTATCCGGAGGCGTTCTCGGTGCCCAGCTGGATCGGCACGACGTGGAGGATGAAATGCCGATCGCCGTCCGCGGTGCGCCGCGTCACCTCCCGACGAACGTTGTCGCCGTGTTTGAGCTTCGCGTTCAGCTCCGTCGCCTCGTCGAACGCGTCGTCGTCATCCGGCGGGATGATGTACTCGTCGACCGGCTCGCCGACGATCCGTTCGGCGTCGTACCCGAACGTCTCTTCGAAGGCCGGATTCACGCGGTCGACGTGTGGGACCCCGTCGACGTAGTCGTACGCGACCGCGGCGTCCGGGATGTTCTCGAAGAGCGCGAACAGACGGTCACGTTCGGCACGGAGCCGATCGTCGACCCGCAGCCGGCTGAGCGTCTCCTCGAGGTGTGACGCGAGCAGCTCGGCCAGTTCGAGATCCTGGCGGTCGAACGCGTTCGGAACCGTCGAGACCGTCTGTAGGATCACGTCGTCATCGACGGGCACCGTGAGCGCCGACCCGTACGACTCGTGATCGAGTGAACCGTCGACGATCGGCTCGCCGCTCTCGATCGCCGTCCCGGCGATGCCGTCGCCGACCCGAATGCGGTTCCGGTCCGCGGGATCGTCGTCCGTCGAGACGGCGACGGGTTCGATCCACTCGCCGTCCACCACGCCGACGATGCTGTGTCGCGTCGAGAAGACCTCGTCCGCGATGGCGGCCGTGGTGCGATAGGCGTCCCCGGGCGATCGGGCGGTTGCGAGCCGGGCGGCGCCGGCGTGAAGCCGCTCGATCCGCGTCGGTTCGGCGTCGGACTCGTTACGGAGCTCCTCGCGACTCCGCCTGGCGAACAGCCACCGAATCCGAGCCGAAAGCTCCCCGGAATCCGCCGCGACCGCGTCGACGATCGGGTCGGTCGCGACCGGATTCGAGGGGTCGGAACCAAACGCAACGATCGGGGTGCCCGCATATGAGCCCTTGATCCGGTCGAGGCCGGCACGGTCGACGACGACCAACGCGTCGGCCGTCGAGAGCTGATCGTCATCGACTGACACCGGCGGATGGTGACGAACCCTCGCCGGAAGCTCGTCGCTCACGGTCGCGTCGCGATCGGACGCGAGAACGGCGATCTCCCATTCGTCCGTCAGATGGCTGTGCACGCGTTGTCTCCCGAACGGCCGCGGGAAGTATATTTTTAATTAATGTCTTAATGACACGATGCCGGTCGCTCGTTCGGCGACGACCGCCATCCCCCCCATCACCTACCCGGACGGCCACCCCGGAACCCTTTTGGATGAACACGGGCCAGGGATCGGTAATGAGCGATCTCGAAGCGGAGTACCGCCTCGATTACTTCGAGGAGGAGGGATTCGTCCGACGGGAGTGTCCCTCGTGTGGCGTGTACTTCTGGACGCGAGACGAGGACCGTGAGCTGTGCGGGGAGCCCCCCTGTGAGGACTACAGCTTCATCGACGATCCCGGCTTCCCGGAGCCGTACAGCCTCGTCGAGATGCGCGAGGCGTTCCTCTCTTTTTTCGAGGAGCACGGCCACGAGCGGATCGAGCCGTACCCCGTCGCCGCGAACCGCTGGCGTGACGACGTCCTGTTGACGCAGGCGTCCATCTACGACTTCCAGCCGCTCGTCACCTCGGGAAAAACCCCGCCGCCGGCGAACCCGCTCACCATCTCACAACCCTGCATCCGCATGCAGGACATCGACAACGTCGGCAAGACCGGTCGACACACGATGGCCTTCGAGATGATGGCCCACCACGCGTTCAACACTCGCGAGGACGCCGAGGCCGACTACGCCTACGAGGGCGAGGTCTACTGGAAGGACGAGACCGTCGAGTACTGTGACGAGTTCTTCGAGTCGATGGGGGCGAACCTCGAGGAGATAACGTACCTGGAGGATCCGTGGGTCGGCGGCGGCAACGCCGGCCCCGCCATCGAGGTCATATATAAGGGAGCCGAGCTCGCCACGCTCGTTTTCATGTGCATGGAGCGGGACCCCGACGGCGAGTACGAGATGAAGGACGGAAATACGTACTCGTTCATGGACACGTACATCGTCGACACCGGCTACGGACTGGAGCGGTGGACGTGGATGAGCCAGGGGACCGCCACGGTCTACGAGGCGATCTACCCCGACGCGATCGACTTTTTAAAATGGAACGCGGGGATCGAACACACCGAGGAGGAACGCGAGCTGATCCACCGCGCCGCAAAGCTCTCCGGCCGGCTCGACATCGACGACGTCGACGACGTCGAGGACGCCCGCGGCGAGGTCGCGGAGAAGCTCGGCGTCGACGTCGATCGGCTGCGTGAACTACTCGAGCCGCTGGAGACGATCTACGCCATCGCGGACCACTCCCGCACCCTCGCGTACATGTTCGGCGACGGCATCGTCCCCTCGAACGTCGCCACCGGCTACCTTGCACGGATGGTCCTCCGCCGCACGAAACGGCTCGTCGACGACGTCGGCGTCGACGCCCCGCTCGACGAGCTCGTCGACATGCAGGCGGAGCGGCTCGGCTACGAGAACCGCGACACGATCCGCGAGATCGTCCGTACGGAGGAACGCAAGTACCGCAAGACGCTCGAACGCGGCTCCCGCAAGGTCGAACAGCTCGCGGACGAGTACGCCGGCACCGGCGACCCGATCCCGACTGAGGAGCTGTTGGAGCTGTACGACTCCCACGGCATCCAACCCGACATGGTCGCCGATATCGCTGCGGATCGTGGCGCCGAGGTCGACGTGCCGGACGACTTCTACGCGCTCGTCGCCGACCGCCACGAGGAGGTGACGGGCGGGACGGACGAGGAAGCCGAACGCGACGAGCGGCTCGGCGACCTCCCCGAGACCGAGAAGCTCTACTACGACGACCAGGGTCGAACCGAGTTCGAGGCGGTCGTTCTCGACGTCTTCGAGCGCGAGGACGGCTACGACGTCGTCCTCGACCAGACGATGTTCTATCCGGAGGGCGGCGGCCAGCCCGCCGACCGGGGACAGCTCTCCGCCGGCGAGACGTCCGTCGACGTCGTCGACGTGACGGAGATAGACGGCGTCGTCCTCCATCACGCCGACGACGACCCCGGAAAGGGCGAGTTCGTCCGCGGGCAGGTCGACGGGGAGCGCCGTAACCGCCTCCGGGCACACCACACCGCGACCCACCTGATCGGCCACGCGACTCGCGAGGTGCTCGGCGACCACATCAGACAGGCGGGCGCACAGAAGGGGCTCGACTCCTCCCGGCTGGACGTTCGACACTACGAGCGGATCACCCGCGAGGACGCCCGGGAGATCGAACGGGTGGCAAACGAG
>LFFM01002058.1_pt1 | contig 13507 bp, 12 predicted proteins | sample 643131 | NCBI WGS metagenome assembly LFFM01 (sample SAMN03777445, study PRJNA286221) | soda lake metagenome | biome: soda lake; feature: Kulunda steppe; material: water; isolation source: sample Tc-Br brine of Tanatar trona crystallizer | place: Russia: Kulunda steppe | collected 2011-07
GGCTGTGTTCATGAAAAGCCCAATCGTTCACAAAAAACTCTGAGTGTTCATGAAAAAATTGGTCCGTTCATAAAAAATAATTGTTTGTCATTTACTAATTCGAAGGGTTTCGGTTGCAACTTCTTCAACTATTATTAATACGTGTTTTTCCCCTTTTTTTTGTTCACCCTTGTCTTGTTTTTATCAGTTTAAAGCCATTTTAATTGGTTTAAACCTTCCTGGGATTTCGGATCGAGTTTTTGAGACATATGGAGCGGGCTTATGTCTGAAGAACTTCCACGGTTCAAGATTTTCATCCGGCTCCTTCATCCTTTCCCTGAGGATAAGGCTGAGAAGTATCCGAACTTAGCTCAGAGCAGGATGAGGTTGACTATTAAGCAAGTGGGTACAGAGGGATGTCCGTGACTGGAGAGAAAGCCAGTATCGTCGTTTAGTGGAGAATACTCTGGATAAGGGTATTAAGAGGAATCCTGACTACTTTCCTCTCGACCCTGAGTTAACTGATGAAATAGGTTTTGATATTACTCTCTGGGACAGGAGGCAGGAAGAGATAACTGGCGTCCTGTTCAAGGACGAGGAAATGGATATACCTGACAAGTACCTGGATAACTAAAGACTGTCAAAAACCTATGTGTAGGAGATTTTACGATATGGGTTACAAACACTGGTTTTCTGAATATGAACTGATTATTTAGGAGGCTGATTTGCTTGTACACGCTCTTTGGAATTATGGAGAGACAACTAACTATTGTTCAAAAAACTTGTCGAAGATTTGTAATAATGATTTAGAAAATTCCTAGTCTTGTAAATAAGAAAGATATTCCATTTAGTTCGGTAGATTTGGACAATACTATTTAGAAGTTTGATATTCTAACTGAATATATATGGTTCTAGAATATCCTGAAGAATATATCGTTAATAGAAAGGAAGAGGTTAAAGATATTGAACTAGTTTCTTCGGAACATGGCGAAGGCTTTCAGAAATTTAGAAAAGTGAAAGAAGAGCTTCAGAAAAATGAAGATGAAATAATTAAGATATTATCGAAAGACACAAATTATAATGTTCAGGACTGTAAGGAGCTTTTTACTGCTTCTATAGTTTTTCTAGATGATATAGAACAGTTTTATCAGGAAATTTTCAATAACTCTTATGATTGGGGTGCTAAAGATAAAGATATAAGAGTGAAAAATAGGCCTAAGGGCAAAAGTCTGATAATAACGCCTCAAAATGCTTTTTTACCGCTTTCTGTTATGTTAACGGCTTCTTCTTTAGTAGCAGGGAACTCTGTTTTACTAAAACCCTCTACTAGGCATAACGAAGATATTTATAAAGTATTGTCGCCTTTCACGAAACACTTTCCGGAGCGATTCAGGATAGTAAGGGTCAGTTCAAAGAAACTAATTGACTCTAAAACAATGGGAAATATTGATGTAGTTCATTATACGGGCAGCAGCGAATACTATGAAAATATAGGCGTTGAAGCAATTAAATCAAAGACCGACTTCTATGTTGAAGGAGAGGGGAATGGGCTCTTTATAATAGACGATAATCTGGAAAAATCAGTTGATACTCTTCTTAGATCTCTAACTAGATGCAACGGGCGTTTATGCACCACTCCTTCAGGGATACTGGTTAAGGAAGAACACATAGAAGAATTTAGATATCTTTTGAAAGAAAGAGTCGATAACTATAGTTTGGAAGTTGATATGGAAGGTATTACGGAGTATGCTATTGAAGAGTTTGGAAATGAGGCTCCTTTGATACTGGAGCCTCAAGAAGAGGTTATATCTCGAGAGATCTATGGCCCTGCTGCATGGTTGGACACATGGGAAGACAAGAAAGGACTTGAAGAGTTCTTAGATTCAAGAACGCACGGACTCAACATAACTGTTTTTACGAGTGAGACCGGGTTCTTTCGACATAAAAAAGCACAGGCTAGTCGGTACTGCTTTAACACTGATCCCACTGATCAGTCACCTTTCGAACCATGGGGGGCTCTAGGTAAAAGCGGACAAAGTCCTGGAAACACCTGCGTGGAGAAATTTACAAGAAAGACAATAGAACTAAGGTAAGTCAAAATGGATCTTATAGGAGAAATCGTAGATTCTAAGGATTTAGAAGAGGAAAGTATAGAAACTTGCTTACTGGGCTTACCTCCAATAGCGCCATACCATATAGGTTATGATCTATTCGCAGCAAGTATCAGGCATCTAGAAGACAAAGGGATTCAAACCGAAATCCTCTATCCTAGAATGCATTTTGAGGATTTACCAGATTTAGAAAGTAGAATGGATTACTACTCAACAATTCTGGGAGAATTCTCAAACATTACCCCTGAATTTAACTATGGTGATTTCCAGTTCAAGCCTAGTTATCAAAAAGAATTAATTAGAATATCAAAGCAGATCTCATCCTCTAGAATACCGCACGCTTTACCTTCGGGAAAAGAAAAGATCTTTGACTGTATGCTTGTTGCTTCTCAGATACTAGATCCTGTTTACCTAGATAAAGATATGGTTCTATCAGGTATGCCCCAAAGAAGAGTTTACATGCTCGGCAGAGAAATACTAGATGAGGATGAAAAACGCCCCATAGTCTTTCTAGAACTAGCAAAGGATGTAAACGGTAATAGACTGAAAAATTCCACATTAGATACAAGAGTGAACATACATGACAGCAAAAAAGCTGTTAGAAGCAAAATTCAGAAGATGAGCGAGGAAATTCTACAGCAAACTTTCAAATATTCGGTTGAACCATACTATGAGGATCCGGGAAGTTTAACAGGAGAAAACGTATCTAATAAGCTTATCCAAAGATTCGAGGAAATCGAGAAAACTCTTAGAAAAGGAAACAATATGAATTGGATAAATCGGGACAAATTTCAATAAAGCAGCACCTGGTTGATCTCATACTTTCTTTAGGACCTCTTCAACAACGCTCTCTGGAGACTTCTCAGCATCTATAGAAACCATGTCAAATTCCTCTACAGCACTTCGGTATTCTTCCCTAACAGTTTCCATAAAATCCTCATTTCTCTCGGATTCATCAAGCTCAGACCGATCATCAATTCTATCTTTCCTAACTTTTTCTGAGGCTTCTAAATAGAATATTTCATCAGGCTCTTCGAAATCGAATACATCAGCTAACCTGAAATTATCCTTACCAGTAAAGGCATTTCTATAAACTAGAGGCGAATAAAAGTACCTATCCAAGACAACATCCTGGCCGCTCTCAACCATATTGCCGACCTTATCCGATACAGTTGATGCTCCTCCTAGATAGAACAAGAATTCTGACTGATCGGAATAAATATCAGAGTCAAACAAGTGGTCTATTTCCTCTACTGCTTTACCAGGCATACTAGCATATTCGGATCCTAAGGCATCAGCAAGATTCTTAGCTACAGTTGTTTTACCTACTCCATCTAGACCTTCAATAACATAGAAACGACCCTTATCAGACATTTTAGATCTCAAACCTGTGCTTTAATTTTTGAACTAGATTTCACAACTCAAGCTAAATCCCGGCTCCAGGATTTGAACCTGGGACAAGTCGATCTACAGTCGACCGCTCTGCCAGACTGAGCTAAGCCGGGAAGTTTAGACTAGAGGTTGTTTTGTATGATTTATTATTGTCAATTAAGTATAAAAATCAAAAGAGTGGACGATTATACATAACTATGAACATATACAGCTCTACCGTTCTAGATACCAAATTTGGAGATGTAAAAGTTAACTATCACGAGTTTGTGGAAGGGGACTGCATAACACTGGTGTTTGGAGACCCCGAGGAAGAGGAAACTACCTTAGTAAGGATTCAATCTTCCTGTTTATTCAGCGAAAGCTTCCATACTCAAGACTGCGATTGTTCTAAACAACTAGACAAGTCATTCGAGGTAATGTCCGAGCAAGAGTCAGGTATAATTGTTTACAAATACGAAGAAGGGCGCGGTGTAGGTCTTAAGAACAAAATCAAGAGTATGGAGTACGAACGGAAGAACAATACCCATACCAAAGAGGCTTTCAGTGAACTATTCCGTAAAATGGACTACAGAAACTTCGATACGCCAGCATACGCATTGAAAGAGCTAGGAGCAGAAAAAATTCGGCTTATAACCAATAACCCTAAGAAGGTAGAAAAGATGGAGGAAAATGGTATAGAGGTAGTGGAAAGGGTAGATATCGACTACGAGACGAACGATAAGATTGAGAACTACCTAAATGTGAAAAAAGAGAAGCTTAACCACAAAATTGATTAAACAATGGAAATACTAGACAGAGAACTCCATGAAGATCTCTATATTGGAGATAGATTTGAACAAGACTTAGATAGCTTCTTTGATCGAAAGAAAATACAATCAAAGGAAATAATTCTTTTTACAGGAGAAAGTTTCTTCAAAAATTCAAAGTACTATAGTAAATTCGTCGAGAAGCTTGACTCATACGACAATCAAGTAGTAGAAGAACTACAGATATCTCCCAACCCTGAAGAAGAAACCGTCGATCAAGCAGTAGATAAGGCGGACTTCGACGAAGATGATACAGTGGTTTTCTCAGTAGGCGGAGGTTCAGTGATAGATTCCGCTAAACTAGCTACCAAAAAATCTGGGGAAGATGTCGAACACTATGTTCTACCAACTAGAATAGGTTCGGGAGCGGCATTCAGCCCTTTCATCATATTTGATAATGAAGAATTTAAGATAGGGGAATTCGATCCTGATATAAAACCGGAAGCAGTCTATGTAAACTCAGAGATTATTGCCGAGTTACCAGAAAGTTATATTATAGAAGGACTAGCTGATATTTTCAATCACGCATTTGAGTCTAAATACTCAGAAGCAGGCTCCGAAAGATCAGATGAACTTGCGGAACAGGTACTCAAGAAATTAGATGGAAAAGACTTCCTAGAGCTTGATCCTAACGAATTAGTAGAACTAGAGCTTAAGGCTATAAAATCAGAGTCAGAAGGACTAGTTTTATTCCCTCATGCCGCAGGACATTATGTAACATACAAGCAAGGAATATCTCATCCTGTAGCCAACCTCATCTTTACAAATACTTACATCAGCTATCTAGAGGACAAAAACATCAATGTTTCCGATAGGGAAAAGAAATTAGCAGATGAACTTGTAGAGCAACTCCAAATCAAAGAGCTTGATATAGTTCTTAATGAGGAAGAAGCACCGGAAGCATGTAGACTGGTTCAAAAGTACATGCCATTCGTATTCGAAAACGATCCAGCAGAACTTGACGAAGAAGTATTCGTAAATCTGTTCAAGAACGGAGGTAGAAGTTAGTATGGAAATAGATTTAGAGAACGAAGAAGTCACAAAAAAGGAGGCAGTTGAATTAACGGAAAACTTTGTTGAACAAGTCTTAATGGAGGAGGAATGGTTTAGAGAAATAGATGAGGGTAACGAATACAACCTACTGATATTTACAGGATCAGTGGTTCAAGGGAAAACGGACGGGCTCTCAGACCTTGATTTATTCTTATTATCGCCTCTAGAAGTTCAGGAAAAGCACGATCTACCTCCTGTATCCGAATACGAATACAAAGGACTGCCTGTAGAAGTGTCGCATGTAACCTCAGAGAAGCTTAAGTCTGATCAAGATACTAAGAAGCATATCTATTGGTGGAAAGATACGGAGATAATTCGCTGTAAGAACGAGAAGTATAAGCAAATACTTAGGAACGCTGGATCTTACACCGAAGAAGAAAAAAGAGAGGAACTATGGACACTAATGGTTCTGTATGAACTCAACCTCATAGATATGGAGAAATTAGTTAGAAGAGAGGATGAACTAAGCTTTGAACTAAACTTCCAAGACTGCTTGAAGCATTTCTGTAAGTTCATGCTACTTCTAAAAGATATTTCAAAGAGATTCAAATGGTACGGGAGGATGATGGAAAAGCATCACCCCGAAGTCTTCGAAGAAATAGAAGAAATAAGAAACCGGGAAGACATGGAAAGCAGGTTAGAAGGCCTAAAAGAACTAAGAAAACACTTCCGTCAAAATCTACAAGAATACGGTTTTGAAGAAGACGAGATTAATAACTGGCATAAGAACAATCTCACCAAGCTAAAATTCCAGAAGTACTAGGGTGCTAAGATTGGAAAGACTACTAGAAGACTTAGTGAAAATCAAATCCTATCAATCTAGCCCTAGTGAAATGAAGAAATGTAAGAATTTTCTGAAAACAAAGTTGAGAGATCTGGAGGTTCCTAACTCAACTATTCGAGATGTAAACGACAACATTATTCTTGATATAGATGCGGATAGTAACGAAACCCTAGGCATATTACTGCACTACGATGTGTTAGAGCACTCCAAGAAACCAGAATTTGAGGAAGAAAATGGTTTTTACAAAGGAGTAGGGGTTACCAGTGCAAAAGGCGCGCTTGCGGCAATTATACAAGCATTAGAGGAAGTCGAAGAATTCGAGAGGAATTTGAAACTTATAATTACAAAAGATGAAACGACAGGAAGCCACGAAGGAACTAGGCACCTTGTAGAAAACCATCAGGGACTGATAGAAGCAGATTACTACTGGATACCTGACTGTACAGATCAATACATTTCAATAGGAAACTATCACATCTTAGCAGCACACATAGATATCGAAGGAGACGGAGGTCATCCAGCTTATGACAAAATCAATAATAACACCAATCTTGAGTGTATCAAAGCGGCTGAGAAAATTCAGAGCCAGATAGAAAAAGAAGAAAAACGGTACGGTAGCGACGTAATTGCGAATATTATCTCTATGAAATCAAGTGATACATTCAACAAGGTACCGGAAAAAGCCCATATGATCGTAGAATTCAGATTGCATCCCTCGCACAGCTATAAAGAGTTAAAACAAAGATTAGAAGAAACTTTGGAGCAGATTAACGCTTCTATAGATTTCGAAATAGACGCTTATCCAGGTTTTGTAATCGATAATCCTGAAGAAATAGAATTGATTGATCAATTCAAAGAAGAACACGGTAAATCGTTGAAAATAGAAAAAGGAAACCATGATGGTGCGGTAATTGGTTGTAAAATGGAAAAACCGGTAATCGGGTTTTTGCCCGGTGGAGAAAACCTTCATACATATCAGGAAAAAGTCAAGAAGAGAAACTTAGAAAAAATTAGGAAAAATTTAATCCGGTTGGTGAAGAGTTAAAATGGATGAAATTGAAAATGTGCTTCGAACAGAGTACGATTTTAACCAAGTAAACTCGATTAAAGATGTAGAAGAAGGGATAATGAATGAATCGTTCTTCTTCAATGATGAGAATGGTGATACTTACTTTGTAAAGAACTACAGCTTCTATCCTGAAGAGAAAATTAAGAAGAGTTATAGAGTCATGGAGAAAATTAAGCCAGAGATCAAAACTAATACAATAGTGAGAAATCTTCAAGGAGACCGTCTATGCGTATCTGAAGGGTTAAAAATAGAAGTCTCGGAATTTATAGATGACGCAAGCACTGTAGATGATCTTTCAAATATTGATAAAGAGGTAGTTGAGGAAATGGCGGAAACGCAAGCCATTTTTCATTCCAAGGTCGAGGATTTAAACCTTGATCTTGAATTCCAAAACATTCTAGAATTTGAATCATTTAAACCAGTTTTAGACGATATAGAGTCAAAGATAAGCTCTAAATCGGAAACCACAGATTTTGATGAGAAAGCTTTGGAAGTCATTTCCATAAAGAAGGATCAAATAGAAAGGTACAGGCATCTAAGTCAAAACGAAAAAGTAGAAGATCTACCTACGCAGATCAATCACGGAGATTTTTTACCTAACAACTGCTTTTTTGATAGAGGCAAAGAAATGAAGTACCTAATCGACTTTGAGCACATAGCAAATAGCTACAGAATATACGATATCGTGCATTCCTCGCTTTGCGTTTCCAAGGAGCAGGACTTCGAGATACCTAATAGCGGAGACTACGATCTAGAAAAATTCTGCGACTTCATAGAATCTTACGACCGTCAGAATAGCCTTAAAGATGAGGAGCTGGAATACCTGCCGCAGGCGGTTCTTTCCATGTCGATAGGTTCCGACCTTGTTTTATACGGGTTCTATATTGCGGGAAACGAAGCAGTTAAGAGCAAGATGCCGGAAGATATCGAAGCCTACCGGTGGTGGGAAAATAACTATGAGCAGCTTGAAGAGAAAATACAAAGTAGATTCAAAGATAGAGACCTTGATTTCCCGGATTTGGAGCCTTCAAATTATTAAATGTTTTATACCTATATTGATCTAGGTAACTAATATGGAACCAGATCAAAAGTTCGAGCTTATAAGGCAAAATACCGAAGAGGTACTTACTGAAGAAAGTCTAAAGCAATTAGTTGAAAGCGATACGCCTCTTAAGCACTATATAGGTTTCGAAATATCTGGAAAAATACATTTAGGAACCGGCCTAATGTGCATGTTAAAAGTAAAAGATCTTCAAGAAGCTGGTGTCGAATGTAACATCTTTCTTGCTGACTGGCACAGCTGGATAAACAACAAGCTTGGAGGAGACATGGAAGTAATACAAGATGTCGCGGTAAACTACTTCAAAGAAGGACTTAAGGCAAGTCTAGAATGTGTTGGAGGAGATTCTGAGGATGTGAACTTCATTCTGGGCTCCGAACTTTACGAAGAAAACGAAGAATACTGGAGAACAGTAATAGACATCAGTAAAAACACCACTCTTTCTCGAATGAAAAGAAGCATTACAATTGCTGGGAGAGAAGAAGGTGAAAGCGTAGACTTTGCAACGCTTATCTACCCTCCAATGCAAGTGGCAGATATATTTTCACAAGGAATAAATATCGCTCAAGCAGGAACGGATCAAAGAAAAGCACAAGTAATAGCCAGAGATGTAGCGGGAAAGCTAGAACATTCGCCGCTGAAAGACAAGGATGGAAACATTATAAAACCGTCCGTAATCCACCACCACCTAATCTTAGGACTTGGAAAACCTCCAAAATGGCCAATTAGTGAGGAGGAGAGAGATGAACTATGGACGGATTTGAAGATGAGCAAATCTAAACCTAAAACCTGTGTGTATATTCACGACTCGCCTGATGATATCAGAGAGAAGCTTAAAGATGCTTTCTGTCCGGAAGGAGAAATCGAGTTTAATCCGGTGCTTGACTGGTGTGAACATCTGATTATGCCTCTAGTCGACGAGATTAAGGTAGAGAGGCCAGAAAAATACGGAGGAGATGTAGTTTATGAGACATATGAAGAAGTAGAGAAAGACTTTGAACAAGAAGAACTGCATCCTCTGGACTTGAAAGAAGCAGTGGCGGAAGAGCTTATAGATATCCTTGAGCCAGCTAGAGAGCATTTCAACAAACCAGAAATCAACGAAATGCTTAAGGAAATGAACAATTTAGTGGTTACTCGATAAATTTTTCCCTCCTACCACAGTTTCACATATTTCTTACTCTTCCTTTTCTCAACTATCTGTCAAGAAAAATTTTGTTTAGAAGAACTCTATCAAAGATTATATTATTTTAGACATAATTCCCAGACATGATTGACACTCATGCTCATATAGGCGGAGAAAGCTACTTCGAAAAAGCGTTAGGTAAGGAACCTCTAGTAGGTACAGCAGAGGAATACAATGAGTTTCTCAAAGAATTTGATCTAGAACATGGTTTAGTGTTCCATCACGCATTCACAAGATACTTCGATCCAGAATCTAGAGATCAACAAGTAATGGATACAACAGGGCGTATGCCCACACCATACCACGAGGAAAACAGAAAAGTTATAGATGCGGCTCAAGACTTCGCAAGACTACATCCGGTATTGGAGTTCTCTGTTGGAAAGCATTCAAATGTAGAAGATGTTCGAGAGCTAGCTGAAAGACACTCTGACATTACAGCGTTGAAAATACATCCTAAATCCAGCCACTCTGACCTGGCAGATGTTCAAGGTTCGGGTATACTCAAAGTAGCGCAAGAATACAACCTACCGATCATCAGTCATCTTGAGAGCGACGAATGGCCAAACACAGCAGATTTTGATTTAAGAAGCTATTCATCCCCCGAAAAATTGCTTAAACTAGCTGAAAATAATCCGGATGTACTCTTCCAGGGAGCACACCTAGCTAATTTCTCTGAATCGTTCCTTGAAAGCGCATCTGAACTCGATAACCTATATGTTGACTGCTCGCCACCAGTAATGCTAACCAACATGGAGGATCATATGGCTTCAGATGCATTAAGACTAGACTATGATAATCCTGTCGAAGTACTTAACGAACTAGTGGACAAATATCCAGACACAATTGTGTATGGTTCGGATTATCCTTACATGAGAAAACACAATCATGTCTTAGAGGATGAGGGAGAGATACTGAACAAAATTTCTCAAAAAACTTTCAACCAGCTTGAAGAAAATGCCGAGGAGCTTTACTCATCTCTAACTTAGGATAAAGAAAAATTTAGAGATAAGAGAAAGAGATCAATGCTTTAGAACTGATCGGGGTAAGCTTCTCTACGAAGGCTCTCGTCCTTAAATTCCTCTCTTATTGGCTCAATTATTTTATCGATTTCTTTAGCTACCCCTTGCTTCAAATCCTCTGGATGAAGTTCTTCCTCTCTGTAAGCATCTTCCAAAGCCTGATAGTCGCTAAATGAAACATTACCTCCGTACTCCTCAGGTCTTTCAATTGTGAACTCTCTATCTTCCTGTTCGAGCTTAGGGTAAACGAGATGCTTGGCGAATTCTAGAACTCCGTTGTCTTCTATTTGCCCTGGTACTATTTCAGCACCATTGACTTTTTCATATATTTCGTCTTCCGTATCGTGGATACTTATTTTTGAGTCTTCTCTCGAAGAGCTCATTTTACCTCCTGAAAGTCCGGAAAGCATTGGTGCTGAGATCCAGATTGGTTTATCTTCCTCAGGCAGGGATTCTCGGGCATACATGTAAAGGCTTCTTTGGTCTCCTCCTGAGTAGGCTATATCTGCTCCGAGAGCTACAGCATCTTGAGATTGCATTGGCGGATAGTCGTATACGCTTGCGTTCCATTCTCCGTCATCATTTCTTGCTACTACATCACCTAAGGCTCTTTCCATCCTATTGGCTGTGGTGTTGTACTTCATTCTTCTTATTGCTCGGAGGTATTCTTTTTCGAATTGGAACTCGCTTCCTCTTATGAAGTCGATTTCTTGGGTTTCTCCGCCTAGACTGTCTATTATTGCTTTTAATCCTTCTTCGTAGTATTCACTTCTTGCATCGATTAGTTCTTCGTCGGTTTTTTCTGCGTCTATTAGTGCGTGCTCGTCTGCTACGAGAACAGTGTTTTCTATTCCTGCTTTTTGGAAGTCAGGTATTTTGTTTAGTGTTAGAAGGTGTCCAACATGTAAGGTTCCTGTTGGTGCGAATCCGATGTAGCTGCTTGGAGTTTTCTCCTCTTCTAGAAGCGCTTCTAGTTCTTCTCTGGTCACGGCTTCATCTGTTCTTTCTAGTAGTGTGTCCAGCCTATCTTCAACAGATTTCATGTTGCTTCTATGAGATAATCAGGACTATAATGTTTTAAACATCATATGCCAAAGTTCGAAAAAGGAAAACCCATTTATTTTAGTAATAAACTCATATCAATATGCCTGACGCAAACCAAACCTGGCCAAACTACGAAAACTACTGTCTACACAGGATACCGGGAACCATCGCAGAAGTACTAGGAACTCAGATCGAAAGAAAGGCCCTGCCGGAAGATGTTAAACCTTCCAGAGAATATGAAAACGTAGTACTGATACTCCTAGACGGATATGGATACAAACACTGGAAGCAGAACAACGACAAACACGCCTTCTTATCCAACTTAAAAGAAAACGGAGAAGAAAACAAGCTAACATCAATATATCCTTCCGAAACCGCATCCGCAACAACAGCACTAAACACAGGATTAACCAGTTCCCAACACGGCTTAATAGGATGGAACATGTACTTCGAAGACTTTGAAGCCTATATCAAAACACTTCCTTTTACAACCTCAGAAGGAGAAAATCCTACCCAAGTACACGGCGAAGAATTCAAACCAAGTATCTTATTTGAAGAAGAATCCATCCACAAACTGCTTTCGGATCAAGGAATAACCACGCACGCAATTATACCCAGACATATAGAAGGAACGGAAGTTTCCAAACTAGCATTCGATGGAGCAAAACGAAAACCATACCTCAGCTTAGCAGACCTATCAGTAAAACTTAGAGAGGAACTAGAAGCAGCTGAAAATCAAAACTACTTCTATACCTACATATCATTAATCGACAAAGTCTCCCATCTAGAAGGAACACACTCAGAAGAATACCAAGCACAACTATCTCAAGTATCTCATGCGCTACAAGAATTATTTGTAGATAAAATAAAACTGGAAAAACTAGACGACACACTAATTATACTGACAGCTGATCACGGTTTTACGGATGTCGATCCTGAAGAAAACATCGATTTACTAGAATACGATATTGTTCAAGAGAACTTGGAAAGAAAAGAAAACGGCGAGAAAGTTTTACCTTTCGGAAGCCCTAGAAACACGCATCTGAAACTAAAAGAAGGAACGGCAGAAGAAGTAAAGCAAAATCTTGAGCAGGAGCTTGATGCTCACATATGGACGCGCGAAGAGGCACTAAACCAAGATTTGTTCGGAGAGGAATACAGAAAAGACTTTGGTGAACGAATTGGCGACCTCATTATATGTCACAAGGAAGTAGGAGTCTGGCATGGCGGAGAAGAAGAGGAAATGAAAATGATAGGATTCCACGGCGGCTTAACAAAGGAAGAAATGGAAATACCATTTATAGCAGCATCACTAAAAGATTTAGTATAGACTTCTGAGCTTTTCTATCAATGTTGGCGAACTATATGCGTTTATTTTAGAGTTTCTAGCTTTACTAAATGCTATGTAATAGTAATTCAAAACCTCGCTGAAGCACCGAACTGTTTACGGGAAACCGTGGTTCTATTAGGTCTGGAGCTTTGGTAGGTATTAGGTTCGCCGTTTTCCACCTTACTTCTTCGTATCTGCCTTGGTAAGCTGCGGTGATTTCAACTGTTCTACTGTGGTTTTTCTTGGTGCCTGGCCGAAATGAAAGTCCTATATTACTTTGAGTCTGTAGTTCAGTTTGGACAGAGCTATCGGCTTCTAACCGAGCCTTCAAGAGTTCAAAAACTTCCGACTATGTTATTCGAATTCTTGTTCTAGTTTTTTTCTTACCCATTTGGATAGGTTTAGGGCGTTTTCGTCTATGATTTGGTAGTGTTTTGGGTAGAGTTTGATTGTGGTCATTTTGAGTTCTTCCGTGTCTTCTGACATAACACTAATCGTATATACGGATATATATTTAAATGTTAGCCAACAACTATTGTATATACTAGTATATACCAAAAGGTGTTTTTGGGAATGGAAAAATCTCCGAGAGAAAAAGCAGAAGAAGCCCTCGAAAAAATAAGACGTAACGAAGGAGAATACAGAGAAAGAGAGCCTAAAGACAGAGACTGGAA
>LFFM01002059.1_pt1 | contig 13492 bp, 12 predicted proteins | sample 643131 | NCBI WGS metagenome assembly LFFM01 (sample SAMN03777445, study PRJNA286221) | soda lake metagenome | biome: soda lake; feature: Kulunda steppe; material: water; isolation source: sample Tc-Br brine of Tanatar trona crystallizer | place: Russia: Kulunda steppe | collected 2011-07
AACGGCGATCCGTGGCCGCCCGAGCGCTCGCGATCATAGAGGAGAGTTCGGACCAACTCGAGCAGCGGTCGGACTCCGTCGCCCGTCACTCCAACACGTGCTGGGTGTCGTAGGAGCCGAGCACGCGAACCCACCCCTTCTCCGCGATCGCCTCGATGTCCTCGATCGCCGCGGCGGTCCGATCCTCGTAGAGGCCGGCATCCACGTCGAAGTGAAAGAGGTAGTCGCCGAGCCGCTCGCCGCTGGGCCGCGACTCGATCCGCGAGAGGTTGAGGTTGCGATCCGCGAACGCCTCCAGTAGTTCGAGCAGGAGGCCGGGATAGTTGTCGTTCGGGTAGACGATGAGCGTCGTCTTTCCGCCCGCGTCCGACCGCGCCTCCATGGGCGCGACGACGAGGAAGCGGGTCGCGTTCGAGGTCCGGTCCTGGATGTCCTCGGCGAGGATGGTGAGGTCGTCGCCGGCGTTGTCGGGGTGGCCGATGCCGGCGATCCGGGCGTCCTCCCGGGCGCGCTCGACCCCGCGGGCGGTCGAGGCGACCGCCTCCAGTCCGACGTCGGGGTGGTGTTTCTCCAGCCAGTTGCGACACTGTGCGAGCGCCTGCGAGTGGCTGGCGACGACCTCGAACTCGGGCGTCTGTGCGAGCAGCGCGTGTCGGATCGGCGTGACGACCTCCTTCGTCACGGCGACGTCGTGGTCCGCGAGCGCATCGAGGCTCTCCGAGACGGATCCCTCGATGCTGTTCTCGATGGGGACGACCCCGCGCTCGAACTCGCCGGCGGCGACGGCGTCGACGATGGCGGTGACCGATTCGCGGAACGACACCTCGGCGGCGACGGCCCGCGCCGCACGATGAGAGTACGTACCGGCGGGGCCCAGGGTGACGGCGTTCATCGACCGAACACAGACGACCGGGGGAAAAAAGCGTGTGGGCCACGCGACGGCTACCGCTCAGGTGAGGCGGCCTCGAATGAACCGACTACCGTTCGGGATGTACCGGCGCGTCAAACCCGCCGCGGACGAGCGGCTTCGCGACGTGCCGACGGGCGGCCGGCGGCACCTCGTACCAACCGATCTCGATCGATCGATCGATCGATCGGTCCACCTTCCCGGGAGCTGCAGTCCCACAGTCCCGGCAGCGATATCCCTGATCGCGGCCCGCCGAGGACATCCGTCGTCCGCAGTCCGGGCACGTCGGCGTCGACCGCTCGGTCCGCACGAGGTCTCGAACCGCGAACTTCTCCAGTTTGAGCGTCTCACGGAGGGCTCCGCCGTCCCCGACCGAGCGGTGCTCACACTCGCCACAGACGACCACGTGATCGCCGGGCCGCAGCGCTCGGATCCGGTCCCGGAACCTGCCCGTGGGTTCGAACGCGACGCACGTGAGGTCGCCGTGGCCGGTTGTGGTGGTCGAACCGGCCGAGCCAATCAGTTCGGTCGATCCGGCCGAGTCGGCCGGGTCGACCGGATCGACGAGGGGAACGTGCACGTGCCCCCCGCGTTTCGTCTCGGGATCGTCCGCCACGACTCCCTCGACTCGGTAGCCCGCACCGTCCCGGAGGTCGCCGATCCGGCCGTCGGCGAGATGGGCGTCCGTTCCCTGATTCGTCAGAAACGTCGCCCTCCGGTTCACCGGTTCGCTCCCGATGGCGCCGGCGACCGAACGGCACGCTTCCGCGTCGTCACCCCGGATCCCGTGGAGGATCGGGCCCGGCGCGTTGGGGACGCAGACGACCTCGCCGGTCCCCCGGTCAACCGTATCCCAGACGGTCGGATAGCCCTCGTCGGCGGCCGCGAATACGGAGTCCGCGTCGACGTCACGGGGCGTCCCACAGCGATGGAGTTCGCGGTAGGAGACGTGCTCGACCGTCCAGTCGTCGAAGGCGGCCGGCGCGCCGATCGCGGCGAGCGCCCCGATCCGTCCGCGACCCGGATGAGGCGGAGAGTTCGCGTGTTCGGTCTCCGCCGTGTCGCCGACGGCGGCGTGTTGGAATCCGTGGGCGTCCGCGACCGCGACCGCCTCGTCGATCGTCAGCCGTTCGCGAAGCGCTCGTCCGGCGAACGCGGCGACGTCGTCGGGGATCGCCATCGCCAGGTTGTCGTCCGGCTCCGCACCAACGTCGGGACCGTCCGGATTCGGAGACACGTCGAGGTCGGCGACGACGACGCCAGGCGAGGTTCGATCGTCGCCGACGACCGCGAACTCGCGGACGGTTTCGCGTGCGATCGAGAGCACGTCCGGTGGCGACGCTCCGGTGACGTGGAGCGCGACGGCCGCGTTTCCTCGGGTTTTGTGTTTCACCGCAGGATTGAGTCGGACGAGGAGCCGTCGCTCGACGCGGCCGGCGGCGGCGCCGAGACGCTCGGCGAGCCGCGTCGCGACGTAGGTCGTACACATCCCGTCCGTTCGGGAGTCCGTGTCGTCGACGGCAACGATGGGCACGGACGCCCTTTGTGGGCACCGCCCAAGCCGGTTTCGACCCGAACCGAGGGGGCGCGGACGTACCGAGTGACGGTGCCGAATCGAATATATATACGCTCCGATCATCGAATTCCAGAAAAACGCATGCAGGCGAGCGGAACCGCCGCATCGGAACTGACACAACGTATTTATATTACGAGTGGCTTACCATCGGGTATGTCCCGGACTGCGCTGATAGGCAATCTCACCGCGATGCTGGAGGACGCGGGCTTTACCGTCAGCGACCGGTGTGCGGTCCGGCCGAAGAGCTTCGACGTGGCGGCGAGACGCGAGGCGGACCTCGTACTCCTCAAGATCCTCGGGAACGTGGACGCGCTCGACGCCGAGACCGGCGCGGAGATGCGCCGATTGGGCGAGTACCTGGAGGCGACGCCGATGGTCGTGGGACTCCGAACGCGAGACGAGGATCTGAAGCCGGGGGTCGTCTACTTCAGACACGGCGTACCGGTGTTTAACCCCGACACCGCCTACGAGCTGTTCGTCGAGGGGATGCCCCCGCTCATCTACGCGGCGCCCGGCGGGCTCTACGTCAGCCTCGACGGCGACTTGCTCGCCGACGAGCGCGAGGAACGCGGCTGGTCGCTCGGCCGCCTCGCGACCGAGTTAGGGGTCTCGCGGCGCACCGTCTCGAAGTACGAGGACGGCATGAACGCCTCCATCGAGGTGGCGATCCAGCTGGAGGAGCTGTTCGATCAGCCGTTCTCCAGCCCCGTCGACGTGTTGGACGGCGCCGAGGACGTCCGCGACGCGGATCCGACTCCCTCCGCGCCGGACGCCGACCCGGACGACGAGCACGTCGTCCACGTCCTCACGAGCGCCGGCTTCACCGTCCACCCGACCGCCCGCGCCCCCTTCAAGGCCGTCTCCGAGGACGACGACGGCCGGGCGATGCGGATGCTGACCGGCCACTCGGAGTTCACCCGGGCGGCGGAAAAGCGCGCCCGCATCATGTCCTCCATCGGCGAGGTCGCTCACACCCGTTCGGTCTACTTCACCAAGGAGGATTCGAAGCGGAAGTCCGTCGACGGCACCGCGCTCGTCTCCTGTGAGGAGCTGGCGTCGATCGACGACCCCGACGCCATCCGCGACCTGCTTCGCGAGCGCGGTGAGGCCCCTTCGGAGGCGTGACCGCGGCCCCGTGAGGAACCCCCTCGATCCGCGCGTTACCGACCGAACAGTCGACTGAAGAAGCCGCCGCGTTTCCCTTCGTCTTCGTCCTTCTCGTCGCGTTCGGTCGAGAGGGCCGTCTCCATCCCGGAATCGTCGTCACGGAAGGGAACGCTCCCGGCCAGCTCGTCCTCCGGATCGTCGGACGCCGCTTCCGAGCCCTCCACGTCGACCTCGGCGGACTCAACGGCCTCCCCGTCAGCATCGTCCGTAGACTCGACGGTAGACTCGGCCGGGGCGTCGTCGTCGGTCTCGCCGACGGCGGAATCGTCAGCGGTTCCGTCCTGAGGGACTCGGTCGGCCGCATCGGTCTGGGCGGCTTGGTCGGTCGCATCATCGTGATCCTCGGTGTCGACCGCTTCAGCCGACACATCGGGCTCGTCGGCGTCGTCCTCCCCAACTGGTTCGGACCCCTCAGCCACCTCCGGTTCCACGGCATCCTCCGACCCCTCAACCCCCTCCGGTTCCTCGGTGGTTCCAACGGCATCCGCCGTCGCGTCCTCGTCGGGCTCGGGTGCGTCCGCGTCGGCTTCCGTCTCGTCCGCGACGATGATCTCCTCGGCGTCGTCGGCCTCGCCGATCCCGACGGGTCCGGGGTCGGCGACGATGATGTCGTCCTCGTCGCCCTCGGCGGCGGACGGATCGGTCCCACCCCCCTCGTCCACCCCGCCGGCGCCGACTTCGTCATCGGCCTCGTGGGCTCCGTCATCTGCCTCGTCGACTTCGGCGGCCTCGTCAGCGGCGGCTGCGGCGGGCTCCGGGATGGATACGCCGGTTAGCTCCCGAGTCAGTGCACGGTATGCACGGGTCGCGGGGGCCGTCGGCGCGAACGTTACGAGCGGTTCGCCCGCCCGGCTCGCCCTCCCGACGGCCTGATCCTCGGGAATCCGGCCGAGGACGTCGGTCTCCAACAGTTCGGAAACGAGATCGACGGCCGATCCGTTCGGGTCGGTTCGCGTGATGGCCGCGCCAGCGACGGTGCCGCCGAGCCGCTCCGTGAGCTGGCGGGTCTTCTCCGTGTCTCCGAGCGCGTCGCGGTCGGGCGTCGAGACGAGCAGCGTCTCGTCGGCGAGCCCGAGCGGGAGCGTCGACTCGTGTGAGAGCCCGGCACCGACGTCGAGGACGACGTATTCGGCGTCCGTGACGGCGTCGACGACCTCCCGGAGAATCGCCGGCTCCGCCTCCGCGTACGCGTCGAGGTCGGCGTCGCCGGGGATCACGCGAAGTCCGTTCGGCCCCTCATGGACCGCGTCCATCGGATCGGCACGCCCGGCGAGGACGTCGTGGATCGTGGTATCGTCGACGCCGGGGTCGATGCCGAGCGCGCCCGAGAGGTTCGCCATGCCGACGTCGGCGTCGATCGCGACGACGTCGGCGCCCGACCCGGCCAGCACCGTCGCCACCGCCGCGGCGGTGGTGGTCTTGCCGACTCCACCCTTCGCCGAGGCGACCGCATACACCGTTGCCATACCGTCAGGGTCCGGCGACTCCTACTTAAATGTACGCGGAGAACGGCTCGATCAGCACAAGCGGCCGGAATGAACGTCGGCCTCGTGCCGCCACGTTGGCCCCGGAGACGCCGCGTCGTTTCGCAAACACCTTATACGTCGCTCGTGGAGTTTTGGACGATTAGTGAGAATGGCGAGACCAGAGGTGCTCGACCGGATCAAGGAGGCCGAAAAGGAGGCGGACGAGATCATCGCGGAGGCGGAAGCCGACGCCGACGAGCGCCTCGCCGAGGCTCGTCGGGACGCGGATGAGATCCGCACGGAGGCCGAGCGGGAGGCGTCCGCGGAAGCCGACGAACGACTCGAAGCGGCCCGCAAGGAGATCGCGGAGCGTCGCGAGGAGATCCTCGAGGCGGGTCGTTCGGACCGCGACGAGCTCGAACGCGAGGCACGAGAGCGTATCGACGACGCCGTCGACGACGCCGTCGAACGGTTCGAGGCGTCCGTGAAGGCACACGCAACGGGGGAATGAATGGTCCTTAGACCGGAGCAGATGAGCAAGGTGTCGGTGACGGGGTCGAAGCGCGTCATCGACGACGTCATCGAGGCGACCTACGAGCATCGCTCGTTGCACGTCACGGACTACGACGAGCGCTACGAGGGCTTCGAGCCGGGACAGTCGCTTGAGGGCGCCGAGGAGGTGAACGAACGACTCGTGACGGTGCGGTCGCTCGAGAGCATCCTCGACGTCGAGGGCGACGAGATCGACGCCGGCGGCGCGCTCGACGACGAGGCACTTGAGGCGGAGCTCGCGGACGTCCGTGAACGAGTTAACGAGCTGAACGACCGTCGCGACGAGCTTCGGACGGCGATCCGCGACCGACAGGAGGAGATCGAACGGATGGAGCCGTTCGCCGACCTCGGCATCGAGCTCGACCTTCTCGGCGGGTACGACTCCCTGGAGGTCGTGGTCGGCGAGGCGAAGGCCGACGCCGTCGAGGCCGCACTGGCCGACGCCGACGGGATCGAGGCCTTCGAGACGTTCTCGGGCGGCTCGGTCGTGGCGATATTCGCCCGGCCGGCGGTCGACGCCGAGGCGGGCGTCCTGCAGGACGCGCTCGTCGGTGTCGATATCGCGCTGCTCGAGGTCCCCGACGCGGAGGCGAGCCCCGGCGAGTACGTCGCCGAGCTCGAACGCGAGCGGGCAGCGCTTCGCGGCGACCTCGAGGAGATCGAGACGAAGCTTGCGGCCGTCAAGGAGGAGGCCGCCGGCTTCCTGCTTCGTGCCGAGGAACAGCTGACCATCGAGGCCGAAAAGAAGCAGGCGCCGCTGTCGTTTGCGACCACGAAGAACGCCTTCATCGCGGAGGGATGGATCCCGACGGACACCTACGACGACTTCGCGGCGGCCATCGCCGACGCGGTCGGCGACCACGCCGAAGTCGAGGAGCTGAAACGCGCCTCGTTCACGCCCGACGGCGACCATCACACGGAGACGGTTCACGGGGACGACGGAAGCCACGGGGCGGACGATGTGGCGACCGAACGTGAGGCGGCCACCGACGGCGGCCACGCGAAGCGCGACGAGCCGCCCGTCGTGCAGGATAACGGCGGCGCCGCCGGTCCGTTCGAGCTGCTCGTTCAGGGCTTCGGCCGACCGAAGTACTCGGAGTTCGACCCGACGCTACTCGTCTTCCTCACCTTCCCGCTCATGTTCGGGTTCATGATCGGGGACATCGGCTACGGCCTGTTGTACGCGGGCATCGGCGCGTTCATGTATCGCTCGTACGACGGCGCGATGCGTGAGATGGGCGCGGTCGCCATCTGGGCCGGCGTGTTCACGATCCTCTTCGGGATCTACTACGGGATCGACGTCTTCGGCTATCACGCCTACCCGCTGTTCGGCATCGAGGCGTGGGAGGTCTCCAAGGGACTCTCACCGGGTGCCAACGAGTGGGCGCTGGCGTGGCTGGTGGTGAGCGTGCTCTTCGGCATCTTCCACCTGAACGTCGGCTACGTGCTCGGGTTCGTGAGCCTGTATCAACAGCACGACCTCAAGCACGCGATATACGAGGGCGCCTCGTGGCTCCTGCTGCTCAACGGGATCTGGATCTGGATCTTCAGCCAGCACCTTCCCGGTCCGAAACCGGACTTCATCTTCGAGTCGGCGTCGGTCCTCACCCTCGGTGCGGTGAGTTTCGCCGGCTTCCCGGCCGCGGTCGGGATCGCCGGGCTGGTCGCCGCGGCGATCGGGGTCGTTCTGATCGCGATCGGCGAGCCCGCGGAGCTGCCCGAAGTGCTCTCGCCCGTCGTCAACGTGGTCTCGTATGCCCGGATCATGGCCGTCCTGCTCGCGAAGGGCGGGATGGCGCTCGCGGCGAATCTGCTCGCGTTCGGTGCCTACATCGACGACGGCGGCGCGGGAAGCTTCCACTTCATCTTCACGCCGAGCAACCTCGCGAGCGTCCAGGAGCGGGCGGCAGCCGGCGAGGTCGAACTCGTCTTCGCCGGCATGACGACGAGCCCCGACTTCACTGCCATCGGCGTGGTCGCCGGCATCCTCGTCGCCATCATCGGTCACATCGTCGTCCTGCTGCTCGGCATCACGGCCGCCGGCATCCAGGGGATCCGCCTCGAGTACGTCGAGTTCTTCGGCAAGTTCTATGAGGGCGGCGGCGACGAGTACGAGCCGTTCGGCTACGTCCGGCGGTACACCGCCGACGAGTAGCCGTCAGCGTTTATATACGCTTTGTAGAAGGCGCGGGTGCCAATGCATGTGAACGAACCCCATAGACGTGGGTTTGAGACCGCCTGTCGGTCGTTCTCGTCGGTTCGTTTGGGAAGCTTTATGTCTCCTCTGGAGGCAACTACGAACTGTTCGGAGACGAGCAACCGCAACTACTACCAATGCTTGAAGCTACCAACGAACTCGGGAACGTGGTACTGCAGGAAGGAACGCTGACCGACCCAACGGCTGCCGCCGCGCTCGCGGTCGGTCTGGCGGCGCTCGGTGCCGGGTACGCGGAGCGGGGGATCGGATCTGCCGCCGTCGGCGCGATGGCCGAGGACGAGGACCTGTTCGTCAACGGGCTCATTCTGACAGTGCTCCCCGAGACGATCGTCATCCTCGCACTCGTCGTCGTCTTCCTGGTCTAACCAGCCTCCCTCTTTCCAACCAATGAGTTTGGATACCGTCGTTGAGGACGTTCGAGACGAGGCCCGCGCGCGTGCGGAGGAGATCCGCGAGGCGGCCGAGGCCGAGGCCGAGGAGATCGTCTCCGAGGCGGACGCCGACGCCGAGCGCATCCGCGAGGAGCGACTCGCGGAGGCCGAACGACAGATCGCCCAGGAGCGCGAGCAGACGCTGTCGTCGGCCAAGCTCGAGGCCAAACAGGAGCGGCTCGCCGCCCGTCGTGACGTCCTCCGGGACGTCCGGGAGGGTGTCGAGGAAGCGATCGCCGGACTCGAAGGCGACCGTCGCCGCGAGCTGACGGCGGCGCTTCTCGACGCGAGCCTCGCGGAGTTCGACGCCGACGCCGACGTCGCCGTCTACACCCGCGCCGAGGACGTCGAGCTGCTCGAGGAACTGGTCGAGGGACGCAACGCACAGGTCGACGGGGAGATCGACTGTCTCGGCGGCGTCGTCGCCGAGAGTGACGGCTCCCGCGTTCGCGTGAACAACACGTTCGACTCCGTCCTGGAGAACGTCTGGGACGACGAGTTGCGAAACCTCTCGGAGCAACTGTTCGACCAATGAGCGCAGCCGGCAGCTCGAATCCGGAGTTCGTGGTCGCACGGGTTCGCGCCCGTCGCGGAAGTCTGTACGGCGACGAGGAGTACCGCAAGCTCACCCGGATGAGCCCGTCGGAGATCGCCCGGTTCATGGAGGAGTCGACCTACGACGCGGAGATCAACGCGTTGGGAAGCCGCCACGCCGGCGTCGACCTCATCGAATACGCGTTAAACCGGAACCTCGCAAAGCAGTTCGAGAGCATCCTGCGCTGGAGCGAGGGCGGGCTGTACGACCTGATCGCCCGCTATCTCCGGAAGTTCGACGCGTGGAACGTGAAGACGATCATTCGGGGGATCTACACCGGCGCAGGCACGGACGCGGTCGAGGTCGACCTCATCCGCGCCGGCGAGTTCGACGAGCGACGGATCCGTCGACTGCTTGAGGCGGACTCGATCGAGGCCGTCGTCGAGGTGCTCGAGGACACGATCTACGGCGAACCGCTTCGGGAGGCCTACGCGGAGTACGAGGAGACGGACACGCTCGTCCCGCTCGAGAACGCCGTCGACCGCGCGTTCTACGAGCGCCTGCTCGGAAACCTCCCGAACGACGAGCCGACGCGCCAGTACGAGGCGTTTCTCAAGGCGGAGGTCGACTTTCGAAACGCCGACAACGCGCTCCGGCTGGCGCGGTCGGGCGCGGAGATAGACCCCGCGGAATACTTCATCGAGGGCGGCGAGCTGTTCACCCGTGACACGCTCGCGCGTCTCGCACGAAATCTCGACGAACTCGTCGAGTACATCGCCGACAGCCAGTACGCCGACGAGCTCGGTCCGGCGCTGCGCGAACTCGAGGAGGCGGACAGCCTCATCGCGTTCGAACACGCGACCGACGCCGCGTTATTGGCGTACGGCGACCGGCTCGGCACGATCCACCCGGTATCGGTGACGCCCATTATTTCGTACATCCTCGCGAAGGAGCGTGAGGTGGAGAACATTCGGGCGATCGCCCGCGGGAAGGAGGCCGGACTGCCGGCCGCCGAGATCGAATCGGAGTTGGTGATAACATGAGCCAGGAGATCGCCGTCGTCGGCAGTCCGGAGTTCACGACCGGCTTCCGGCTCGCCGGCGTCCGAAAGTTCGAGAACGTGCCGGACGACGAGAAGTCGGAGCGGCTCGACGACGCCGTCGAACGGGCCCTCGATGACGAGGGGACCGGCATCATCGTGATGCACGACGCGGACCTCGAACACCTCTCGCGGGGGACCCGCGAGCGGGTCGAAGGGAGCATCGAGCCCGTCCTCGTGACGCTCGGCGCCTCGGGCGCCGGGAGCGGCGGGCTGCGCGACCAGATCAAACGAGCCATCGGGATCGACCTGATGGAGGAGGATGACGACTGATATGAGCAAAGCAGAATCCACGGAGACCACCGGAGACGGTGTCATCCAAAGCGTGAGCGGTCCGGTCGTGAGTGCCCGCGACCTCGACGCCCGCATGAACGACGTCGTCTACGTCGGCGACGAAGGACTCATGGGGGAAGTGATCGAGATCGAGGGCAACACCACGACCATTCAGGTGTACGAGGAGACCTCCGGTGTCGGCCCCGGTGAACCCGTCGAGAACACGGGCGAGCCGCTGTCGGTCGATTTGGGCCCGGGGATGTTGGACGCCATCTACGACGGCGTCCAGCGCCCCCTGGACGTGCTGGAGGGCAAGATGGGAAGTCCCTATCTCGACCGAGGGGTCGACGCGCCCGGCATCGATCTCGAGGCGGAGTGGGAGTTCGAGCCGACCGTCGAGGTCGGCGACGAGGTCGGCCGCGGCGACGTGGTCGGGGTCGTCGAGGAGACCATTACCATCGATCACAAGGTGATGGTTCCGCCGGACGCCCTCAAGGAGGGCGAGACGGCCGAAGTCACCGCCATCGAGGCGGGCTCCTTCGACGTCACCGAAACCGTCGCCGAGCTGTCGAACGGCGTCGAGGTGACGATGCACCAGGAGTGGCCGGTGCGTGAGCCCCGTCCCTCGGAGAACAAGAAGACGCCCCGAAAACCGCTCGTGTCCGGCCAGCGCATTCTCGACGGCCTGTTCCCGATCGCGAAGGGAGGGACGGCCGCGATTCCGGGCCCGTTCGGCTCGGGCAAGACCGTCACCCAACACCAGCTCGCGAAGTACGCCGACGCGGACATCATCGTCTACGTCGGCTGTGGCGAGCGTGGCAACGAGATGACGGAAGTCATCGAGGACTTCCCGGAGCTCGAGGACCCCGCCAACGGCAACCCGCTGATGGCGCGGACCTCGCTCATCGCGAACACGTCGAACATGCCCGTCGCGGCGCGTGAGTCCTGCATCTACACGGGGATCACGATCGCAGAGTTCTACCGCGATATGGGATACGACGTCGCGTTGATGGCCGACTCCACCTCGCGGTGGGCGGAGGCGATGCGCGAGATATCCTCCCGGCTGGAGGAGATGCCCGGCGAGGAGGGATACCCCGCGTACCTCGCCGCCCGGCTGGCGCAGTTCTACGAGCGGGCCGGCTACTTCGAGAACGTCAACGGCACGGAGGGGTCCGTCTCCGCGATCGGCGCGGTGAGTCCCCCCGGCGGCGACTTCTCGGAGCCGGTCACCCAGAACACGCTGCGTATCGTGAAGACGTTCTGGGCGCTCGACGCGGACCTAGCGGAGCGCCGTCACTTCCCATCGATCAACTGGAACGAGTCGTACTCGCTGTACAAGGATCAGCTCGATCCGTGGTTCCAGGAGAACGTCGAGGAGGACTGGGCCGAGAAGCGCCAGTGGGCGGTCGACGTGCTCGACGAGGAGACGGAGCTCCAGGAGATCGTCCAGCTCGTCGGGAAAGACGCGCTGCCGGACGACCAGCAGCTCACCCTCGAGGTCGCCCGCTACCTGCGGGAGGCGTATCTCCAGCAGAACGCGTTCCACCCGGTCGACACGTACTGTCCGCCGGAGAAGACGTACCTCATGCTGACGACGATCGAGACGTTCAACGACGAGGCGTTCAAGGCGCTCGAGGCGGGCGTTCCGGTCGAGGATCTCGTCTCCACCGACGCCGCCCCGAAGATCAACCGCATCGGCGTGCAGGAGGACTACGAGGAGTACGTCGCGGATCTCAAAGCGGAGATCACCGAGGAACTCCGGAGCCTCTACTAACATGAAAGAATACCAAACAATCACCGAGATCAGCGGCCCGCTGGTGTACGCCGAAGTCGACGAGGCGATCGGCTACGACGAGATCGTCGAGATCGAGACGGCACAGGGGGAGACGCTGCGCGGACAGGTGCTCGAATCCTCGGAGGGTCTCGTGGCCATCCAGGTGTTCGAGGGCACCTCCGGCATCGACCAGAAGGCGTCGGTTCGCTTCCTCGGCGAGACGATGAAGATGCCCGTCACCGAGGACCTGCTCGGACGGGTGCTCGACGGCTCCGGCCGGCCGATCGACGACGGCCCGGAGATCGTTCCCGAGGAGCGACAGGACATCGTCGGCGCCGCGATCAACCCGTACTCCCGGGAGTATCCCGAGGAGTTCATCGAGACGGGCGTATCCGCCATCGACGGCATGAACACGCTCGTTCGCGGCCAGAAGCTGCCGATCTTCTCCAGTTCGGGCCAGCCACACAGCGAGCTGGCGATGCAGATCGCCCGCCAGGCGAGCGTGCCCGAGGAGGAGGCCGACGGCGAGGAGGGCTCCGAGTTCGCGGTGATCTTCGGCGCGATGGGGATCACCCAGGAGGAGGCCAACGAGTTCATGCAGGACTTCGAGCGCACGGGCGCGCTGGAGCGCTCCGTCGTCTTCATGAACCTCGCGGACGACCCCGCCGTCGAGCGGACGGTCACCCCGCGGATGGTGCTCACCACGGCCGAGTACCTCGCCTTCGAGAAGGACTATCACGTGCTCGTCATCCTCACGGACATGACCAACTACTGTGAGGCGCTCCGTGAGATCGGCGCGGCCCGCGAGGAGGTGCCGGGCCGGCGTGGCTACCCCGGATACATGTACACCGACCTGGCACAGCTGTACGAGCGTGCGGGTCGGATCGAGGGCCGTGAGGGATCGGTGACGCAGATCCCGATCCTCACGATGCCGGGTGACGACGACACCCACCCGATCCCGGACCTGACCGGCTACATCACCGAAGGGCAGATCTACGTCGACCCCGACCTCAACAGCCAGGGGCTCCAGCCCCCCGTCAACGTTCTTCCAAGCCTCTCGCGGCTGATGGACGACGGGATCGGCGAGGGGCTCACCCGGGAGGACCACGGCGGCGTCTCCGACCAGATGTACGCGGCGTACGCGGAGGGGGAAGACCTTCGTGACCTCGTGAACATCGTCGGACGCGAGGCGCTCTCCGAGCGCGACAACAAGTACCTCGACTTCGCGGACGCCTTCGAGACGGAGTTCATCGACCAGGGCTTCGACCAGAATCGCGGCCTCGAGGACACCCTCGACATCGGCTGGGACCTCCTCTCGATGCTACCGAAGGAGGAGCTCAACCGGGTCGACGAGGAGTACATCGAGCAGTACTATCGCGAGGACGACTCCGAGCGCGAGGTCGTCGAGGCGGCCGACTGATCCACCATGGCCAAGGACGTCAAACCAACGCGCAAGAACCTGATGGCGATCGAGGACCGCATCGAGCTCTCCGA
>LFFM01002060.1_pt1 | contig 13491 bp, 11 predicted proteins | sample 643131 | NCBI WGS metagenome assembly LFFM01 (sample SAMN03777445, study PRJNA286221) | soda lake metagenome | biome: soda lake; feature: Kulunda steppe; material: water; isolation source: sample Tc-Br brine of Tanatar trona crystallizer | place: Russia: Kulunda steppe | collected 2011-07
CCACAATCCAGGGTTATAACCAGTGATGGCTTTAATTCTTTTTTGATTAACTCAACTGATTTTTTTGAAAGCCCATATTCATCCCGATATCTATCACCACTTAATATTTTGATATTAGCTCTAGAATCAAATTTTTTAACTGCCTTATAAAGAATAGCAGCCGATGTCAGACCATCACAATCAAAATCGCAAAAAATAACTATTGAGCCATGTTCAATATGTTCTTTTAATAAGTCAATCACATTTTCTATATTTGGAATATCATTATAAGACTGAAGTTTATCTATAGAAGGACTAAAAAAATCATTTAACTTCTTTCTGGTATTAAAGCCTCGCTTTATTAATATTTTACTAATACTTTCATCTAAATTATATGATTTTGCTATCTCTTGATAATTCATCTTTTCCTCCAATTAATAAGTTTTATTTCTATTAATATAATATAACATCAAATATATTGGATAGCAAAAATCTTAAAGACTTGACAAATAAATAATACTTATAGTATAATTTGAGCAAGTAAATTGTTAAAAAATTTAAATATTTAGGTTGAGATATTAGAGAGGCCTTTTTGAGCAGTAAATTCTCCGCTGGATTTCTGTGTCAAAAAGGTTTTTTATTTCAAAAATTTAGAGGAGGTATAAAAGTATGGCAAAATTATTTGGTGATTTCGATAAGCTAGAATCTGATTTTGCTGATTTTGGTGAAATGGTTGGGGTTTGTATGACAAAATCTCTTGAAGCCCTTTTTCTTTATTTAGAAGAAGGAGAAAGTGAAAGGGTTAAAGAGCTTACCAGTATTGTCCATAGATATGAAAGCAAAGCAGATGAGAAAAGACGGGATATTATTACTAGCATTTTAAACGGTAGCTTAATGCCCCATACCAGAAGTGATATGTTAAACTTAATTGAATCTATTGATGATATAGCTGACTTTTCAGAAGATATTATAGATGAGATAATCTTTCTTGGCTTAAAATTTGAGTATCTTGAAATTGAAAAAACTAAAGAGATGAAAGAATTGCTTTTAGAACAATATAGTAAATTAACTAAAGGTTTAAACCTTCTCTTTAAAGATATGGACCAGGCTTTAGTCTATGCCCATCAACTTGAAGAAATTGAATCTAAACTTGATGATATAGAAGAAGAATTAATTAGAAGTGTTGGGCAGAATGAAGATCTAGATACGGCCAGTAAACTTTCCCATCGAAATCTGATAAAAAATATATCTGACCTGGCAGATGTTATTGAAAAGGTTGGAGATGTAATAGAGATAGTAATCTCAGTAAGACGAGGATAGAGTAGCTAAGAAAGGGGAATTTCTATGTGGTACCTTTTATCTGGAGTATATTTAGGCGGAACTCTTGGAGCAAATGATGCAGCCAACATCTTTGGAACTGCTGTTGTTACTAAAGCTCTTAAATTTAAAACAGCTGCTCTATTAAGTGTAATTTTTGTTATTATCGGTTCTGGTCTTGAGGGTGCTGGAGGCATGGAAACCCTTGGTGGCCTGGCAGAACAGACACTTTTAACAGCCTTTTTAAGTTCACTGGCTGCTGCCCTTACTGTTACTTTAATGACCGTACTGGAATTGCCAGTGTCAACATCACAGGCTGTTGTTGGAGCCATAATTGGTGGCAACATCTTAACAGGAACTGTTGACTTTTCGCCACTTATACCAATTTTATTTGCATGGATATTAACTCCGATTGGAGGCCTTGTGATTTCTTTTATTCTATATAAGTTATATTCAATATTTGTACAACATAGAATTAATAATCTTAAATATTTTGAGACATTTGTTAGGGTTGGACTTGTACTGGCAGGAATGTATGGAGCCTATTCATTAGGGGCCAATAATGTCGCCAATGTTGTAGGTGTATTTGTTGAAGCTGGCATGTTTGAACCAGAACTTGCTGGTATTATAGGTGGTATGGCTATTGGACTTGGTATATTTTTTAGTAGAGGAGTCATGGAAACCATTGGCAGAAGAATTACTGCTTTAACGCCATTAACTGCTTTAATAACAGTCATAGCTCATTCTATAACACTTTATATCTTTGCTAGAATAGGTATACCCGTCTCATCATCCCAGGCTATTGTTGGAGCAGTATTAGGGATTGGTCTGGTCAAAGGCACTAATATGATGGATTTTGAAATGGCTAAAAAAATTCTCTTTGGCTGGATTGGAACTCCATCAGTTGCCTTTTTAATTGGGATAATTTTAAATATTATCTTTTTATAATTTATTAAACTACTTGCCATAAATTATAGTTAGTGTTATAATAATAACATCAGTAATTTTCATTTGCCCCATCTGTACCCTCAGATGGGGTTTTGCTATTTATTTTTTAATTTTTCAATAAGATTTTTCACCCTTTTTTTTGCTTCCTCAGTTTCACTTATCTCCTTTTTAAATTCTAATGAAAGAATATCACTTTCATTTGACTTTTCTGGAAGATATTCAACTGGTATTTCAAAACTATATTTCTCTTCTGGTCTAATTAATAAAATAGCAATTCCATTTTCAATCCTATCGACTGTTACTTTCATAATATACAACTCCTGGATTATATAGTTATTTGATCTTTCCATCTATTAAACTTGTTTGAATCAATTCCATCGACTTCTTTTATTTCTTCAATTGTCTGGAACTCATCATTGTCCTCTCTATATTCAATAATATTATCAGCAGTTACAGGTCCAACCCCCCAGAGTGATTCAAGTTGAGACTTAGAAGCCTGATTAATATTAATTTGGCTATAATTAGTTTCTGAATCTTCAGGTTCGCTTATTTCAGATTCCTCTGCTTGATCTAAATCATCTTGATTTAATCTATTTGTTTCAATAGAATAATACTCCCCATCTGTATTAACAATTATATCACCATCTAAATCATTTCTATAAATCTCAATATCATTTTTCTCGAGTAAATTTATAACTTCTGGCGCTGGATGATTAAATCTATTATCCTCGCCTACCTGGATAACAGCTATTTCAGGATTTACAGCTTCAAGAAAATAATTATTAGTAGAAGTTCTGCTGCCATGGTGAGCCACCTTAAGGATAGTTGACGAAATATCAATACCAGTACCTAAGATTTCTCTTTCAGCAAATTCCTCAATATCACCGGTAAATATAAATGATATCTGATCATATTGAAGATAAGTTACAATAGAAGAATCATTCAAGCTATATTTTTCTGTATCTTCGCCAGGGTGAATAATATCAAATGTCAGATTATCCAGTTCTATTTTATCTCCTCTTCTAGGCGTTTTAAAAGTAAGATCTTTTTCATCTATTAAAAGTAAATAATCTTCATAGGTCTGAGATGTATGGACTCTACCACTATCATAAATAGCATCAACTGGAAATTTTTCAATTACTGCAGATAAACCTCCAATATGATCAGCATGAGGATGAGTAGCAATAATCGCATCAAATCTATCAACGCCGGCCTCATTTAGATATGAAATTAATTTCTCTTCAACACTGGCAAATCTATCACCACCATCAATTAAAACTGTATCACCTTCTTGATGCTGCAAGAGAATAGCATCTCCCTGGCCTAAATCGATAAAATGAACTGTTAATTCTGCTGCAACATTAAAACTGAATATCAGCAGAAATGCGAGTGCGAATATTAAAATTAAAAATTTATTTTTTCTAAAGATATTAATCCCGCCCTTCTAATAACCTAATTAAACATTTCTTAAAATTTTTATCTTCCTCTGGAGTTCTCTTGCTATGAGTTGGGTGACGTTTATTTGCTCTCCTCATTTTAGCATATAAATGGCGTTTAGCCAGAAGATTATCTATATTTTCTTCAGTATATCTATTGCCTGAGTTATTGAGAACAGTAGCTCCTTTTCCTAAAACCAGAGCAGCCAGTCCATAATCCTGAGTGATAACTATATCACCTGCTTCGACTCTATTTATTATCTCCATATCAACTGACTGAGATTCTATATCTAACTTTTTAATCTTAGCATAATCAGATTCTATCTGATGGGCATAATTAGTAAAAATAATTAATTTATAGCTAAATTCTTTTGCAATCTTTTCAGTTATCTGAATTACTGGAGATCCATCTCCATCGACTAATATCTTAATTCCTATCACCTGACTTTCTATTGCCAAATTTTAATTTTTTTAGGACTAGAATATAATAAAATTTTTATTTTATAATTTTCCTAACTTATTATAAACTACTTACGTTCAAAAGAATAACCCAAGAATTAATAAATGAACAGGATAAAATAAATAAAAGAAATATTTTAATTTTAACCCCTGTTTACCACTATAAAATTTTATCAGAATAAATGAAATAAGAGCAAAAAGCTGAATATAATAAAATGTTGAATCTCCAGGATTCATTAATCCAATAAATAAATAAAAAAATCCATATAAACCTGTTACTGATATTAACATATACTTATAATCATACCTGAAATGATGAATAAAGTAGATTAAAAAAACACCAAAAAACCTATAATCAGCACCAATAATATCTGCCAGAGATGCTAGCAATACAACTGGTATGATACTTCCAAATCTATCACTAAGAGCAATTGCAATTAATCCTAAAGCTAGAGTGACAAATATATTTAATCCAGAATCAAAACCAAAGGCCAGCCAGAATGGATATTGGGATATTATTGCAAGTATAGCTAGCCGGGCCAGATATTTATTAAAATTTGAAGTATGGCAATAACCTTCAGTTATTAAAAAAGCAAATAACGGAAATGCCAGTCTCCCAATGATTCTCAGAATAATAAGATCAGGGAAAATAACATAACCAATATGATCAATTAACATTGTTGTAATAGCTATTATCTTTAACTGAAATGAGCTCATACTATCATCTCTTTTTTAGATACTTTTTAAAATAATTTCTCTAACCTTACTTAGTGCTTCTGGTAATTTATCTGGATTACTGCCTCCTCCCTGAACAAAATCGGGCTGTCCTCCACCATTACCATCCAATATAGGCATTACTTTTTGAATTACTGGGTTCAAATTAAACTCAGCTATATCTTCTGATCTTGCCAGTATCATTCTTGCAGTCTTGCCATCCTGCTGCCCGAAAACTACTATTCGCTGATTAACTGAAACAAGCAAACTGGCCAACTCCTGGACTTCTGTAAACCCGAGATTATCAAAACTATTAATAATAAGTTTATACTTTCCTATCTCCTCTGCATCCTTAATTAATTCAGCTTCTTTATATTTTAAAAGTTGGCTTTTAAGATTATCTATTGTATTTGATTTATTATTTAGTTCTTCTAATAACCTATTAGTTTCAGCTATAATTTTCTTATTATTAACAGATAGTTTATCTCTTAAAAAAGCTGTTAAATTATTTTTGAAACGATAATCTTCAACTGCTCTTTGTCCACACAAAAAATGAAATCTGGTACCTACTTTATAATTTTCTGACCCAATTACTGAAATGATTCCGATCTGACCAGTACTTTTAAGATGTGTACCTCCACAGGGATTTCTATCGAGGCCAGCTATCTTTACAATCCTGATATCATCTTCGTTGTCACCAGGATATTCAATTGAGATATCCTTATTTTTGTATATAAAATGATTACATCTAGTTTCAATCTTTTCTATCTCTTTCTGAGCAAGTTTAATATCTGTATCAATAGTAAGGCTTGATTCTCCTAAATGAAAACCTATTGTTTCTGCCTGATATAAGTCCTTTGCAACTGCAGAAAGAAGATGCTGACCTGAATGCTGCTGCATTAAATCAAAACGTCTTTCCCAGTTAATCTTACAATCCAAATCGATTTTTTTAGAGGGTAGTTTATCCCCAACATGAAATATCTTGCCACTATCCTCATAAACATAACTGATCTTACTCTCTCCTATACTTCCATTGTCTGCTGGCTGTCCGCCACCTTCTGGATAAAAAGCAGTCTTATTTAATCTAATATGATATTTCCCTTTCTCTTCAAAATAATCTATGATATTTGCTTTAAAATCCTGTTTAAAGGAATCATTATAATATAATCTTTCTGTCATTTTCACACCTCAGATATTAAAATTTAAGTTCTAAACCGAAATATGTCTTTACCTCTTCAGAACTGGCTGCCAGCCCAAGTCTAGGAACCAGGTGCAACCAGTTGGCAGTTCCTGTTTCTAATAGTAGCTCAAATCCACCACTTAACAGATTATAATCATAACTCTGATAATCAATAAATGGTTTAATAAAAAGATCCCCAAAAAATATATTTGGATTCCAACTTCCCTGGTGAATTTCAATTAATTTATATGTTAAATCAGCGCCTATTTTATAGCCACTATTCCCTGATACCTCAAACTCTCTGGCAGAATAACCTGGCTTTAATTCCTGACTTAATGATGTATCAATAGTCAACCTGCCCTTTGAAAAAAGTTTCTGATATCTTATGCGGCCAAAATATTCCTGGCCAGAGAAATTTGCCTGAAGATTTAATGATAGTCGGTGGCCAGGATACCTAAAACCAATTCCTGAACCAAATCTATGATAATTAAAATCAGTCTGATAAAAAAGATCAATTACTGAAAGGCCATTTAAATTAGAACGATACAGAGGATAATTAAATCTCAACTGATTATATCTCCCTGATTCCTGACCAAAATTATTATAGCTAATAGTTAATGGTGCCAGCAATCTACTGGTAATATTAAAATCAAAGCTTCCTGCCTGATTTAAACTCAACTGATAAGAATTAAGCCCGGTTCCATCTTCACTATATATAAATACTGGCAACAATCTAACCTCAGGATTTAATAGATAACCAATATTACTGGTGAACCCATTGTTTACTCTAAGCTCCTGGCCAACCTCAGCAAGATCATAATTAATTTCCGAGCCAACAGTTAAATTTTCAACAGGTCTTGCCTGGTCATAATTCACTTCATTAATATCCTGTCTATAAATCGCCATTCCATCCAGGTTAAAGCTTAAATGATAAAGTTGATCATTTGCAATTACTGGATTTCTTGCATAGATATCATCTGTTAGTTGATAAGATTTGCCTGACTTTAAATCATAACTATAAATGGCTTCATAATCAAAATAATTAGCTACATAATAAATAATATCTCCAGCAATACTTATCTGTTTCTCAGGCATTTTAGTTGCCACTATCGGATTCAATTCAAGATTCTCAGGATCCAATAAATTAATATTCCAGGCAGACTGATTACCTTTGCTCACCGTTATTAGCATATCCTGATAGGCTTTTAATTCTCCGATTAACTCTGAAATATAGCCAACCTTTTCAACTTTTCGATCCTTATATTGATATACATATGAGCCATAATTATCTTTCCTGGCAGTGGCAAAATATATGCTGTCATTTAATACAGCAAAATCTCTAATTTCATCTCTTATAAGCTTTTCTTTAACTCCAGTTTCTAAATTCAATCGATATAAATTAGTAACAATACCTCTGGTATTATTATAAATATTTGGATAGCCAGACTTGCTATCACCTAAAAGAAAATAAGCATAACCATTTTGAACCTCTATGCCACCATGAATACCTGCTACAGTTTCTAATAGAACTTTCTCCTGACCTTTAATCAAATCAAATTCTATCAGCCGATTAATCCTGTGATATTCAAATGGAGCTGAACTATAACTATTGGATTTAAAATAATATAAGCTCTCATCTTTAGATGTCATCCCGGACAGATAGCCATTTTCATTAGATAAAATTTCCTGACCTGAAAATTCAAAATCCCAATTATCTTCGATAAGAAATTCTTTAAAATCCTGATATAACTCTGAAAAAGCCTTGCCATAAACCTCTTTAGCAGCTCTATCCAGTCCAATCCCAGGGAAAAAATTACCAGTGATTGCCGCCCAGTAATAAGCACCATAGGTATTAAATAATTCAGAGAACTTAGCTTCACCATATTGATTGGCAAGATAATCAATAAAAACAGCACCATATAAATACTGCTGGCCTCCAGGAAAATAATTATGATTATAAATTATCTCCTCTAATTCTGGTAAACTTTCTTCAGCAGCTGCTCTGTTTGCAAACCAGCGATAATAGCCACCATTTAACCTTCCTTCTGCTGGTGACTGTTGAGACTCAATGTAGATGGCCAGACCCTCAATCAACCAGAGAGGACTATGAATATTAGGTGACATTATATCACCAAATATTCTAGTAGTCACTTTGCTGCCTCCAGAAACATTCTGGAGATGAGCCATATGGGTAAGTTCATGAATCCCCAGTCTTCTCAACCAATTTTCATAAGTGGCTCTGCCAGCAATACTGGCAGGATTATTAGTAAATATACCCATCTTATTAAAGACAGGGTTGGCATAACCATTTGTAAAAAGTCCAATATCTTCAAGGGTTAAACTTATTTTATAGTCAAGTTCATTCCCTGTTAATCCTGCAATTTCAGAGCGATGCTTTTCCAAATAATAAAGAGTTTCAATAGCCTGAGACTGATAACCTTCTTGAAAAAATACTTCAAAATGGTCTGTTTCATAACTCTGCCAGTTCCATATATTGGCTGCACTGCTGTTCCCTGAAATACAGGCAATAAGAAATAATATAAATACTATTAGAATAAAATTTCTTCTTAATTGATTCAGCACCCCTCCTACCTCCTCCTTCATCTCTACTACCCTGATTCATAGATATAAGTAAAATTATTTTGGTTTTATTTAATTCAAATTATAGAGATTAATTTCACTCAAAATCAGATACCTATTAACTATATTCTATCTGAACTGAATTGCCTCTAAAGCCTGATTCAGCATTCTCTACCAGTAATTTAAACTACATGCATTATTTTCATTTTATCACTCTATCTATTATATAATTCTCGTTTTCTCCTCTAATTCCTGCTAAAAAACCTAAAGTAGGTAATAATATAAAGAGGCAGGGTAATTAGCCCTGCCAATTTAGTAGTATTAATTTATTATATAATTAATATTTTATTTAGCCTGCTTATAATTTTTATTTTCATACTTTGCTGATTGATTCTTTAAGAAGTTATCCTCATAATCATCATAGATATCAACTACTAATGATACCATTCCTATTAGGGCAATTAAGTTCGGTATGACCATTATTCCGTTAAAAGTATCAGCCATTTCCCAGACTATTGGAACTTCAAGAGTTGCACCAACAATTACAAATAATAAAACGCCTATCCTGTAAGGAGTTAATCCTGATTTACCAAATAGATACTTTATATTTGATTCTCCAAAATAATACCAGCTTATAATAGTTGTAAAGGCAAAAAAGAATAATGCAATTGCAATAAAGTTTTCTCCAGCATTTCCAAAACTTTCAACAAAACCTGCCTGAGTTAAAGCTGCTCCTCTAGCGTCAGTTGCTTTAAAAACTCCTGTAGTAACAATAACCATTGCTGTCATTGTGCAGACAATAAATGTATCAAAAATAACTCCAAAAATACCAACTAAACCCTGTTGAGCTGGATGCTTAACCTTAGCAACTGCATGAGCCTGAGGAGTTGATCCCATTCCAGCTTCATTAGAAAATAAACCTCTGGCAATACCATATCTAAATGTCTGCTTAATACTAACACCAATAACATTAAGTCAAGGAGGTTATTAAATTTAAAAATTTTAAGTTTTTTTAGAATTGTATGTATAATAAATATATATACAAAATAAAATCTAGCCATTTTTCAGGCTAGACGACTAATGCAATTAATTTCTATAATTATTCTATTATCTCAATCCGATCTTTGCCAGCTTCTTTGGCTTTATATAAAGCTTCATCTGACCTCTTATAAAGACTATCAAGGTCATCATCAGGTCTTATTGCAGTTATCCCAAAACTTAAAGTTACAGTCTCTGGAATAGATTCTAATTTTATACTCTTAAGTTTCTGTCTAAACCTTTCTGCATAATTACATGCATTAGTTGTATCAGTTTTGGTGAGTAAAATTGCAAATTCTTCACCGCCAACCCTGGCTGCCATATCTTCTTTTCTAGTTTCCTGATTTAGTAACTGGCCTAAACTTTCTAAAACATCATCTCCAGCAGAATGGCCATATGTATCATTAATTTCTTTAAAATCATCAATATCTGCAATGATTAAAGATAATCTGTGCTGATGCCGCTGGGATTGAGCTAACTGTTTTTCAAAATATTCCATGAAGGCTCGTCGATTATAGAGATCTGTTAGTGAATCTTTTCTAGAAAGTTCTTTAATCCGTTGATTGGCTTTTTCTAATTTCATATTTTTTTTGCTTAGTTCTCTGGTAATACTTGATAACTCATTATTTAATTTGGATATCTTATTCAAAACTTCTTCTCCCTCTGAACCTGTATCTTCACCGATCAGACAATAGTAATTTTCTAACTTGAATATATGACAGATATATTCTTTTTCCACTTTTTTAATTGTAATATTTTGATCTAATTCTAAATTAAATTTATTATAATTTTCTTTTGTTGGAAAACTTAATAGTTCCATGCTATTACCAGTAAAAATGTTTCCCAGTGTTTGATTATATAACTTTTCTTCAGAAATATTAACTGCTTTTTTAAACCCCTGATTAAATTCTAATATTTTCTGCTGATTATCATAAAAAATTATAATATTATTAGTTAACCTGTCAAGATAGGTGTCAAATGGATGAGGACAATTTTGATGAATTTTTTCTATCATTATTTATTCTCCTCCTGCCACCAATCTTCTACAATCTCAACTGCTTTCTCTGAATTCCTGGCCCATCCATCTGCCCCAGTCTTCTTCCAGAGTCCAGGATTTTCATTAAAGACTTTACCACCAACAAAAATTTTTAAATCTTCAAGCTCTGGAGTAGCTTTAATCTTATTAACTGCATTTATAAGATTTTCTAAATTAAAACTCATAGAAACTGATAATCCTAGAGCAAATGGCTTATGGTCGACCAATAACTTAATTAAATCAATTAAAGGAGTATCTGCCCCTAAATACTTAACATCCCAACCTTCTAATTCCAGAGAATCTGCAATTATTCTTGCTCCTAGCTCATGAAATTCATTGGCAATTGATGTAATTACAATCTTACCTTTTTCGGAAATATTATCTAAAAAATTCATGTAAATATTTGAGAGAACTCTTGAAGAAATTGAAGAAGCCATATGTTCTTCTGCTATTGATACTTTGCCATTTTCCCAGAGTTCGCCAACTTCATAAAGAGCATTTTTAATTACATATTCAAAAAAATCTCTAGCATCTTCTTTTGTTTCTATAATTTCTTTAGATAGTTTATCTGCTTCAAGATGATCTCCAGCTAAAAGATACTGTAAAAATTGGCTATATGTCTTCTGCCATTTCTCAGGAATCTCTTCATTATTTACTTTTACTTCTTTTGAAAGCTGAATGATATTTTCATGATTATCTAAAATCCATTTATAGACAGCTATTATCTCTTCTCTGAACTCAGGTTTTATGAATTCCTTAACTGCCTCAATCCAGACCTTAATTTCAACCCGGAAATATTTATAACTGAAACCCTGATTATAATAAGCCTTATATACCCAGGGTAACGTTGTTTTAAATAGCTGATAGTCATTAATTTGGAAAAGATTACTCATGAATTTTGCATTATTTTCATTGAGATCATGCATGGTACTTAGGGAATTATAACCGATTAATTTATTAATATCATCTCTACTATTTAAAGTATTATTAACTCTATTGATAATTAGATTTAACTTATCTTTATATTCATTAGCAACTTCGCTTGGAATATCAGGTAGACTTGAAATATCAAGCTGACTATTATTAACCATAATCATATCTCCTCTCATGATTAATCAGGCTTATTATCTTATTTCTCTAAATAATCAAAAATACCTGCAATTGTAGAGAATTATTATAAATGATATAATTAAAAACAATCTACATTATTGTTTTAAGTAATTTAATTAGGAGTGTAATTTTATGAATCGTGACCAGTTTATGGTTATAAATAGAAAAGATATGGAAGCAAGAGAATGGCAACAACTGGATTTTATAATAGTTACCGGTGATGCCTATATTGATCATCCTTCGTTTGGAACAGCAATCATAGCCCGAGTACTTGAGGATGCCGGTTTTAAAGTCGGTATAATTGCCCAGCCTGACTGGCGATCTATCGAGGATTTCAAAAAACTTGGTAAACCTGGACTTGGCTTTTTAGTCACTGCTGGCAATATGGACTCAATGGTCAGCCATTATACAGTTAATCAACGGAAGCGGAGGGATGATGCCTATTCACCTGGTGGCCAATCTGGCAGGCGACCTGATCGGGCTACCATCGTTTATTGCAATAGGTTAAAGGAAGCTTACAAAGATGTCCCGATTATAATTGGTGGAATTGAAGCCAGTCTCAGACGTTTCGCCCATTATGATTACTGGGATGATGAAGTTAGGAGGTCGATTTTATTTGACAGCCGGGCTGATCTCTTAGTTTATGGCATGGGTGAAAGACAGATTGTTGAAATTGCAGAGAATCTTGATAGTGGCCTTGATATAGAATATATCCGACATATTCCAGGTACCTGCTATATTATCGGAGATAAGGACAATCTTTATGGTGGAATTGAACTGAATTCCTATGAAGAAGTTGCAGCAGATAAGAGAAAGTATGCTAAAAGTTTTAAGATCCAGTCTGATGAACAAGATCCCATTCGGGGAAACATCTTAATTCAACGCCATAAAGATCGCTATCTGGTTCAAAATCCCCCTGCTAAACCTTTAGATAGGGAGATGATGGACTTAGTATACTCTCTACCTTATCAGCGAGATTATCATCCAGCATATGAATCTGCTGGCGGGGTACCGGCTATCAGGGAGGTTAAATTTAGTATAACCAGCTCCCGGGGCTGTTATGGTGGCTGTTCTTTCTGTGCCTTAAATTTTCATCAGGGCCAGATGGTCGTTGGCCGGAGCAAATCATCAATTGTTGCAGAGGCAAAAAAGATAATTGCTGATGATGATTTTAAGGGCTATATCCATGACGTCGGTGGGCCGACTGCTAACTTTAGAAATCCGGCCTGTGAAAAGCAACTTCATAAAGGTGTCTGTAAGGATAAAGAATGTCTCTTTCCTGAGCCATGTGGCAACCTTAAGGTCGACCATAGCGAATACCTTGATATTTTAAGAACTTTAAGAAATCTTGAAGGTGTTAAGAAAGTCTTTATCCGCTCCGGATTAAGATTTGATTATATAATGGCTGATAATGACGATACCTTTTTTGAAGAGCTCTGCAAACACCATGTGAGTGGACTGCTAAAAGTGGCACCAGAGCATATCTCACCAGAGGTCCTGGAATTAATGGGCAAACCTGATAGCCAGGTCTTTGATAAATTTAGGGAGAAGTTTTATAGAATTAACGATAAAATTGATAAAGAGCAATACCTGGTACCCTATCTTATTTCCAGCCATCCTGGCAGCACTCTGAAATCGGCAATTGAACTGGCTGAATATTTAAGGGATATTGGCCATCAGCCTGAGCAGGTCCA
>LFFM01002061.1_pt1 | contig 13490 bp, 10 predicted proteins | sample 643131 | NCBI WGS metagenome assembly LFFM01 (sample SAMN03777445, study PRJNA286221) | soda lake metagenome | biome: soda lake; feature: Kulunda steppe; material: water; isolation source: sample Tc-Br brine of Tanatar trona crystallizer | place: Russia: Kulunda steppe | collected 2011-07
AGAATTAACCAAGTCTAATATCAAAATCAGATTCCCAGGAGAACTCGACTAAAACAGAGATACTTCATTTCGCCCTCACCGTCGTAAACGCTCATCTACCCAGATTTTAATCGAGTTAGCGCATAACCCGGTTGCATATTTCAATGCAACACTTGCTGGTTAAGTCTTACAGGCATATGACAATCTTCATGACAATAGATTCGACGAAAGATACCTGTAATGACTAACAATGTCCGGAGACCATGAAGAACCAAGAACCTAAGACACCTCAATGAAAACTGCCGACTTAGAGTTCAACAGATACACCGTACCGCCTCCATTGTGTTTTACATTCACTTCGCTTGGCTGAGTTATTAGTAATTACACTTTCAAGATAGAAAAGACGACAGCCACGCATCAAGCTATGCCCACCTTCGATATGTCACTGTATTTGAGTTCGGTCAAACGTACCTGTTCAAACAGTACTTTGACAAAGATGATCTCTTCCAACAGCTTCAAGAACGCTACTAATTCAGACAAATATCGGCTCGAAGTACCAGAAGGAAAGATCTCGAAGGTGAGATAAATATTGAATAGTTTCTTCTACGAGCTGAAGATAGCTGATGAACCACCGGACTATTGCGTCGTCCAGGATAAGCAGGTAGATTCATCAGACATATTGAGAAACTCAGTAGAAAATCAGCGTCGAGGAAACTACGAAATTTACCTAATGAAAGACGAGATATCCGTTAGGCAAGCAATCGAAAAAGGCGCTACCCCACTGGAAAAAGCAGACCTCAGAAAGGAGAATATACAATGGAAAATCGACTGATCATAGCGGAATCGTGGGGGTATCAACGGTAGATACAAGTACCTCGGACATGGCTAACTTATACAAGGATTAGAGTAATGAGTACAGACAATCTCGAAGTTTCAAATACGGGCCAAGAAAAGGGCGAATCCGTATTCGAGAAGCGTTCTCTTGAGGATATCTCCGAAGAGATTCGAGAAACCTATCTGGCAGATGAACGGCCTTGGGTAATCGGATACAGCGGCGGTAAAGATTCTACTACCGCCCTCCAACTCATATGGAAGGCAATAGAAGAACTTCCAAAAGAAGACCAAAATAAGCCTATTTACGTTATATCTAGCGACACTCTAGTAGAAACGCCCAAAATTGTAAACCATATTATCAGCACACTTGAAAACGTAAACGAATACTCGGAGAAACAGGATCTTCCGTTCGAGGCTCACAAAGTCACTCCAAAAGTAAACGACTCGTTCTGGGTCAACCTGATAGGCCGTGGATATCCAGCACCCAACCAGACATTTCGTTGGTGTACTGAACGACTCAAAATCGATCCTGCAGACCGTTTCATCAAAGACAAAGTCTCTGAGCACGGCGAGGTAATCGTCATCCTCGGTGCTCGAAAGGCCGAAAGCGCCACTCGCAAACAGGTAATGGAGATGCACAGTATCGACGACACCGTGCTCTCCCGCCACTCAAAATTTGCCAACGCCTTCGTCTACACACCTATCGAAGACTGGCTTGTCGACGACGTCTGGGCCTACCTGCTGCAATCCAAATGTCCTTGGGGCAAGAATAACAGAGACCTCGCCGCCCTTTACCAGGAAGCCGACGATGAATGTCCGATGGTGATTGACAATAAGACCCCATCCTGCGGTAACAGCCGGTTCGGTTGCTGGACCTGCACTGTGGTCTCTGAGGACAAAGCTATGCAAAACATGATCGATGAAGGTGAAGAGTGGATGGAACCGCTCCTCGAGTTCCGAGACTTTCTCAAGTCAACCCAAGACCCGGATATGAAGCCGTCCTACAGACAGGTGAAAGGCCGGCAACACGGCTACGTTAAAACCAAGACCAACGGCGACAACGGAATTATCCCCCGGGCACACAAATTCGAGTTCTGCAAGGACCTGCTCCGGAAACTGCTTAAGGCCCAGAAGAGCGTCAACGAAGAGCTGCCTGAAGACGAAGACATGGATCTCATCCAAGAAGAGGAACTTCGAGAGATCCGTCGTCTCTGGAGGGAAGAACGGGCCGATTGGGAGGACTCCGTGCCCAAGATCTACCGGGAAGTTATCGGGGAAGACATTGGCTGGGTCCAAGACGACTACGGAGCCTTCGGAGAAACGGAAGCCATCCTCCTCAAAAAGATCGCCTCGGAACACAACGTCCCACCTCAACTGGTTCAACGCCTGCTGGACACCGAACTCCAGCACCACGGCATGAAACGCCGGGCCTCAATCTACAATGAGATAGACAAGGTCATGCGAGAGGACTGGCGACCAATGGACGAAATTGTTGCAGAAATCGAAGGCGAAGAGAACGTTGAAAAATGGCAGTATCCTCCTGTGGCTCAGCAATAGTCCAATATGAAACTCACTAAACTAGTTATATCGGATTTCGGTCCTTACCGTGACAGAAACGAGTTCACTCTTTCCACATCGCAAGAATCTCCGATCATCCTGTTCGGCGGGACGAACGGGGCCGGAAAGACCACTCTCTTCCGAGGAATCCAGATCTGTCTACATGGCCGAAGTGCGTTAGGTGGTCGAGTCAGCGAAGCAGATTACAAGGACCTCATTCGCAGCAAGCTTCACGAATACCCTGATGGCTCGGCAGATAAGGCCTCAATCCGTATTGAGTTCGAATACGTCTACATGGGTGAGGTGGACCACTACAGCGTAGAACGGTCCTGGCGTGACAGAGGCAAATCCATCGTCGAGAACTTGGAAGTACGTCGAAACGGAAAACTACCCTCCGACCTGGACAAAGACCAGTGGGAAGACTTCCTCAAAGAGTTGATCCCGCCAGGTGTCTCACAACTGTTCTTTTTCGATGGAGAGAAAGTCCAAGAACTGGCCACTGCTATTGAGGACGATGAAAGCTTCGAGGACTCACTGTTCTCACTGCTTGGCCTCGATCTCGTTGACCGTCTCGACGCAGACCTCTCAATTTACCGGTCCCGCAAACTCGATGAAAACGGTCTCGAAGGTCTCACCCAAGAAATCGAAGAACTTCGAGAAAAAAAAGAGGAACTGGAGACCCGAAGACAGGAGCTAAAAGATGAGAAGCGAGAGAAAAAAGAACACCTGTCAGAATTGGAAGGTCAGATCGATTCCAAAGAATCCGATATTGCCCAAGAGGGCGGAGCCTACGCTGACAAACGAGAAGAATTGAAAGAGAGAAGAGCAGAACTCAATGCCAATATCGAGAACCTAGAAGAAGATATCCGCGAAATCGTTACCGGTGCCTATCCGTTCACCCTCGCTCCGGATCTCTGCCGCAGTGTAGTCGACCGTCTCCAGAAGGAAAGTGAGCAGCAAGAGAAGGCTGCCGCTCGTGAACGCATCGACAACGAACTCAGTGATGCTCTGAACGGAGACGTCTTCGAAGGTTTGGACCTTTCAGAGGAAAGAGCCGAGGAAATCAAGACCCGGCTTCAGACCGAAATCCAAAACCGGTTCAAGGTAGAGAACGAGGAAAGCAAACTGCTTCACCAATTCTCTGAATCTCAGCGACGAGAAATGTACTCGGTCGTCAATGATGCTTTGAACAAGGTCCCTGATCAAATGGAGCACAAATCCACCAAACTCGAGGGAATGTTCCGAGAACTTCAAGATGTAGAAACCAACCTTGGACGTGCTCCAGAAGAAGAGGACATCGGCCCCCTCATCGAGGAACTGAACAAGCTGATCGAGGAGAAGGAAGGCCTTAAATCCGATCTCGGCGACATTGAAGAGGAACTGAGTAAGCTCGAAACCCGTACCACACGGCTCGGAAACCAAATTGAAAACAAACTCGATCGAAAGGCCGACGAAGAAACAATTTCAGACCGTTCTGAGCTCGCATCCAACGTCCAGGACATGCTCAAGGAATATCGGGGTGAACTCGCCAAGAAAAAACTCCGGAAATTGGAAGATGCCCTCAGCAAACGCTACCTCGCACTCTCCAACAAGAGCGATTTCTACACAGGCGTAGAAGTCGACGAAGACGCCCTCAACATCGGTGTGATAACCAAACACGGGAACTACAAACCACAGTCCGACCTCTCTGCCGGCGAACGCCAGATCTTCGCCACCGCCCTCCTCTGGGCACTGGCAGAAATCTCCGGTCGGCCACTCCCCTTCATTGTCGACACACCACTCGGACGGTTGGACAAGGCTCACAGAGAGAACTTGATTGAAAACTTCTTCCCGGAAGCCGCTCACCAAGTGCTCGTCTTCTCCACTGACACCGAGATTGACGACGAGTACTACGAGCAACTGAACGACGACATCACACAGGCCTACCATCTGGACTATAACCAGGGAGAAGGCTACACCTCCGTCACACGAGGATACTTCTGGTCAACCCCTGATACCGCTGAGGAGATAGAGCTAGAAGGTGTTACCCAATGAGTGGTAAAGAGTTCAACCGAATACAGATAGGGACAGACGCCACGAACCGGCTCCGAATGCTGAAAGCAAACACTGGCCTGACACCTAACTACCTATGCAGGATCGGCCTCTGCTACTCCCTCAACGAACCACGGCCACCGACGCCCGGAGAATACGATAACGACGGCCAGACGTTCAACCGGTACACCCTGCTCGGAGAGCATGACGCACTCTACATGGCCCTGCTCACAGAGCGGCTGATACAGGAAGACAAAGACCCTGAAGAAGATCTATACGACGAGTTCGTAGCCCACCTGAACAGAGGGGTGATCAGAGTCCACGGAAACATCCGCGATCTCACCGACTTCCAGGTACTTGTCCCCAACAGCCTGAAAGAGGAAACCGATATTGAACCGGAGAGTGGTCTACCTTGACCCCTGGCCTAGAAGACGCAGTCTATCTCGATCATCACGCTACTACTCCTGTCGATGAACGAGTCGCCGAAGAGATGTACCCGTACCTCACCAAAAACTTCGGCAACCCTGCCAGCGACGACCATCTGTACGGAGCCAGGGCAAAGGAAGGCGTAGAACAGGCCAGAAAACAGATATCCGACGTTCTCAATTGCCGGAAAGAAGAAATCATATTCACCAGCGGAGCCACCGAATCCGACAACTTAGCAGTCAAGGGCGTAGCTGACTACGCCGAGAGAAAGAACAACGGCAGCCACATAATCACAGGAGAAACAGAACACGAGGCCGTCCTAGAGGGCTGTGAAGTTCTTGAAGAGCGTGGCTTCGAAGTTACCTATCTTCCCGTCGACGAAACCGGCCTGATCAATCCTGGCGATGTTTCGGAGGCTATCCGGGACGACACGATTCTGATCTCAATAATGGCGGCGAACAACGAGATAGGGACTATCGCCCCGGTCAAGGAGATCGGTCAAATCGCCAAGGAACAAGAGGTCTTCTTCCACACCGACGCAGTCCAGGCCATCGGATACCAGGACTTCGACGTAGAAGAGATGGGGATTGACCTGATGTCGATCTCCGCTCACAAGATCTACGGCCCCAAGGGAATCGGAGCATTGTACGTCAGGCGTAGAAACCCAAAGGTCAAGCTCGACCCATTGATCCACGGAGGAGGCCACGAACGAGGCTGGCGCTCCGGGACACTCAACGTGCCTTCGATCGTTGGCCTGGGCAAAGCAGTACAATTGGCCGACAAGGAAAGTGAAGAACGCTACCAGCACGTTGACGAATTCACCTCCTACATGTGGGACCGGTTCAACGATGAACTGGACAACATAGTACTCAACGGCCACCCAGAAAACCGGATTCCGAACAACCTCAACGTCAGCTTCCTTGGCGTCGAAAACAAAGCCTTAGTCCAGAACCTTCAACCAGAGATTGCAGTCTCAGCAGGATCTGCTTGTACAACCGGCAAAGTCGAAGCCTCACACGTACTCCAAGCTCTCGGCGGGGACGAACAACGTTGGCACTCAGCAGTTCGGTTCGGACTCGGAAAAGACAACACCCGTGAGGAAATTGAGTACGCCACAGATCAGGTGATCCAGAGTGTCTCCCGCCTGCGGAAGCTACAAATAAGCTGACAAACATCCGTATAAACATACAAGAATGGCTGAAGGAACAACCTCTGAAAAGACCGAAAACGAAGAACACCAAGGTCTCAGATCCCTCTCCCTCCAAAACAGCTACCGCTCTGGTAACGACGACATCCTCAACGATTTCTACATACCCTGCCTCAAAAACGCGAACCAGTACGACCGGGCAGCTGGATACTTCGATAGCAAATCACTGGTTCTCGCCGCCCAAGGAATCTCCAAACTCGTTTTGAACGACGGCAAAATGCGGCTGATCGTCAGCCCCCGTCTCAAGCCTGAAGACATCAAGGTGCTGGAGCAAGCATCCGAACCAGAATCCGACCTTGATGAAGAGGAGGTCATAGAAAATGCGCTCCACCGGGGACTCTCTGCCGAACAATTCGAGGACTACCTGAAGCGGGACCGGTTCAAATGCCTCGCCTGGATGCTGGACGAAGAGATGCTGGAAATCCGAATCGCCTATATGACCGATGCGGACGATCTCAACCCGTTCAGCCACTACCATGAGAAACTCGGTGTCTTCTCAGATGAACACGGGAACCACGTCGCCTTCTTCGGCTCCATCAACGAGACCGAATTAGCATGGACAGATAACTTCGAATCCTTCGACGTCTACACTAACTGGTGGCCCGGCCTCGATATGCGGACATCGGAGAAACAGGAATCTTTCAACAAGCTCTGGAATAATAAGGAATCCCGAGTAACGGTCAAAGAACTGCCTGACGCAGTCGAGTCCGGGTTGAAAGAACATAGCCCTGAAACGGTCAACGGCCGTCCAGACCTGGAGCTCTTCAACAAGGACGAAACCGGGGAAAGCGAAGAAGAGGAAATCCCACTCTGGGAACACCAGGAACAATCTATTGACGAGTGGATCGCAAACGACTACCGAGGAATCTTCGCATTAGCAACCGGCACTGGGAAAACCCGTGCGGCAATCGCTGCTGCGAACTTAGATGCAGACAACAGAGTTACTCTTGTTATCGTACCCACCACCACTCTACTCAACCAGTGGAAAGAGGATATCGAGGAACTAATCCATAATGTCGATATTCTTGTCTGCAGCGGTGAAACCGATTGGCGACAGGAGATGTTGAGCTTGGTCAATCCGTACCGGACCAACAGCGATGATTTGATCCAAGACCGGCCTAAACAGTTCATCCTAACAACAGTTCACACAGCTGTTGGGGATGCATTCAGAAGCTTCCTCCGTGGAGTTCCGTCCGACCGATTACAAATAATTGCTGACGAAGTCCATCGCTACGGCGCAAACACCTTCAGCCAGCTTTTCGATATAAACGCAGGTAGACGTATCGGATTATCAGCTACGCCTGAGCGTAGGTTCGACGATACTGGAAACCGGAAAATTATGAATTACTTCGACGACATAATTTTCCGGTTCGAAACCGCCGAAGCCATCGAAAACGGCTACCTGTCGAACTACGACTACTACCCGATAATATGTGAACTCAACGGCGAGGAATACGAGAAATATAAAAGCTACAGTCAACAGATCGGCCAGGTATCCAACGAATTAAACAGCGACAATCCCCGTAAATCAGTTCAGAACCTGAGAAAAAAACTCGAGAGACTGTCCCGAGACCGAGCTAAGATACTGAAGAAAGCAGAAAACAAGCCGCACCGATTCGGTAGATTCCTCGACACATACCACCCAACACCGTCAATCATCTTCTGTGAAGACAACCAACAGGTTGACGAGATAAAAGATCAACTGAACCGCAAGAAAGGAGAGGACTCCTACGCAGTGTTCGTCTCCGACATGGATGACGACAAGAAAGCCAGTGCCTTCTACCAGTTCAACAACGGTAGGGTAGACTACCTGCTGGCAATCAACTGTCTTGACGAGGGAGTAGACGTACCAGATTGTCCAACCGCGATAATTATTGCCAGTTCAAGCAACGAGAGACAGTTCATCCAACGACGAGGACGAGTCCTTCGAAAAAGTGAAGATAAGTCGAGAGCATCAGTCTACGATATGATCACGTTGCCTGGCTTAATCTCGGAACAAGGTGACAACACGGCCAGGGAATTTGTTAAGAAGGAGCTCCACCGGAGCCGAGTCCTTATGGATTCTGCCGATAACCAAGAAGAAATCAGGCAGGAACTACGAGAACAACTTGAACCGTACGGACTGGGGCACCTAGCATTAATATGAGTACTGGAAAAGACGAAATAGATCCGGAGATCAAGAAATTGATCGCTGAACAGGCTGACGAGCAGAATATCCCAGAAGATTTGTTGAAAGAGATTTATCTTCTTGAAAAAGAGATGGTAACTATGGATAGGAGGGCAGGTCTCCCCTCGGAACTAAGACAAATACTCGAGAACTACGTCGACAACGGATGGAATATGCAGTAAAGCTATGAAGGTACAAAGAGCCATCATCAAGAACTTTATGCCCTTCTACAAGGAGGTCCCCGTCGACCTCCAGACAAGCAGAGACTCTCCTCTCATCCTAATGGGCGGTAAAAACGACCGAGGAAAAACTGCGTTTTTTACTGCATTGCGTTTCTGTCTCTACGGTTTTGAAGGGGGGAACACAGAGAAATCAAAGAAACGCCGGAAAGCAATCAACCGTAAAGCTGCTGTCGAAGGACTTAACGAAACCAGTGTAACTCTCGAATTTACTCACAACGACAACATCTACGAAATCGAGAGAGTGATCGAGTTCGACCAAGTTGACGACCCAGATGACCGGGACTGGGACGCCTGCTACGTCACCGTGAGAAAACCCAGCGTCAGCGAAGGGAAAGAAACTGTAATCGATAAGGCACCTCAGGAAGACCCAGCGAAAAAATACAATCGGTTCATCAACGGCATCCTGCCCGAAAGTGCCTCTGATTTCTTCTTTTTCGACGGCGAAGAACTTGATCGTTACGCCGGGTCATATAATGACTCAGACGGTGATGTCAGAGAAGCCATTGAAACAGTCCTAGGAATCCGTGAGATCCAGAACGCCATTCAAGACCTCGGGAATGAAGGGAAGAACTACTACCAAAGTGAATGGCAGGAGAAAGCAGAGGACGTAGAAGAGCTGAAAGAACTCTCAGGGCAAATAAGCGAAGTCCAAAGCGATATCAGGGCTAAGAAAACAGAGAAAGATTCAGCCGAAACAGAGCTCGAACAGAAGAGAAAACGTCGTCGACAAATCCAAGATGAGCTTGCCGAATCCTCTGGCGTAGCAGAAAAGCAGGATCGAGTCAACGAAATCAAAGAAGAAATCGAAGGTACCAGTCAGAAAGACGGACTCCAAGACAGACTTAACAAAATGCGTGGAGAGCGCCGCGAACTCCACTCCCGACTCGGCCCCTTAATGATTGGAATTGGCGCAAAACACGCCATCGACAATTACGATGTTTCCATCGTCTCTGGGATGGAGGACACCATTGAATACCTATTAGATCGGGACAACTGCGTATGCGGTGCCCATATTGACGAAGATGCAGAAGAAGTTTTGCAGAATACTTTAAAAAAGCTGGAGGACGACGAGATGAGCACTATCTCAGAACTCCAAGGGTTTGCATCCGATCATTTGGAATGCCTCACCTCTGGCAACTACCCTGAGAACCTCAACGTCAACCAAGCAAAAAGCGAGTACGTCTCGCTACAGAACGACATCCAAGGTCTGAAAGAGGATATCAGCGCTCTCGAAGACGAAAAAGAGACTCTGGAAAAGGAAATAAAGAATGCGACTGTAACTGCAAAAGAAGCTGAATCTCTTCAAGACACCAAAGAAACACTCGACGAAGAAATCGGCGGTCTCAAAACCTTGATTGAACGTCTTGACGACGATATCAAGAAACTTGAGGAAGAACAGCGAGAGCTGGAGCAAACAGTCAACTCGATGGAAGCGGCAGATGAAGAGGAACAACGCTACCGTACACTGATGGCTCTATCCGATCAGTGTGCCGAAGCCTGGGAAAATATACGAAACAAATACGTCGAAACCCAGCGAGAAAGCGTCGAGAAACATACGTCCAAGATATTCCAGGAACTCACCAACAAGGAAGATGTCTACGAAGGCCTCACCATCAGCGAGAACTACGAACTCGACGTAAAGACGATCTCCGGAAACCGGGACATCGAAGAGCAGAACCCCAGCAAAGGAGCCCGCCAGATCATCGCCTACTCCTTCATCGCCGGCCTCAACAAGTTCACCGCCCGAGAAGCACCCGTCGTCATCGATACACCAATCGGCAGACTCGACCCCGAACACAAAGCAAACCTGATCAACTATTTCCCCAACTTCCGCGATCAAGTCGTCATCCTCTACCAGCCGGGAGAACTCGACGAAGAAGACATCGAGCAGATGGACGACAACATTTCCAGTCACTTGGAAATCCATCAGAGAGAAGACGATCCAGAATCCTCCGAAGTCAGTCCTATTGAATCAGAAACCGAACTCAAACGGGTGCTTGCCAAATGAGCACCACAACTTCCAGACGGCTCAAAACAGCACGCTTCGATATCTACCGAAATATGGTGCTGCGGACAGCCCGAAAAGAGGACAACGTCGAAGTACACGACGAGAATGACTATCCCTTCGACACCAACTACGAATTATTCACTGCTGGCCTTGTCATCGGCTTCCTCCGAGACGAACCCCGTACTGAATCCAAAGGCAACTACTCACAGGACTTCATCGGAGTCAACCGAGTTGGTGGCTCCTCCGATAACGAATACCGACAAGGAATAGAGTTCGTCTACAAACTCATAGAATTGGAACAGAGTGACTACGATCTTGATGACACTGAAATCTGGGAGCTAGCTTTACAGTACGCTGATGCCGGTGTCGAAGCAATTGAGCAGGATATCAGTCTGAAGGACGAGTTTGACCTACTCGCATTTATCGGTGAAGCTGAGCAGAATTGGGAAGACCGGTTAGACAATGTTCTTGTCGACCAGTAAGAGCTATCCGAGGATATCGTCCAACTTGTCGTTCACCATATTGTCGAACTCTTTGGACGACTCGTTCCCTTCGTCTTCCTGTTCGCTTTTCCACTCTCTAAAACGCTTCTTCGCTTCACTCCAACTTCCGAAATACCGGGCCGGCATCGAGGAACTGTACCGCCCATACTCATTCATCTCAGGAGCAGTCATATCCTCACCAACTTTGTCTGCTACTCGCTGCATATCCTCCAACAATTCCTTTTCTTTGTCGATACCTGCAGCATCAAGGGCGTCATCCCAAGAACCGAATACCTCCTGATAGGCGTTCGCAGTAAACACCCCTGACTCATTCATATCTGAGGGATACGGAATCCCATCAACCTCTTCGTCAACCCACTCCAGCTCCTCAATCAGCTCGGCTTCAGAGGGATCACTCTGTGAAGACTCGGGCTCTAATTCTTCTTCCTCCTCCGCCTGTGATCCCAGCTCTTCTTTCGCCCTTATTGCCGTCGTATAGTCCTCCTTCGTAACCGAGTCGGGGACAATACCTGCATCCAGGCAAGCCTCAAACAAACCGCCAAACTCCTCACGGAACCGGTCCGCAGAGTAATTAGAATGCCTATCAATTTCGGCCTCATCAGGAAGATGGCCGAGGCTCTGCGCTACAAATACCAGATCGATCAAGAGATCCCGATTTTGAATATTCTCCGACATATCTTCTGAGTTGCCTGACTGCTCTGTCACGTACTGAGTAAGACCACTATTTTCACGGACAAAATCTTTCGCCTCTTTTGTTACGCGGATGTAGCTGTCGTCGTCCCTATAATAGAACGGTTTCAGCTCTGATTCTAGATAACGATGGACTTCGCTTCCCGAAGCTATGTCCCACTGATTCTTTAGCTTAGAGTTACTGGTTGGCTCCAGACGGACAAGATCCAACAATCGATCGTACTCCTCACCCGAGAGATCGCTAAGCTTCTCTTCGATGTTAGCTTTCAGATCAGGTCCGAACTGAAATCTTCCTGTGTCTTCGTTAAAACTCATCGAGTCTTTGTTATTCGATGACGATAACAGCATGATCTGAGTGCCAGATTTTTTCTGTGATTGCTTCGCCAACCCGCCACCCATCACGATTGTAGCTGATGAGGGTGCCAGAGTTCGATTTTAAGTACAATGATTGTCGACAGTAGATTCGGTCTGGCTATTCGACGTTAATGACGTGCATTTCGTTATCAGTCATAACAATGCAGTGTTCAGTGCTTCGCCACAAGATCTTAGCTGTCGTTCCTCGTCTGTTAGGTGCTGGGAGATACTGTTGTCGTGCTTTTTTGATTCCTTCTGGTGTTGCGTATCTCAGATTGCGAAGTATTGACCTTTCATTTCGACTGCCAGGGACGTACTTTGTGGCGAATTTCTTGATTCCAACGGCACTATGCTCTTCGATGAGGTCGCGAAGGTACTTCGACTGGGTGCTTACTTGTTTTAGCCCGCGTTCTTTGACTTCGTTCTTATTTTGTTGTGCCCAACAACTCCGTGAGTCTTGATGCCCGTAGAGTGAGAGACGTGTATATTCGGATCCGCAGTCCGGACACTCCACGGTCTCCATCATTTTGTGATGCCAACTTCGTGTTTTCACCTGAGTAGTAACAGATCCAGTACGAGTCTTTTTTTGAATACCATTTATATATAATTCTTGTACATCACCGTGAATTGTTGTTGAGTGTCGGGTTACTGTCCAGAGATCAGATTTGGTCCACTGTTCGACGAGTCCGTCGAGTTTGTCTGGGTTATATTCCTCTTGATCGAGCCCTGCAGCGCGCAGTACTTCCCTCGCCGCTTCAATGCAGATATCGTCTGTATTCGGCTTGAGGACAACTTGTTCTACTTCGGTCATATTCGGTTTAGTTAAGCTTTCAGTCATGTATCTGCATGCCTTGAGTTTTCTACTCATTTTTAAACCTAAGCCCTGAGAAAATATCCTAAAACTCCGCAATACAAAATTTACGTTGCGTTTCGTTCAACACTTCAGTGGCATGTCCTGATAGCTCCGGGAATTCAGGGTTGTTCGTAACGAACAATTCTTTGTCAATACTATCGTCCCTCGGTCGGTGTGGCTTCCTTGTGTCGAGATCGCCTGAACGACAGCACGTCGGGAGCAGCGAGCAGATTGGGTAAAGTAGTACTTAATGTGGTTTCGAACTGAATATCTCAAATATGCACTGGAATAGCAATGAAATCTCTGAGGTCATACGATTCCCCATCGAAGGTAGTTCCGAAGAACTCGGATCGCCTATCAATTTTATACGACTATGCGATTTCACAGATGGGGACATTCCCGAAGAGATTCGAAAAGAGTTCGTTGAGCAGGATTATGATTATGGCCCTCTACGACCCTATGACACTCAACAGTACTACGATGTAGAAGAAGACCAAATCAAGACTCTAAATGATGAGCAATATGTCCATTATAATAAGCCGATGCTGTACTGCTTAAACATCCTCACCGATTATTCTCTCGCCATCGTAACACACCCTGACGACGACAACTATGGTATTGTAATGCCAGCAGATTTCA
>LFFM01002062.1_pt1 | contig 13488 bp, 9 predicted proteins | sample 643131 | NCBI WGS metagenome assembly LFFM01 (sample SAMN03777445, study PRJNA286221) | soda lake metagenome | biome: soda lake; feature: Kulunda steppe; material: water; isolation source: sample Tc-Br brine of Tanatar trona crystallizer | place: Russia: Kulunda steppe | collected 2011-07
CAAAGTGATGGCGTGATTGCACGATTGTAAATGCAAACCGCGAAGCCATCCCTGACGAGATTGCTTCGCTCCGCTCGCAATGACAGGTAGTATTAAAGATGTCATTGCGAGGAGAGAGCGCAGCGAGCGACGCGGCAATCTCCAACTGCCTCATAGCTTGCGGATTACTATCGGAGGCTCCGTTGCTATCCCTGACGAGATCACGTCGCTCCACTCGCGATGACAAATGATATTCAAGATGTCATTGCGAGGAAGCCGCCAGGCCGACGCGGCAATCTCCAACTGCTTCATCGCCCACGGACTGGCAACAGAGAAGCCGAAGCCACCCCTGACGAGATCGCGTCGCTCCGCTCGCGATGACAGCCTTCATTTAGTAGGATGTGATTGTGAGGAGGGAGCACGGACCGACGCGGCAATCTCCAACCGGCAACATGCGACGAGCAAAGCAAAGTGATGGCGTGATTGCACGATTGTAAATGTAAACCGCGAAGCCACCCCTGACGAGATTGCGTCGCTCCGCTCGCAATGACAAGTGGTATTTAAGGTGTCATTGCGAGGAGGCCGCCAGGCCGACGCGGCAATCTCCAACCGGCAACATGCGACGAGCAAAGCAAAGTGATGGCGTGATTGCACGATTGTAAATGCAAACCGCGAAGCCATCCCTGACGAGATTGCTTCGCTCCGCTCGCAATGACAGGTAGTATTAAAGATGTCATTGCGAGGAGGCCGCCAGGCCGACGCGGCAATCTCCAACCACCTGCAAAGTCCCCACCGACCGTGCGTCGAGGCGATGGCACAGTGCTGAAGCAATGCACCCCTCGTCGACCGCCCACGGTCCCCAGCCCCAAGAGCCCACAACTACGGTAAGCAGTTTAGAATCCGCGATGGTAGCCGATACTACGCCACCAAATCCATCCTGCAGCGCTGAATAGATCTCTACCCATGCAGCATACAGCTCCTATGTCCCAGTCTGCTCCCGTCGTGCGCCGGACCCAGCGCTCCATGGTAGGAGCCCTGGTACTGCTCCTCTGGTGTGCCCTGTCCGTGGGAGGGGGCGCCACTGCGGCTGCAGAGGCCACGGACGAGCCAACCACACAGACGCTAACGCTGGAGGAAGGATGGAACCTGGTGTCGTTGCACACAGCCCCGGCCGATCCGTCGTTTGGTGCCGTGCTTGAAGGAATTACCGACCAGCTGGTGGGCATACAGGATCAGCGCGGGCGGCTGTACCTGCCACAGGAAGAGATCATACAGATCGACACCTGGCAGGTAGACGAAAGCTACCTCATCTACATGGCGGCAGCGGCCACGCTTGCGGTGGAGGGCGCACGGGTGCGCCCGGAGCTGACCGAGGTGCCCCTACATGAGGGCTGGAACCTGATTCCCACGCTCCATGCGAACCCACTCTCAGTGGCGACAGCGTTCGATAGCATCACGGACGTACTGCTACTGGCCAAAGACGACCTTGGCAACATCTACAGTCCGGCGTTGGACCTGGTTATGTTCGACGAACTGCACCCGGGCCGGGGGTACTGGCTCTACGCCACCGATGCCAGCACGCTCATCTATCCAGAAGATCCAACACTGGCGCCGCTCCCCATTGCGGTGCCCACCCTGGCCGACGCCCTGGCGCTCACGGACCTGGAGGTGGGGCAGCAGGTGCAGGTTCAGGGGTACCACACTCCCGGCGACGGCGGGGGCGGGCTGTTTGACGTGACGGACGATGCCTGCGCTACCGACGGGGGTACGTGCTTCGCTCTCGATGAGGACGTAAGTGAGGTGTGGGAGCACACGACTTCACACAACCTCACGTCCCCCTATACCCTAACGCCGCATCAACTGGTGTGGGGCAGCATCACGGTGCAATATGGAACGACGCCCGAGGAGACAATCCCACACGAATTAATGCATGGGCACGGGACGGCTGCCTCAAATCAAAGCCTTGACTGGGTTGACTATGGTGGGGGCACGATCGGGGCAAACAGCGCTGGTTTTTTTGGTGTTCGTCAACAAGCAGGCTATGGTACCTCCGCTCCGTTTATCATTCGGTACAAAACGGTTGAGAGCGCTCGCAGGTTAAGCCGGGCTGACGTTACTGATAGCGTAGATATCCGCTGGTGGGGAGCGAAGCCTGCTGACCCTAATGATCCATACAACGCCCGCAACGATATTGCCTACGCCATCAATGCCGCCGCGAAGATTTACAATGCCGGCGGCATTGACTGGGCGCATGTGGATATTCCAGGAGAGTTTTACTACCGCTATACCATCCGCGTGCGTAACGGGGTGAACCTGCGAGGAATGGGAGATGCGGTATACGGCGATGCCGCAGATGGCAATCCGACCCGCGGCAAACTGACCGTAGCGCCAGGATTGGCAATGAATCATCGCTTAGGCCTCTTGCCCAATATAGAGTATGATATTCTACACGCAATGCGCATGACAGAGGTTGACCTCACGCATGAGTATATGGTAGACAAGGTGGGCATAGAGGACCTTGAGATTTACGGAAATGTCGCTGGCAATCAGCAGGTGATAGACAACGTAAGCTCAAGTCTCAAGCAGCAGCTTCAGGAGGCCAACTCGTGGAATGGCTTTGCCTCACAAGGTATTAACTCAACGGCAACGCCCGACAATGCCACAGCACATTTTTATCGTGTGTATTTTCACGACTTTCCTGGGAATGGCCTCGGCATGAACAATGCATTGGACTTTACGCCCAGCGAGTATGTACGCGTAGGCGATGCGCAGAAAAATCACCAGCTATACCGCACGCGAGGGCACCACAAAAACTGGCAGGTTGACGGCGCGGCGTGGGCATCCATTAATAAAGTCACAGAAGCCACGTTCGAGAACCTGACCATGTATCCCGGTCCTAACAATTTTGCCGACCTTGATGGATGGGGCGAAACATGGTTTAAGGTGTTTGACCACCACGGAGCTGATTTCGGGACAAACCCTGTAGATGATTCTAATCTCATTGGAAGCAATAATATTGATGTTGACGGGTTTACCGTTGATCTTTCTGCAGGTAATGACGTGTTAGTCAACGTCTTTGCTGACGTGGGTTATAAGGGCCATTACCGTAATGGCACAATATTGACAGCCCCCGATGTTAAAACAACTATATTCCAGCCTGCAAGTGGTAGCAACCTACCAGTGAATAGTTACGTTTTCGATAATATAGAGGTAATAGACCAAGGTGGCGGGATAACATTTACCGCATTCGCTCCACCATATACTCACAATACTTTTCGCAACATTACTGTGCACGGGAGCCCAGAAGTAGTTACACATGATTTTTGGGGGTTTAGACCTCTGTCGAAGAGCAATCCCTGGGGGCAGCCTTACGACGAGAGTGATCCACTTGCTGGTAACTTTGTGTATCCACAAGGTACAAGTGGCAGATTGGACATAGACAACGTTGATTTTCAGAAGCCAATTGATGGATGGGCCTTCAGGGCAACAAATATCCCTTCAGGAGATTTGCTCCCGTATGATATATTTGCAACAAATCTAAAAGTAGATAATCAGTTTTTAGGATATGCCCGAGGTATCTTGCACAGCGCAACGGGATCAAGAGCAATACGTTTATATCTCCATGATTCAACTATTAATGTTTACTCGGCTACGCGGGATTTTAGGGCGGATGCAACCCATTGGAATATTACCCACCCCGAGCAAACCCTTCGGTTGCGCGATGTGGTAGACCGTGCAGGGCGCTCGTCAGACCGCACGGGTACATTCACGTCCACCAGTAGCGACGAAGGCCAGGACTACGTGCTTATCGAAACCAACCTACTGTCCTTCGCCAACGAGACAGAAGCTGTTATAACCTCCGGTCCAGGTGATCTAACTGTAGAAAGCATCCAGATAGCCAATGCGGATGGCTCGATCCGTGACCAACTCATGCCCGATGGCAATACCTATGAGCACCGTGACCCTTACCTCCGCGTGAACCTCTCGCGTGCGCTTGCGGCAGGCGAAGCCCTCACCCTTGACTGGGCGGCGCGGTGCACACCGCTGGATATGTTTAGCCCAACAGGCGTGTTTAAGGCACGGATCGTTGATGACGTTACGATCTCCGATGGTACGCCCATTACCATCGATCTCCTTGGCACCATGGCCAGCATGGAGTCCAGCGACGTGATTGCGTACAGTGCTACTTCAGGCGACGAGGCTATTGTAACCGTCAGCATGGATGAGCACGAACGCTTCCTGACCCTCACCCCGCAGGGACCCGGCACCACCACGGTCACGGTTACGGGTGGGATCTCCGGCATTGGCACCGCCACAGAGGAGGTACAGGTTGTTGTTGAGTGACCCAGATTTTACTGGTGTGAAGTTGATCGCGAGATTCGATCGGGTCATTGTGTTTTCCTTATGCTCCTCGCGACCATTTCAGGCGCGACGGTCGGTGGGTCCGCCCCCGACTCCATCCTATCCAACGCAACCACGGGACCGAGACCGCCCCGGAAATAACCTATGGTCGCACACCCAAGGCGCGCGTGCTCGGACTTGTCCTCACCATCAGCTTTTCCCACCCACGTCATGCTGAGCGGTAGCGAAGCATCTCTTCACGTGCGCCACCGGGATCAATCAGACAGAATATGCTCCACATCAAGAGATTACTTGCGTGTGTCGCTGCGCTCGGGACCTACCTTCAGCACCCGCAGCCTCCATGCTCAGCACAGAAGGGCGGCAGATGACAAAAGATCACGCACTTTACCTGACAGGTACGTTCAGCGTGTCGACGTAAAAGCAGTTCGGCTACCATGGCTTGTAAACCTGCCGTGGAGCCTCGCGTACCAGCGCAAAATCACAAGTTGTCCATAAGCGGTTAGAGCGTGTCACAAAGTGTTTCATCTCCCACGCCGTACACTCCCCTACGGTATGCTTTCCTGTTTCTGCCCTACCTTGCGGCTGAAGTGTTTGCCGAGTGGGCGGCACTGTCTTTCTTTATCGCCTGGCTGGGCTCCTTCTGGATTTTGTGGTTTACCGTTACGGGCAAGGTGAAGCCCCTGCCGGGCGACCGTCCGTTTAGCGGGCAAGTGATGCGGCCAGTGGTCCTGACGCAGCTCATGTTTGCGTCATTTACGGCGCTGACCTCCATCTTTTACGTGCTCAACCTGATGGGCTACGTCTACCTTGACTTTCAGGCGCCGGTGGGGTTTGGGGAGTCGTCTGAACTGGCGCTGGCAGCCCAAGCGCAGCGCTACTATGTGCTCGCCCACGCCTCCGTCGCCGCCGGCATGCTGTTTACGATGTCGTACGAGGATAGCGGACGCTATCAGGTGGTAACTCGCCTTTCGTCAACATGGCTTTTCTTGCTTATTGCGAGTATGAGTTTCGTGATCGGTGCCGGTCTTGAGTTGCTTGGGGGTGGTCTTTTCCAATTCCGTATTCGCTTTGCAGATTTAGCGATGGTTGCCTCTGTGCTGAGCCTTGTGTTTGCCATCTGGGATCGGCACGGGCCATTGATCGTCGCCACCGGGCTATTGTACGGCGCCAACCTTGCCATGGCCGCCATGAGCGGGTGGAAAGAGGAGCTGCTGGTTGCGATCGTACTGCCGCTTGTGTTTTTGTACCCCGTCTATCGCCGCTTTGTCACCGTTGTGGGACCCATTGCGCTGATCCTGTTCTTGACCTTCGTTCCGGCCTTTAATGGTATTTTTCGTTCTCTCCACTGGGAGGGGGACATGGACGCGGAGGAGGCCACCATTGAGGCCGCGCGCCAGATCGTCTCTGGCGAAGTAAACATCGCCGCCCGCAACTGGAGCTTCTTTACGGGGCGCTTCAGCGAAATAGGGATGTTTGTGAGCTACATTGAAGCGGTTCCCGACCGTCAGCCCCATTATGGTACGCAAATCGTCCAGCAGTCTGCAGAGAGTCTAATTCCTCGTGTGTTGTGGGCAGAAAAACCCAACACCGAGCGGCTCTCCATGGAGCGGGCCTACGAGACCGGCGTGATCGATCGGCGCAGTAGCGTCTCAGCCAAGCCCCAATATGTGGTCGATGCGTACCTTTCCGCAGGCGCCTTAGGCATATTTCTCGCGTGCTTACTTTTTGGTATGGCAGCGTCGTGGTTTTCACGCACCGCTGAGCGATGGTTCGGCGGCTACTGGATTGGCACCGCGCTGATGTATACGGCGTTCTTTCGTCTGATGTGGAAAGGCCAGGCATTTGAATACATGGCTAATACACTGTTCTGGAGCTTCGTTTTGATGGGCCTGCTATTTTGGGCCGGTCGCATGGCCGGCCTAATCATGCCAGCGGAGCAGGTGCCCAGACCGTCGGAGCCTCCATCCGAGGTCACCCCTGATCGCTTCGCCCGTAGCCGCTCGCGGTGAGGGAGGTGCGGGGCCGTGTCCTGCGGCGGCTGGGCGGCCCGTCGTGCCAATTTACTCTGCTTTATTTCCTATTGCTCTTAGGTTAACCTGTTGTATGGCGCTTCGCGTGCTTCACACGATTGATAGTCTGCATCCCGACACGGGAGGGCCTGCGCGCACCGTAACGGCACTGTCTGCGGAGTTGGTGCGTGCGGGCGTGGACGTCGAAATCGTCACGCGTAAAGCGCAGGCGACAGATCCGGCACTGCATCCGGCGGGAGTTCGCCTAACAGCTGCAGAAGGCACGGGCCTGCGTGGCGTGGGAGCCTATGGACGCACGTTGTATCAGCGTGTGCAAGCGATGCAGCCCCATGTCATTCATGACCATGGCCTGTGGCTGCCCACGAACGTCTGGAGTGCTGTCTGTGCAGCCTGGACCGGGACGTCGCGTGTGGTAACGCCGCGAGGTATGCTTGAGCCGTGGGCGTTACAGCACGGCGCACGGAAAAAACGGGTCGCCTGGCACCTGTATCAGCGCTACGCACTTCAGCAGGCAGGCCAGATCCACGTAACGTCCACCATGGAGAAAGAGCATGTGGAAGATTTAGGGTTGTCGCTCCCGGTGGCTGTGGTCCCAAACGGCGTTGTTGTGCCCGATCGTTGGCCTGCCCCGATGCCCCGAGAGGGACGTCGCCGGGCCCTTTTCCTCTCGCGCCTGCATCCCAAGAAGGGACTGCCCCTGCTGCTTCGTGCCTGGGCTGAGGTAGCGCCAGCCGGATGGGAGCTTGTCCTCGCGGGTCCGGATGACGGAGGCCATGCAGCGGACGTCAGGAACCTTATCCAGCAACTGGACCTCCGCGACCAGGTGTCGCTGATTGGCCCTGTGGACGACACGGAAAAATGGGCCTGGTATCAGGGTAGCGATCTTTTTGTATTGCCCACCCATAGCGAGAATTTTGGCGTGGTGGTGCCCGAGGCGTTACTGGCCGGTACGCCAGTGCTCACGACGACAGGTGCACCCTGGCACGAACTGCAGACACACCGGTGTGGTTGGTGGGTGGAGCCCTCAGTGTCTGAGATTACCACCGCACTGCGGCAGGCCATCGCCTGCTCGGATGCCGAGCGTGCGGCCATGGGGAGGCGCGGCCAGGCGCTTGTGGACGCTCGGTACGCGTGGCCGGCTATAGCAGCGGCACTCAAAGACGTGTACGCCCGGCTGGCTCCGTCGGCTACCGACGCCAACGATTCGACCGTTTCGTCAACCCCTCCGTCGACACCGTTCCATGCCTGAGTCCCTGAACATAGAGGCGAACCGGTCGCAGCGGAAGTATACGTGGTGGGAACTGCTGCTGCGCGTCTTGTGGGGCACGCTGGGGACGCTCCTGTTTTCCCTTAGCCCGCGCCCCTTTTTCGCCTGGCGGCGGGGGGTGCTTCGGCTGTTTGGGGCAGCCGTGGGACCGGGCGTGCACATCTATCCCTCGGCCACGGTGTACTTTCCATGGAAGCTGTCGATAGGCGCTTACAGCGCGGTCGGGGAGCATGCGATTCTGTATAATCTGGGCCCGATCACGATCGGCTCCCAGGTGACCATCTCGCAGCATGCCCATCTGTGCGCGGGCACGCACGATCATACGGATCCAACGATGCCACTTTTGAAGCCGCCCATTGTGGTGGAGGATCAGGCCTGGGTATGTGCCGAGGCGTTCATCGGTCCGGGGGTCACCGTCGGCGAAGGCGCCATTGTGGGCGCCCGGGCGGTGGCTGTCAAGGAGGTCCCTTCCTGGACCATCGTTGCTGGCAACCCGGCGGCTGTCATTCGAAAGCGCACCCTACGCGAAGCTGCCCCATGATATCGGTCCTAATCCTGACGTACAATGAAGAGATCAACATCAGCGACTGCCTGGCCTCTGTGGCGTGGAGCGACGATGTCCTGGTGTTAGATTCCGGAAGCACCGATGATACGGTCGCTCTTGCGCGGGACGGTGGGGCTCGGGTCATGCAGCGCCCATTTGACACCTTCGCCGCGCAACGCAACTACGGGCTTGCCCACGGCAACCTGCAGCACGACTGGGTCTTACACCTCGATGCCGATGAGCGGGTACCCCCTGTGCTGCATCGTGAGCTCGTGACGAAAGCGGAGAGAGGCGCCGCGGATGCGTATCGGGTGCCTTCCAAACTCATCTTTCAGGGCCGTTGGTTGAAGCACGCAGGGATGTATCCTACCTATCAGGTACGCTTTGGGCGTCGGAGTCACCTGCGTTTCGCGCAGGTGGGCCATGGACAGCGCGGTGCCCTTGCGGATGAGGCTATAGGCACGCTCCAGGAGCCCCTGCTGCACTATGCGTTCTCCAAGGGGGTCACCGACTGGTTCGCGCGGCACAATCGCTATTCCAGCGATGAGGCTGCGTACATGCAAGAACTTATCAACAACCGGTCGATCGATTGGTCTGGCCTGATATCGGATGAACCACAACGCCGACGCCGGGCGCTCAAAGACCTTTCGTACCAGCTTCCCCTGCGGCCGTTGCTGCGGTTTTTATACATGTATGTCGGGCGCCGTGGCTTTTTGGATGGGTGGCCGGGGTTTCACTACTGCGTACTGCTGGCGATCTACGAATACATGATCCAACTTAAAGCGCGGGCTGACGCCCCGGAGGCTGATGCATAGCCTGCCAGATAAGGCCGGGTACAGGTGGACGCCTGTTGTCGTACAAGCTCGCAGCCGCGAACAATCAATGGAGGTCACCACGGATGAGGATTAGGCGTCGTTTGGGGTATCTCCTGTTCAGCGTGTGCATACTTGTGGGTATAGGTAGCGCGTACCTGTGGCTGCAGCGTCCCGAAGTGCGGGGACCAGTCGAGATTTTTCACGGGGTAACCTACGAAGTTCAGGCGGTGCCTGAGACGGAAGGGAACAGCGGCCTTGCCCATATCGTGAGGGTAGACTTATCAGCAGCAGGGGTCGAACCGTTTGTTACGCCAGTAGACTCGAGTGCTGTCGAGAGAGGCTACCAGTACCGGCTGGCCTACCCCTGGTGGATTGCCCGCCGGGAGGGGTTAGCTGTCACCATTAACGGCGCACACTTTGACCGTAACGGGCGGTGGTATTGGCCAGGCCAACAGGTCAACAGCCGGCACACCGCCGTAGCAAACGGCGCGGTCAGTCACGTGTCGCGTCACAGCCGTCTCTTGTGGATTGATGACGAAGGGCGTCCCCGGATCGACCCCAATCTGCAACCACCGGCTGACGTGTTGCAGCGCGCCCGCTGGGGGATTGGGAGTGGGGACATCATGCTACGTGATGGAAGGCCCCGCCCTACGACGCATGGGCCGGCTGACCGAAGAACACTACTGGGCGTCGATACCGAACGCCGACTCCTGTGGTTGGCGGTATTTGAGCATGCATCGTACAAAGCCGCTACTGAGGTGTTGGCAGAGGCTGGGGCACGCAACGGCATCATACTTGACGGCGGGGGCTCAACGGCGATGTATATCGGTCCGAAGGCCGCAGGCAACGTGGGCGGGCACGTGCTGGGCGGCTGGCGCCCGGTCGCTACGCACGTAGGGATTCGTGCGCACCCGGTAAAACGGTCCACCGCGCAGCAGTCGACCAGCGCCGCTGGTACGACAGAGAAAACACCGTGATCAACGCCGCCCCCTTCGCCTACTGATGCGTTAAACCCGTGCCCGCAACGACAGGGTGCATGAAAGATGAGGGTCTTTTTTCATTGCCCGGAGGCCGGTAGGCCGACGCGGCAATCTCCAACTGCCTCTTGGCCTAAGGACTGCTCCCGAAGGCACCGTTGCGATCCCTGACGAGATTGCACCCCAGGAGCACTTCCTCCCTGCGGTCGGGGCGCTTCGCTCCGCTCGAAATGACAAGTGGTATTTATAATGTCATTGCGAGGAACGAGCGCAGCGAGTGACGCGGCAATCTCCAACCGGCAACCGGTGCCCCGACACCTCATACGCCACCGAAATGGCAAGGAGCTGATCAGACCCAACGGGGCCCCTCCTGATGAGATCGCGTCGCTTCGCTCGCGATGACAAGTGGCATTTATGATGTCATTGCGAGTTGAGAACGAAGCAACGAACGCGGCCATTCCCAATGCCTCCTGGCTTACGGTTCGCCAGCAGAGGCCCCGATGCAATCCGAAGGATGACCACAGCAACCGCAGATCGTATTTACATACTGACTGTGCTTTCTGCACTCCCCAGGCTCCATGGAGCCGGAGAGCCGGCGCACACCATAAGCGCCCGTCCTTCCGCATGAGTGTAAAGGCAACGCCTGTCACGCCATTGGCGTAGGCTCCGTAGCACAAATTGTCGTTACCTCGATCGTGCGATCGGGATACGAAACCGGGTTGAACCTGTACGAAATAATACCATTTTCGACTGAAAGACGCACCACAATGAATCATACATTTATTTTATATGGTCTCACGGTCCAGTCCGCCGTTGATATCCCTGAGGCGCACCGATGGGAACCGCCTGATAGGTCTGCGGACGTAATCATTCGGCGGGCAGAGGTGCTGCCGCAAGGGGCATTGGAGGAGAGGGAAGACGGGCCGGTGGTCTCGCGACAGCCCGGCGGTACACTACTCATGGAGTTTAAAAATATAGGTCGTTATCGGGTAGACCCATCGGGTATCACCATCTGGCCTATCGCGGGCGTCGCCGATGACCTGTTGCGGTTGCCTATTCTCGGACTTGTCCTATCGGCTGTACTCGTGGGACGTGGGCTGCCGGTACTACACGCCTCGGCCCTCAGGGTGGGGGATGATGCCGTCGCGTTCATTGGAGACAAGCGCTTCGGAAAATCCACGATGGCCGCTACATTGTGGGAGCGCGGGCATCACCTCATATCCGACGATGTCGTAGTCCTCGATCCGCGCGAGCCCTCCGGGTGGACCGTGCGGCCCGGCCCGACAGGCGTGAAGCTCTGGCCGGATGCGATAGAAAGCCTTGGCATACCCGATCAGGCCCACTACCCCTTGTGCGAGGGAGCCACGAAGCGTATTCTCGACACGCGTGAACGGCACGCTACGCAGCCCGTCCCGCTGAGACGGATCTATGTGCTGGGTCGAGGCGAGCAAGTGAAGGTTGAGTCCATCACAGCCTCGGACGGCCTCATCGAACTGATGCGAAACGCGTTTATGTACCGCTATCCTGAAGTGGTTCCTAACGCGCAGGCTCAGTTGCTGGCGACGTATGCGCCCATTCGGCGCACCGTTGACATGAAGGTGCTCCTGCGACCGGCAGACAAAGACCGCTTAACAGAAGTAGCGGAGGCAATCGAAGCAGACCTCCAGACGTCTGCTGCTCCGGCGGCGTAAAGCGTCATATGTCGCTCGCCGTCGCATTACGTTCCAGGGTAAACGCCCGCCGGTGCACGCCCAACCTCGTCAGTTTCACACCTGAAACGTCGTCTGTCGTCCTTCGTCAATCGTCCGGAAGGTAGAGTCGACTATCCTGCATAAACCCACATCTCCCATCATCAAAACTCCCCGCGTTCTCTTCATCAACCGCGTCTACCCGCCTGCAGGGGGCGCTACTGGAGCGCTGCTGGCTGAGCTGGCCGAGGACCTCACCGCAGGGGGCTGGGAGGTGCACATCCTTACCGGTCCACATCCGGGCGCGCCTGAGGTCGATCGGCAGGCGGGTGTCTGGGTCCACCGCGTAGACGGCTTGGCCTTCACCCGGGAAAGCACCTGGCGCCGGGCCGCCGCCTACCTGTCGCTCTACCCGCGCTTCCTGACCCATGCGCTGCGCTTGCCGCGCCCCGACGTGATTGTCACCAAAACCGATCCACCCATGCTGAAGGTGCTGGGCCCTGCGCTGGGAGCCCTTACTGGTGCGCGGACGGTGCACTGGGCGCAAGACCTGTACCCCGAGGTAGCCGAGGCGCTGCAGGTGATTCCCGAAAGGGGAGTACTGGCTAACGCCATGCGCAGCCTATCAACCTGGGCGCTCAACGGCCATGACCACATCGTTGCCGTAGGCCGCTGCATGAAACGCCGCATCGAGGCACGAGGCATATCACCGGAGAAGATCAGTGTGATTCCCAACTGGGCGCCGTCCACTGTGCACCCAGTACCCCACGAACAGAACACGTTTCGTACGAAGCAGGGCTGGCAAGGCAAGACCGTGGTAATGTACTCCGGCAACATGGGGCTGGCGCATCCCTTCGAGGTCATCCTTGACGCCGCCGAGCAACTCCGCCCCGAGCAACTCCGCCATGAGCGGCCGGACATGGTGTTCGCCTTCGTGGGAGAGGGGCCACGCAAAGCATGGATTGCTGAGCAGGTCACGACGCGAAACTTGTCGAACGTCACCCTACTACCATTTCAACCCAAGGACCGCCTCGCCGAAAGCCTGAGCGCCGCCGACGTGCACCTTGTCACCATGCAATCGGAAGTGGAAGGGCTGGTCGTGCCCAGTAAGGTGTATGGTGTGCTCGCCGCCGGACGCCCGTGTGTGTTCTTGGGCCCGGAGCGGAGCGAGGCTGCGCAGCGGATCCGTGAATTAAACGCCGGAACGCTACTCCCACATCCGACGCCTGCTGCCGTAGCTGAGGCCCTCAAACAGGAGTCTGGAAAGCAACCGGATGGACGTGACCATAAAGCCTACATATCGGCTCAAGAGGGACGCACCGCGGCCGTCACAGCCTTTAACCGCCTCCTCCGACAGGCTGGAAACAGCGCGCCCAAAGCGACTGGGGCCAGGCACGGCTAATGACGATGGACGATAGCCAATAGCTACGCTACCCAAACCAAGCGTAGATCAACCACTCCACATTCGACGTTCCCATCGCTCAACCCATCACGCACCACGTCATCGTCCATCGTCCCCAGTCCATCGTCCACTTGCACCCACCCAGCAATAGTGCCCACTGAACCGTTCCACGTCCCACGTTCAACGCATCATGTCATCGTCCATCGTCCCTATCCCACCAGGTAGGGCCCTTGTGACCGATGAACCGTTCAACGCACCACGCACCACGTGGCACGCCCCACCTCGTCGTCCATCGTCCCCGGTCCATCGTCCTGACCAAGCGAACAGCGTCATAAAACCACAGGCTCCAAGCATACCACATTGCAAATCAATACAACATCGATAAGCTTATGAGCGGAATCGCAGGCATATTTTACCGCGACGG
>LFFM01002063.1_pt1 | contig 13484 bp, 14 predicted proteins | sample 643131 | NCBI WGS metagenome assembly LFFM01 (sample SAMN03777445, study PRJNA286221) | soda lake metagenome | biome: soda lake; feature: Kulunda steppe; material: water; isolation source: sample Tc-Br brine of Tanatar trona crystallizer | place: Russia: Kulunda steppe | collected 2011-07
CACGCGTCATGTACGTCCCGACCGAATGCCTGATACAGTACCAGCTCATCTGCCGCCCTTCTGTATCCACATCAGCAATGTCGCAGAGTCGAAGTAGTACGTCTTTCAGTGACTTTGACTGGTACGGGTTGGCCTGTCGTGTTAGCCACAGTGTGTCGGTATCATTGTACATCTCGTACTGGTCTCGCTGTTTGAGCCAGCGTTCGAGCATCTCTGCAGTCCGTTCCTGGATACTGACGACCCAGTTTTCGACGTTCTTCGATGACTCATCTTTCGGGATCCGAAGAACCTTATTGGGTACATCGACCCAGTAGGTTTTCGCGCGTTCGACCTCTATCGGGCGAAGTCCAGCATCCAGACTGGTGGAGACGAGTGACGGGATCTTCCACCCATTGGCTCGTTTCCAGTCGTCAGGAGTGACTGTCGATTTTGGCTTCTCAAACCGCTGAGCGAGGTAGGCTTTCCAGCGATCCCGTTGTTCGGGAGAGAGGTCGCTGTACGCAGGGATGCCACCGTATTCAAGTGAGGCTTCCCGTATCATGGGCCGCTCCTCCCGTGTCAGGTAGTCTCGAGGTTGCGATGCACTGTCGTCGCTGTAAAACGTGATCGAGGGTTCGTACTCGTCGAGCCCGTGCTCGTGATGTCGCCACTTGAACAACATCTGCAAGGACTTCTGGTAGTTCGACCGGTCGGCGTTGGAACGGTCTTCGTAGGCTAGCTGTTGTAGAAACTCGTCGGCGTGATCGTGAGTTGGATCGGCGACGTAACGGTCCTCTTCGTTCCAGACCCACCGGTAGAATCGATCCATCCGGCTTCCGCGAGACCGCACAGTCTCTCTGGCATATCCATCGACTCGATCCGGGTCTTTCCCGAACGTCAGGAGCCATTTGAGACAGGATTCACGTTTCGATCGATAGTCCACGACCTGGCGTTGGTTCAGGCACTCTTGGCTCGGCTCAGTAACGACTGTGATGCCATCGAGATCGGTCATTTCTCCCCCCGTGGGAGTCCAGTGAATGTGAACGCCGTTCCAGCGAATGTAAGGGCCAGGCAAAAAGGCCTAATCGCAAGAAGGCGCGGCGATACGGTCTTCCGCTCAATGTGGTTGTCCTTCGGCGGCATTGTGAAACACCTTTGCGCCTCGGACGAAATCGCAAGACAGCGGTAGAATGGGATGCTCCGACTGGGATTCGAACCCAGGTCATTGCCGTGAGAGGGCAATATGATTGGCCGGACTACACCATCGGAGCGGGTGTACTAATCGATAGTTGGGAGATGTGTTTAATAGTTCCGTTTTCACGCCGCCGTGGGGGTATCTGCCGTGGCTTTGCCTGTAAATTGGCAGGGTCGTCAGATCGGCTCGAACCGGAAGCCGTCCCACTCCTGACTGTCCGGTTCGCGGATCCCTGCGCCCGGTTCACGAAGGTCATCGGCATAGACCGGTTCGACCGTGTCACCGATCTCGACATCCGCGCCGTCGACGATCTGTCCGAGCGCCCGCACTGGTTCACCGTCCACGTCGAATTCGACGATCGCGATCGTATTCGGCTCGCGGACGCCGGGTGGCGTCGCCGTACTGGTCGTCCACGTGATGACTTCCGCAGTCCGATCAGTCAGGTCGACGGTCTCCGTCGCTTCGGCGCCGCTCAGTCCGCGTGGGTGGCCAGGGTACGAAATGGAGCCGTCCTCGTAGCGCTGTGCTGTCAGTTCTGGCTCGTCGTCGCTCATTGTCCTGCCTCCATGATCGTGGTAATGACGCAGTTACCGAAGCCGCCGACGTTGCAGGCGAGACCGACGTCAGCGTCGACCTGCCGGGGGCCAGCGTCGCCGATGACCTGTTTGTAGATCTCGTAGCCCTGTGCGACACCGCTTGCACCGAGGGGATGGCCCTTTGATTTGAGCCCGCCCGAGGTGTTGACCGGCAAGTCACCAGTCTTTTCAGTCCGTCCGTCCTCGATGGCTTTCCAGGCCTCGCCCTGTTCGGCGATCCCCAGCCCTTCCATCTGGAGGAACTCCAGAATGGTAAACATGTCGTGGAGTTCGGCGACATCCAGATCGCCCGGCCCGATACCGGCCATCTCGTATGCTTCTTTCCCGCTGTCGACGACGCCACCCATTACAGTGGGGTCCTCGCGCTCGTGGACGACGTGCGTGTCGGTTGCGCCGCCGATCCCGGAAATGACCGCGTAGTTGTCGGTGTACTCGGCGGCGACCGATTCAGGACAGAGCATGAGCGCGGCGCTACCGTCGGTGATCGGACAGAAGTCGTACAATCGGAGCGGGTCGGCGATGATCGGCGAGTTCATCACGGTCTCCAGATCGACCTCCTTCTGGAACTGGGCGTGAGGGTTGTCGACGCCGTTTTTGTGATTTTTGACGGCGACTTTCGCCAGACTTTCTCGCGGTGCGTCGTACTCGTGCAGATAGCGCCGTGCGGTCAGTCCCGCAAAGCTCGGCAGCGTGACGCCGTGTTTGTACTCTGCGGGATGGGTCAGCGAGGCGATCACGTCGGTGGCCTCCGCCGTGGTGCGGTGAGTCATCTTCTCCCCGCCAACGAGCAGCGTCATGTCGCTGGCCCCGCTGGCAACCGACTGCCAGGCGGCGTAGATCCCTGCCCCGCCGCTGGAACTGGTCTGGTCCACCCGCTGGGTGTAGGCAGGGATGGCCCCGAGGTCGTGAGCGAGGGCGTTCGGGACGCCTGTTTGGCCCTCGAACTCGCCGCTTGCCATGTTCGATACGTATACGTGTTCGACATCCTCGGGTGCGACACCGGCGTCCGCGAGACAGGCTTCCCCCGCCTCTGCGAGGAGTTCGCGGATCCAGGCGTCGCGTTGCCCGAACTGTGTCATCGACGCGCCAATGACTGCCACGCGATCCATGTGAGGTCCCTCTCACGACGGGATAATATAAGCGGCGGGTTCCGAGCCGACGGGTGGCGTCTGGATTGACCCACTACCACAGACCGGTGGTCTTTTGCTCACCGCGGGCGCGTTGACTCGTATGACTGACGAGGAGCGACTCACCTACTCGGATGCGGGAGTAGACATCGACGAGAGCGAGGCGGCGACTGCCGCGCTGCTCGACGCCGTCGGCAACGTCGTCGACAGCGAGTACGCCGGATTACTCGACATCGGCGAGCAGTACCTCGGGCTTGCGACGGATGGCGTTGGGACGAAACTGCTGGTTGCAGAGGCGCTCGAAGACTACTCGACGGTCGGTATCGACTGTATCGCGATGAACGCCAACGATCTGGTTGCGGCGGGCGTCGACCCTGTGGCGTTCGTTGATTACCTCGCCGTCGAGGAGCCAAGCGAGGAGTTCTCCGAGCAGGTTGGTGACGGGCTCGCAGCGGGTGCGGAGGCGGCGGGGCTCTCACTGCTTGGCGGTGAGACTGCGGTGATGCCCGACGTGATCCGTGGGCTGGACCTTGCGGGCACCTGCGCCGGACTCGTCGACAAGGAGCAGACGTTCGATGGCGAGGCACAGCCAGGCGACGTGCTCGTCGGCTTTCCGTCCAGTGGCATCCACTCGAACGGGCTGACGCTCGCCCGCACCGCAGTGACCCGCGAGTACGAGTACACCGATCCGTTCCCGCCGAACTCGGACCGATCCGTCGGCGAGGAGCTGCTTGAACCGACCCGGATCTACACCTACTTGCTCGAACCCCTGCGTGAGCACGACGCCCGTGCAGCGGCCCACGTCACCGGCGGTGGCTGGACGAACCTCACCCGGATGGGCGAGCACCGCTACGAGATCACCGACCCATGTCCTGCCCACGATGTCTTCGAGTTCGTACAGGATCTGGGCAACGTCGCGGACGATGAGATGCACCGGACGTTCAACATGGGTACCGGGTTCGTCGCCGCGGTCCCCGAAGAGCAAGCAGACGCGCTCGCTGATGCGACCGATGGGCAGGTCATCGGGACGGTCGAAGAGGGTGAGAGCGTCGAAATTCGCGGGCTCTCGCTCTGAGGGAGCCAGCAGTCGAGAAGCGATTTCAGGAATCGATACGTTCTTTCCGATCCTACGATAACGGATAGCTATGCGCGTACGCGACTGGCAGGATATCGTCGAGGACGTCGTCGACAGCGGCGTCGACCCGGAGGGTTGGCGAGCCGTCGCGGGCGATCGTAGCGGCGGTGTCGGCGAGGACATGTACATCGGCCATCCCGTCGGCGGCGTCTACCAGATCAAGACGTTCGCGAAGAACCCCTACGAAGTGCACGGTGTGGGCACGCAGGTAGCCCGGAAGATCGACGACGAGATCGGTTCGTATCTCCCCGAGCAAAACGAAGCGGGACGGTTCGCCGTCCAGCGACCACCCCAAGACGAGAGCGATGCCGAAGAGAAAGCCAGAAATCTACAGGAGGTGTTGAAAGCCCACTCGGACGCCCCGACGACACCGGGCGATCTGTTCGACGACGTGATGGAGGTGCTTGACAGCCCGGCCTTCGGTCCGATGGAGTACGATCAGTACGATCGCCCGGAAGAACTCGACAAACTATCGTCGACGTTCGAGGAAGCTGAGGAGCTACTCGATGCCGAACTCGACGACCTCGTCGATCAGGGTGACGTGGACCGCGGATTCTACTGAACACTCCGGCGGGTTCAAGTCAGCCGCCCACCTCATACTGATCACTGAGATGGTCGGACCAACGAGAGCGGAGATAGAGGAGCCAAACGATTACGGGTGGATCAAGTGGGGGTTTGTCGTTCTCATTGCCCTCTCGGGCGGTCTGACAGCCGTCTATGCCGATGCATCGCTTGCTGCAATCGCGCTGTCGACCCTTGTCGGAGCGCTCGTCGGGGCGGCACTGATGCAGTATCTTTTCTGGATGCTTACAGGTTGAGCCGCCGGAGCCAGGCGTCAGGATCGTCTAGTTCGTCGCTTGCCGGGAGGTTCTCCGGTCGGTCCCAGACGACGCTCGCGGTCTCCACGTCGCGTCGCTCCGCAACGTGTTCGAAGAACGCCTTGCCGCGCTCGTACTGCCGTCGTTTCATACCCAGACCGAGCGTTCGGCGGACGAACTTCGCGATCGGGCCTCGACCCTGTCGTCTGGCGTCGAGCTTCCTGCGGAGATCGGCGTACTCCCCGTCGAACGCGTGGTCCATCAGCAGTTCGGCGTACCCCTCTACGACGGTCATCGTGGCGTCGAGTTCTTCGAATGCCTCGCGGTCGAGCGTTCCCTGTGACAGTGCCTCGATACCGTCGTTCATCGTCGCTTCGAGGTGGTCGGTGAGCCACGGTGCAGCACCGAACTCCGCAGCGTGTGTCACTTCGTGGAACGCGATCCAGCGGCGGAACCGTTCGTACTCGACATCGAGCGTCTCCGCGACATCGATGATGTTCGGTCGGACGAAGTACAGGGCGTGATCGTTCGAGTCCGCAAGCAAGAGTGGGTCGTACTGGCCGAGTACGTTCCGGCCAAGAAAGGCAAGCATGAAGCTCATCGTACCGGTGTTGACGACTCTGGAGACGCCCGGGATCGCGACGGTCGTGTGCTCCTCGACCGGTGTCATCACCCGCCGGAAGGTATCGGCGTTCGCATCGATCCAGTGATGCCGGTTCTGAATCTCGATCCGATCTGGAACGTCGAAGGCCAACGCGCCGACCGACCGGATTCGCGTTCGGGCATCCCGGACATCCGTGGCGTATGCCTCGCGTTCGGCCGCGGATATGTCGAGCGACCCCGGATCGGTACTTGCGCGGGCTGCCTCGGCCACGGCCTCCCAGTCGACTGCACCGTCCCCAGACGCGCCGGTTACCGCGCGGACACTGCGATACAGGTTCACAGGCGTACTCTAGGGAGCCGCGATCAAAACAGTTCGCCCGTGGTGTCGTTACGCCGACGTGCTGACCGGTCGCCAGTCCCGTTTTGTTCGTCGAGCCGTTAGTGTCTGCATGCGCGAACTCGTCTTCACGCTCGACTATCGCCCCGGTTATAATGCGGTGGCGGAGACGCTGGCCGAGTATCCCGACGCCGAGATCCGTTCGCTCTCGCTGCACGCCACCGAGTCGAGCCTCTGGCGCGTCGATCACGCGACCGGTTCCCCGGACGCGCTCGACGCCATCGAAGACACCTTTCTCACTGCCGATTACTACGCCGACTGTCTCGCGACCGACCACTGCGGTGCGAACCAGACGATGCACGTGCTCGAACACACTGACGATACGCTCGTGCTGTACTCCTACTGGGAGCGAACGCCCGACTGCGCGTCGGTTCCCCACACGGCGCTCGACAATCTGGGAGAGGGTGCACTGTTCGAGACCCGCCATCGCGGGCGGGAGTACACCTGGCGCATCATCCATTCGGGCCCCGCGGATGTCCGATCGTTCGTCGACGAGCTCGACCGGATCGTCGGGAACTCTGCCGACTTGGAGATGCAGCGCATCTTGGAGGCTCCATCGCCCTCCGCAGCGACCGACGGCGACGGACTGGCCCCCGAACAGGAAGCTGCGCTCGAAGCGGCCGTCGAGCACGGCTACTACGAAACGCCCAGGGAGGTTGACGTCGGCGACCTTGCTGAGCGACTCGGTGTGCCACGCTCCACTCTTACGTATCGGCTTCGCAGGGCAGAGGCACAGCTAGCGAAAGAGCGGGCATCTCAACGATACTCACCGGACAGCACCGCAACGCTACGTTGAAGCTGACGAAGTGCTCCGGACAATTGGAATATTCCAACCGATATTTGGAATATTCCAAGAAACTCGTATGTCCATCTACCTTCTAGCAACCATGATGACTGATAGTCGTGCGGACGAGGGGAGGGCGGCCAACGAGCACACCCTCCGACTTTCCGTCCCCGAGATGGACTGTCCATCTTGTGCTGGCAAGGTCGAGAACGCACTTGCCGATGTTGACGGCGTGACGACGATGAAGCTACGCCCAACCTCCGGAACTGCTACCGTCAGCTACGCCGCCAGTCGTGCCACCGAGCAGGAAGTCGTGGCCGCCGTCGAGAGTGCAGGCTACGAGGTGACCGATCGCTCGGTCGGCACCGATACCGGCGGGGCCGAAGTCGCAGAATCCAGTGCCGTCTGGACGAGCCCCAGGGCGATCAAAACGTGGATCGGCGCGGCCTTCTTGATCGCCGGGCTGGCACTAGCGTTTGTCCTGACTGAGGTAAACGTCACGCTAGTCTCGACGCCGGTCGGGGCGCTCACCGTCGCGGAGGCCGCATTACTCGCCGCGACCGTCGCGGCCGGAGTACCGGTCGTCCGATCGGGATATTACTCCGCACGAAACAGAACTCTCGATATCGATCTCCTGATGGGGGCGGCGATCATCGCCGCGACAGGGATTGGCCTCTACATCGAAGGGGCGACGCTTGCGGTTCTGTTCAGCATCGCCGAGTTGCTCGAACGCTACGCGATGGATCAGACCCGTGGCGAGCTCCGGGAGCTCCTGGAGCTGTCACCCGAGGAAGCGACCGTCCTCAGGGACACGGAGGACGGAGACGGCGAAATCACCGTTCCTGTTGAGGACGTGCGCGTGGGCGACCACGTGGTCGTTCGGCCCGGGGAGAAGATCCCGGTCGACGGCACTGTCGTCGACGGAACGAGTTCGGTCGACCAGTCGCCGATCACGGGCGAGAGCATCCCGGTCGACAAATCGAACGGTGACGAGGTGTTCGCGGGGACGCTAAACGAGGCGGGCTATCTGGAGATCGAGACTACCGATGCAGCGGGCGAAACGACGCTTGCTCGGATCATCGATCTCGTTGGGGATGCTCAGGCCAAGCAGACGGAGAAGGAGCAGTTCGTCGACCGCTTCGCGAGCTACTACACCCCTGTCGTGGTTCTACTGGCGCTGCTGACCGCCGCTTTCCCGCCGCTTCTAATTGACGGCACGGCGGCCGTCGGCATAGCCGGCTTCGAACACACGTTCACCGATGACACGCTGACGTGGTTCGTCCGCGGGCTGACGCTGCTCGTGATTGCCTGTCCCTGTGCGTTCGTTATCTCGACACCGGTCAGCGTCGCCTCCGGTATCACCAGCGCGGCCCGGAACGGCGTCCTGATAAAGGGTGGCAATCATCTCGAAGCGATGGGTGAGGTCGATGCCGTGGCGCTCGACAAGACGGGAACGCTCACGGCCGGTGAACTCACTGTGACGGACGTTGTCGGACTCGGTGACAATACCCCTGCGGACGTCCTCGAGAAAGCCGCTGCGCTCGAAGGACGTAGCGAGCACCCGATTGCCGAGGCCGTTCTAGAGCGGGCGGATTTGGCGGGCATCGATCTGCGAGACGTCTCGAACTTCGAGAGCATCACCGGGAAGGGCGTCCGGGGCGCTATCGACGGAACGATCTACTATGCCGGAAAGCCGGGCCTCTTCGAGGAACTCGGGTTCGACATTGCTTGGACGACCCACAGGTCCTGGCGGACCGATGGTGGAGTATCGGCGAACGGTGCGGATCTCCCCGACGGGCACCCGGACACGTCCCGTAGCGATACCGGGTCGCTTGGCGACCGGATCGAAACTCTGCAAAGCGAGGGCAAGACGGTGGTCCTCGTCGGAACCGCCGACCGGCTCCTCGGAGTGATCGCCATCGCCGACGAAATCAGGCCCGAAGCCAGACTCGCCGTGGAGGCGCTCCACAATCTCGGTGTCGGCCCGCTCGTGATGCTCACTGGCGACAACGAAGGCACCGCCCGAGCGGTCGCCGACGAACTCGGCATCGACGAGTACCGCGCGGGGCTCCTTCCCGAGGAAAAAGTCGACGCTGTCGAGGGATTACAGGCCGAGCACGGCTCGGTCGCGATGGTAGGAGACGGCATCAACGACGCGCCTGCGCTGGCGACCGCTGACGTGGGTATCGCGATGGGTGCGGCGGGCACCGATACGGCCATCGAGACTGCCGACATCGCACTGATGGGTGACAACGTCGCAAAGCTCCCCTATCTGTACGCCCTCGCTCACAGAGCCAACAGTGTGATCAGGCAGAACATCTGGTCCAGCCTCGGTGTCAAGGCCGTTCTCGCGGTCGGCGTCCCCTTTGGCTACGTCAGCGTTGCTATCGCAGTCATCGTCGGCGACATGGGAATGAGCCTGGGCGTCACTGGTAACGCGATGCGACTCTCGCGGGTGACGCCGGAGGAGTTCGTTAAATAGTAACGATCCTCAGATCCTCTGTGTTTCCCGGAGTCCATCGGACAGCGGGGATTCTGGGCATGATTCGCCTCCCCGTGACCCGGCGTGGTCGAACACGGCCCCGGGCAAATCTTCAATGGCTGTGACGCTCAATTGATCGTATGGAGTTACCCGCCCGTTTCCACGAACTCCCCGTCTGGGCGAAAGTACTCGCCGGGCTGTTCGGCGTCCTCGTCGCCGTGACAGCCGCTTCGGTCCCGCTCGGAGTACTCTTTGCAGCAATCGCGGTCGGTGTCGAGACTGGTAGTGCACTGGCCGCCGTACTCGCGGGGACAGTCGGCGTCGGAGTGCTTGTGGCCCCTGTCGTCGCGCTTGTCTGGTGGCTCCGCAGTACCACCACGGTCCAGCCGGTCGACGACGACGGCGATACGGTCGACGACCTCAGAGAGCAGTATCTCGATGGCGAGATCGACGAAGCCACCTTCGAGCGCCGTCTCGAAGCATTTCTCGACGACGGTGAAGCGCTCGAATTCGAGCCGACCAACGAGGCTGCTATCGACGCTGAACGCCCGGCCACCGAGACGTTTGAGCACAACCACGAGCGGTAATCGTAGATCAGCTGCCGAGCCCGCCCGCCATCATATAAGTAGCCGAAGCGACCACGTACAGGTATGCGAACGCCCGCACAGAACGCTGAACTCGCGCTTTTGCTGGAGGTCGCCGGGACGCCGAAACCGGGAAACGTCGACCGCCAGCACGATCTACCGGGACTACGATTCGAACACTTCCTTGCCGGTGCCGTAGGTGCACAGAACGGGTTGCGGATGGCTCTCGACCCGGAGGTTGGAATCGGCGAAGCGTTCGAGCGCTCGGTCGAGGGGATGAGCGAGCAGTCGGGCGGCAACACACAGTTCGGCGCGTTACTGGTGCTAGTTCCGCTGGTACGAGCGACCGTGACCGAACAACTCACCCGCGAGGGAGTCCGGTCGGTAGTCGCAGACACGACCGTCGACGACGCTGTGAACTTTTACCGGGCGTTCGATCATGTCGATGTCAGGGCGGGCGAGCCGCCGGAGGAGCTCGACGAGCTAGATGTGCGTCGCGGCAGCGATGCGGTGCCGGCGGTCCGCGAGCGTGGCATGACCCTCGGTGAGCTGATGGCCGAGAGCGCCGAGCACGACGGGGTGGCTCGCGAGTGGACAAACGGTTTCGAGCGAACGTTCGCGGCGGCCGAGGAGATATGCCGGCGTTCGGGGTCGGTTCCGGATCGCGCCGCAGCGACGTTTCTCTACTTGCTCTCGCGGGAGCCCGATCAGCACGTCGCCAAGGAGCACGGGGCCGGTACAGCACGGAGTGTGATGGTCCGGGCACAGGAAGCTCGGGAGGGCGGTCCCGAACTGGTCGAGGCGTTCTCGGAATCGCTGCTCCGAGCCGGGATAAACCCCGGTACGACGGCCGACCTGACGGCTGGCGGCCTGTATATCGCGCTCGAACGGGACGGTGCAAAACTGTGAACGGGGACAGTTCGTCCGAGCGCACAGCGTCGGGGGAGTGGCCGGTCGAACTCTTCGGTGTGACCGAGTCGGTCGTCACGACGCTTGGGCCGAACGAGCTGTGGAACGTCGCCGCGCTCGGGATCCATGCAGGAGATCCGGTTACGGCCACGACGTTTGGCCGCACCCGGACGTGGCGTAACTTCCGGCAGACTGGTCGCGGGTACGTCCAGTTCACGCCCGATCCCGAACTGTTCGTCGAGGCGGCGCTGTCCATCGAGGAGCGGTCGGAGCCAGTGCTGGCGGAAGCCGACGCGTGGGCGGAGGTTACCGTCGAATCACTTGCCGTCGAATCGGATGGCGGAACACGGATGGAGCGGTGGGCGCTCCACCCGGTCGATACTGGTGTCGTCGAGCAACGCCCACATACGACGAACCGCGGGTACTATGCGGTCATCGAGGCGACAGTGGCTGCATCTCGCCTCGACGTTGACGCGTACGATACCGCGACGCTTGTCGAGCGACTCGCGTACTTCGAGGAGGTCGTCGACACCTGTGGCGGCCCCGCCGAGCGGGCAGCGTTCGATCGGCTCTCGGAGCTGGTCGACTGGTGAGTCCCGAACTGCAGTGGGAGTCCGGACGAATGGAATCGAACCCTTTTAGGCACCGAATGGACAAAGAATCAGATATGCCAATCAAACCTGGATACGTCAAAAAGACGGGTCACATACTACTGGAGCGCTACCCCGATGCGTTCTCGGAGGACTTCGAGCACAACAAGAAAGGCGTCGACACGCTGACCAACATCGAGTCCAAGGACGTTCGGAACCGCGTTGCAGGGTTTATTTCCCGGAAGAAAGCCGGACAGACGGCGTAAGTTCGTTTTTCGCGCTTCACTGTCGGTGTTTGGGCCAGTTGTGCTACCCCTCCGCCAGTCCAGAGTATCAAACGGGTACAGACGGCAGCGTATCCAAACCGTTTTGAGCGACCGTATCCCACGTTCAGCAAATGTCTGTACGCGTTGGCATCCTCGGCGCAACCGGAGCCGTCGGACAGCGACTCATCCAGCTACTCGACCCACACCCCGAGTTCGAGATCGCAGCCCTGACTGCCAGTGAATCGAGCGAAGGCGAGGCGTATCGTGACGCAGCGAAGTGGCGCGTGGACTCGCCGATCCCGCGGGACGTCGCCGACATCACCGTCGGCGCGACGACGCCCGACGCCGTTCCGGACGATATCGACCTCCTGTTTTCCTCGCTGCCGTCCAGCGTCGGCGAGGCCGTAGAGCCCGCGTTCGCCGATGCCGGCTACGTCGTTTCCTCGAACTCATCGAACGGTCGGCTTGCGGACGACATCCCGCTGATCATTCCGGAGGTTAACGGCGACCACGTCGGACTGCTGGAAGTGCAACGCGACGAACGCGGCTGGGACGGCGCACTGCTGAAAAACCCCAACTGCTCGACGATTACGATGGTCCCGACCCTGAATGTGCTTGATCAGTTCGGACTGGATCGGGTCCACGTCTCGACGCTCCAGGCTGTCTCCGGTGCAGGGTACTCCGGCGTCACCTCGATGGAGATTATCGACAACGTCCTGCCACACATCGGCGGCGAGGAGGAAAAGATGGAAACGGAGTCACAGAAGCTCCTCGGCGAATTCGATGGTGCGGAGCTCGACTGGCACGACGTCGATGTCTCGGCCTCGTGTAACCGCGTTGCGACGCTCGACGGACACCTCGAAAACGTCTTCGCCACGCTCGCCGAGGAGGCCAGCAGTGACGATGTCGAGGCCGCGTTCCGTGAGGCCGACACGATCGACCTGCCGAGCGCGCCCGACGAGCTCATCAAGGTTTTCGAGGATCCCAACCGGCCACAGCCCCGTCTCGACCGCAATCTCGCGGACGGGCAGGCAATCGCGACAGGTCCGGTCAAGGAGACGAGCGACGGGGTCCAGTACGACTGTCTCGCCCACAACACGATCCGCGGTGCAGCGGGGGCCAGCGTACTGAACGGCGAGCTCCTACTCGAGGAAGGCTACCTGTAGTCGCGTAATAGCAATCCTGAGGCGGTCGCCGAAAGACGGTCTGACGTGACGGATACACGACCAGATAGCGTATTTATATATCCGGCTCGGACTGAACCTATGAGCACGCAAACAGTCGAAACCGGACAGTTTCGCTTTACCGCCGATTTCTGGCTCCACATCACACTCAGCGGATTGATCGCTGGGGTCCTGATGGGTGTTATCATGTATTTGGTAATGGGGATTATGCAGGATGTCGCGGGGTTGTACACCCTCGAATCGACGGTTGCAGGCTGGGCCGCACACCTCGCACACGCGGTGATCTTTGCACTTGCGTTCGGCGTCGCGTTTGCCTGGCCACCGATCGAACAGTATCGCACCGAGGTTCTGTCGAGCATGTCCCTGGGAATCATCTGGGGAGTCATTCTGTGGCTGTTTGCCGCGGGCATCGTGATGCCGCTCTGGCTCGGTGCTGTCGGCCCGTTCTCGCCGCCAGTGCCATCGGTCAACCCGATAAGCGGCCTGGGCCACATCCTGTACGGGGCCGTTCTGGGAAGCGTCCTTGCGGCATTACAGAACTGATATCGGCCGGTATGGTAAGTCAGAATCGACCACAGAGGGGCGCTGGCAGATCCGCGGCATCCGCTGGCTGTCCAGAACTGACGGCCGCCGGGATCGAAACTCCCGACGAACAGACGTGAGTCTGTAGCGGGAACTGTTATACAGAATCAAGGAGAATACCTGCGGCTTTAGGCGCAGGATGAATCCGACAACTCTGAGTCAATCTACGCTGCAATAGCCACTTTGAGATTTGACAATCCATAGCTTAAACTGACAGGCAATCCTATGTATGGGTAGGAATCAGGCTGGGAAC
>LFFM01002064.1_pt1 | contig 13483 bp, 9 predicted proteins | sample 643131 | NCBI WGS metagenome assembly LFFM01 (sample SAMN03777445, study PRJNA286221) | soda lake metagenome | biome: soda lake; feature: Kulunda steppe; material: water; isolation source: sample Tc-Br brine of Tanatar trona crystallizer | place: Russia: Kulunda steppe | collected 2011-07
AACACCCATGCAGTAAATCCATATGAGTGTGCATATGTTGAAATCAATCCTTCGTCTGCAAGTTTGGATGAACCATAAATTGAGATTGGTTCTAATGGTGCATAATCTTCTGGCGTAGGCATTGATGTTTCACCATACACGGTAGATGACGATGTGAATGCGATGTTTGTGACACCAACTTCGTTCATCCGTTCGAGAATATTGTATGTCATCTCGGTATTGTGAGTATTTTGGCAACATCTGCTTCGCTGGTAAGGTCTACCTCAATAAACTCAGCAGCAGATCGAATTCGATCTCGATCGCCCTTTGAGAGATCATCGGCAACGCGAACGGTTGCACCCTGAGAGAGGAGTGACTGTGCCAAATGGCTACCAACTAGGCCTGCTCCACCAGTAATAAGGATATTTGACTCTGAAAGCTTATGTATCAAACATCTACTAGGAATACATGAATATTTGCATACTATAAGTACGGTCTAGTTAAGTATTTTCTCGGGTGGTAGTTGATTTTCGACTGATTGGTGTGATCGCGGTAATTGGAATAATGTACAAATTGTTCAATTTATCTCTGATTGATTCTCTGGCTCCCATCTGCGAGTGAGAAGCGGTCAATACGCTGTTTGAATGTTTAAAACCATTTTTAATGAAGTTTATATCAGTATAGTTTCAGTCACCGCGTAATCCTAATCGAGCTACGGCAATCTGATATTCGAAATCGTCGACGAGAACCACGGTATCGGAGAGGTCGTGTATCTCGGTAAGGCGATAGAGGGATACAGCCGCCGGATCAGTGCCATGTCGTCCGAACGATTCGGCGTCAAGAATAAGCTTTGAGCCGAGGTATATTGCATCATACAACCAACACAGCTCGCCGTTAATTTTGACAGCGGTCTCGTCAACCGCGACCCGCTTCGGCTTCGCCTCAGGTGGGTCCGGAACGCTGTCAGCAATTTTATGTACTCACTGCCAAATCGCTTGATGAGATCGTTCTACGCTGAATAACCGAATAATTTCTTGTATTTCTCTGAGCAACATCCGGTCGCGTGGAGGTGAACGGCAAACACCCTGACGGGTGTAGCCGTCCGCTCACGCTCCTAACATTCAAAATTCGCCGTATCTAACGTTTCTTTGAGCAGGTCTTGGTTGAGCATTGAACATCTAAACCATTGACCTACTTGTTTCTCAAATTGGCTTATCTATACAGTGCCGAACATTTTATTAACACTTGAAGAAGATTTATATTATGGATCCAAATGTCTTAGTAATCGTTGTCGATGCACTTCGTGCCGATCGGGTTGGTGCTGTTGGTGGCCGTGATCTAACGCCAAATATCGATGATCTTGCAAAGGATGGAACTGTGTTCACGCAAGCATTTAGCACGACTCACGCAACAGATCCCGCCGTTACGAGTATTATGACTGGCCAGTATCCCTTATCTCACGGGATCACAAACCATGGAAAGCGTGTTACAGACGCCGAAAAAAAAACTGTTGAAAACACGACTCAACTCCCAGAAATGCTCTTAGAAGCGGGTTATCGCACAGCAAAATTTGGAAGACCACTTGGTAGGTGGCACCGAAAGGGATTCGAAATATATCCAGAGACTGGCGAGTGGCGAGACGCTTTTGACACGGACTCAGGATCATCGAGCACTAAGAAACGGATTGGACAAACTTTAGAACGCATCGATCCTCGTCTTAAACAGGCCGCTACGACCGTATATCAGAAGATATCAAGTGGTTTTGATTCATCGTCAGCCACCTTCGATAGAACAGATGATCGTACAGATATTTTGAGCCAGTTCCAGTCTTTTATTGATAATGATGATAGCAGCCCATTTTTTTCGTATGTTCATCTAATGGACACACATGCTCAATACGATGCTTCGCTTGAGAAGGTAGAATACTGTCTTGAGAATTTCCAATATGAGAACATCTCCATTGATAACATCCTCAACAAGTCACAGGAAGGATCGCATATTTATAACCATCTGTCGGACGGTTATCCAATAAGAAACACAGCAGACTACTGGAAAAATACAGCGTACGGTTTTGGAACTGCGGTCGTAAACGCACACTACGATGCAACTGTTCTTGAAGCAGACGAGCGAATTGGAAAAATTCTCGATAGCTTACGAGAGCGAGATATTTTAGATAACACACTTGTTATTTTATTGTCGGATCACGGAGAGTCCTTAACTGAGCAGGGAATCTATTACAGTCACCACGGTTTGTATGAAAGTACGGTACATGTACCACTCGTTATCAGCCCTCCTGGTGGTAGTAACTCAACATGCAACGAGTTAGTACAAATAACGGACATAGCACCAACTATCGCGTCTTACACAGGGATACAAGGTTTTTCTAATGTCGATGGTAGTTCTTTAAAATCAACTATCGAATATAATAAGGAGGTGGGACGTGACTTCGTCATGGCGGAAGATCTGTACTACCAGCGCCGTCGAATGGTGAGGACAGAGAAAGAAAAAGTAATTTACACAATTCGGGACAACAACATATGTAGATATTGTGATATAGAACACGCATCTCGAAAAGAGTTTTATGATCTTTTGAATGATCCAGGAGAGACCACTAACCTGGCCGAATCAAATTTTGAACGGTTCAAAAAATTACAAGATTTGGCAGAAGATTGTGCAGAAACGATGTCCACAAAGGCAACACAAGATACAGATGATGAGACACAGATTGAATACGAGGATGAAGATGCGATACATGAGAGGTTAGAAGCGTTAGGATATAAATAATTTTAACACGTTGTGATTGAAATAATCTAGATGTATTCTGATAAAAACTAATCATGTTAATTATATGGAAAATACAAAATCAGAAGTTTGTATAATAGCACAAATCCATTTATTAAATATATACTTCTTTATATTAGTTTTTATACGAAACAATGTCATTAGACATATTAACTACTAAAAATTATTGATTCATATTGTGAAATACTCTATTAAAAACAGTACTCTTCATGGTTCTGTACAGGTAACTGGTGCAAAGAACAGCTACCTTAGACTGTTAGCAGCATCCTTACTGACTGATTCTAAAATTGAACTAACAAACAGTCCTACACAGATCAGAGACGGTATTACACACATTGGAATGCTAGAAAAGTTAGGCAAATCAACTGCGGTTTGTGATGAGACAAACACGGTTTCCATCCGTGGTGGAGACGATCGAATAACAGAACTAGAATGGGAGAACCGGAGTATACGAAATACCCTACTGATATTGGGGGCGTTGACCACTAAACGTGGTGAAGGAGCCGTACCACTCCCGGGTGGATGTGATATTGGTGGAGGACGTCCATATAATTTCCATGTTGATTTACTTGAAGAGTTGGGTGCAAAAGTGATTGACAAAGGCACAGAGCTAATTGCAAAAGCGCCCGACGGTCTACAGGGTACAGATATTCATTTACCGATCAGATCAACAGGTGCAACAGAGAACTCCATTATTTGCGGGACACTTGCGGAGGGCAAAACAACAGTATGGAACCCACATATTCGGCCTGAAATTATGGATTTAATTGATTTCCTTACAAAGATGGGCGCCAAAATAGATGTATTTGGACAAGAGCGGATTGAAATTCAAGGAGTTAGTCAACTGGGTGGGTGCGAGCATACCGTTCTTCCTGATAATCTAGAGGCATTGACATGGCTAGTTGGCTCTGCGGTTACTGACGGAGATATCCAAATAGATAATTTCCCTTTTGAATGTTTAGAAGTTCCACTCAAGTTCTTGAGAGAAAGTGGTGCAAAAATATACCGCAACGGTAACTCTGCAATTATTCGAGATTGTACACCATACCCACTTGAAATAAGTACTGGTCCATACCCAGGAATTAATTCGGATATGCAACCAATCTTGGCGGTTTATGGAGCAATGGCAAACGGACAAACAAAAATTGTAGATCTACGGTTCCCAGGAAGATATGAGTATGCTGAAGAACTAGAAAAGCTAGGACTGGATTACGAAATTGAAGATAACCTATTAGTTATCAACGGTGGAGACTCGTTTTCAGGGACAAATGTTGAAGCAGTAGATCTCCGTGCAGGTGCTGCGCTTGCTCTTGCGGCATCTGTAGCGACAGGAGAAACCACGATCCATAGCGCAGAACAAATTGAACGTGGGTATAATAATTTTGTATCAAAGTTTAGATCCCTCGGAGGGGATATCAGAGTTGATCAATAACTATGTTTACTGCTCTTGATGATATTCCTAAACTGCAACAGAATATTTCGCTGGCGCCATACAATAGTTGGAATATTGATGCAGAGGCCGAGTACTTTTGGAAAGCCACCGAGGATCTAATACCTGCAGTTTTACATTTTTGTCATCAAAATAAAATTCCAACTCATTACATTGGAAAAGGGTCAAATATATTAATTTCACCTGAACAGTTAGAGGGCCTAACAATTTGTACACACTCTTTAGACCGCATCTTTCAAGAAGGGGAACAAATTGTTGCTCAATCTGGGGTATTAATGCCTACATTAGCTGTTTATGCTGCCCAGCTGGGATATACTGGATATGAATTTTTAATGGGCATTCCAGGAACTATTGGTGGTGGAATAGTTATGAATGCAGGACTAGCATCTAGTGGACGCCAAGAAATCAGCGCAATTTTGAATAGTGCAAAGTTAGTCTCAAAAGATGGAGAGGTAGTAGAGTATGAGACAGAAGAACTCAAATTTGGTTTTCGTGAGAGTTGTATTCTACAAGACGATTTGTTTGTTCTCCAAGCAACATTCAAAAAAACAAGTACCGCTAACGTAGACCAGATTAAATCAACGATGGCAACGATATTGGAAGAGAGAAAAAAGAAGCAACCACTGTCGATGCCGACAGCAGGAAGCACTTTCAAAAATCCAAATGATAATATAGGGCGATCAGCTGGATGGCTGATAGATGAGGCAGGGCTGAAAGGGTATCGAATTGGTGATGCAAAGATCAGTGAAAAACATGCGAATTGGATTGAAAACGTCGGTGATACAACCGCAGTAGAAATCTTAGAACTGATAGAATACATTCAAAATCGCGTTTATAATGAGTTCAATATTTGGCTAGAGCCTGAAGTGAAAATAATTAAATAACGTCTATTCTGTTGTTATCTTAGTTAATTTAATTATGTGTAATAGTGTGGTCATATCAAATAGCTCATTCAAATCTAAAGAAATCTGTTCACGTCTAGAAGTGGTTACTGTATGGTACAACCGAGAAGACTATGTTAAAGATTCCATTGATAGTTTGATAGAACAGACCGCAAATAATTATTCCATCCTAGCAGTTGATGACGGTTCAACCGATAAAACTGGAGAGTATTTAGAGAACGCACTGTTAACAGCTGATGAAGCAGATGTTCCAATGCGTGTTTGGAAAAAAAAGAATGAAGGATTTGTAAGATCAATCAAAAAAGCAATAGAAAATAAAAGCTGTGCAGATATAATTGCCCTACACGGTGCTGGCGATCTATCTCTGCCTAGGAGGTTGGAGACGCAAATTCGGCTATTAGAAAGTGATGATCGTATTATTGCTACGGGTGTGAGAGTTGAGAAAGTTGGCCCAGATTTAGATAGTATTGGTATCCGAGATGTTGACAAATGGCCAACTGTGGATATAAAAAAGGGCATCGTTCCACGGTTGGGTACACATGGTGCAGCAATGTTCTATCGTGATACTTACACACAGGCAGGAGGATACAGAGTGTCATTTATGTATGCACAAGATACGGATTTATTGGTAAGATTAATTAATTACGGCAAATTTCGCAACTCAGAAGAAATTCTTTACAAAAAACTCGTCACAGACTTTACAGTCTCCTCAAACTCGGACTGGAAACAATCAATTGATCAAATTATGTATTCTGCAGCGGCAATGGAAAGTGCTCGACATCGAAACAAAGGATTAGTTGACCCAATCGAAAACCATTCATCAAGTAATATCGAAGAATTGAGTAAAATTGCAAGGATTGGAGGGCTACATGATCGAGCAGTACATCGCATATCTGTTTTGATACTATCTGAGTTAAGATCTGGAAACTTTGTTCCATTAATAGTACTGCTTGTACGTTTTAGATATAAAGATTCACTTAGAATAATACAGCATAGTTTATTAACTGTCTATAATAAAATAAAAGAAATGAAATAAAAGAATAAATCAGAAGAAATTGATGCATGCCTCAATTGTTACAGCGTTTAATTCAAAAATTACAATATGTTTTTTCTATATAAATTTAATTATATCCCTCCATCAGATGTTACTGAGTTCTGAATGTATTTTTGTTACTGCTGCCTCTATAGTATCTGTATTTGTAATCGTTACCACAGAAGTCTTTGAAGATAAGTACTCATAAACATCGAAACAAAGGTCTTGGGTTCTTTTTTGAGCTAATGTGAGGTTTTTGTTCTCCCATTCTTTCTCTACAGTTACTCTCCCTCGTTTTTGTTGCCGTTCTATACAAAGGTCTACAGGTGCATCAACATGAATTAACAAATCTGGCATTGGAACTGAACTAAAATATTCTTGTAATGAAAATGAGTCATCGGGATCTCGCCAGAGGATTGAAAACGCTCTTTGTGCAAAACTCTCATCAAGACATAATACTTCATTTTGAGAAACTGTAGAAGCACTTAGTTGATACCGTTCCGCGGAACGTCTGCACAGACTAAATATTTTTTCAGGCTCGTATTTAACAGAATTCATAGCAAGAGATACTTGAGTAATAAAATGTGGATAGTCGCGTATGAAGTCCTCTATAGCATCATAACTAAACCGATATTCAATAAAGTTGTCATCAAAAAATGAACGACCGAAAGATGGTAGTAGCATGTAAACCATTTGTTGTTTTATGTTCGCTTTTTTGGAAAACATACGTCGTACAGCATCCTGTTTGGCTCCACCAAATATTTCATAAGAATCGATTAATTTTGAATAGATAGCTGACTTTCCAGCACCTGGTTGACCGAGAAATTCGATATACATAATTGTGCACTCTACAGATACATAGAGATTGATACCACTTGAAAAGATGTATTATATTCAATTGTAATATTTCGGGGTTAACCATCGAGAAATGAGACCCTCGGTATAATTGCAGTTCCAGTACATATAACATCTCGATCAATCGTCCTGCTTGTGTAGTTGGTTGCGTCACAATCACATTAAAAAACACGAAATCTGCCTTTTATAATTCATCTCGTGCGCATTGATTACGAGTCCGAGCAGACCGTCGGGGTTATACGGCTACATTACAGACAAGCTAACATCAACTGATATGTCGTCTGACACCACTGAGACTGTTTCTCGAAAACAAAAAATAGATGCATTACTGGATGTGGTTCGATACAATCCAAAGTTTGCAGGTATTATTCTTGTTTTGGGTGTGATTGCAGCTGGACTCGAGGGGATCGGTCTGAGCTTTATTCTTCCAGTTATTGAAATCGTCCAACTAGATGATCCTGTGGCAGAGGCAGATGGATTGCTTGAAATGTTCGTGCTTGTCTACCAAACACTTGGAATTCCATTCACGCTCGGTTTTGTCGTAATCGGGGTCTCTGTCGTAATGACCGTTCGATATACGACGAGTTTCTTTGTGGGCTGGTTTAAAACTGCGTTGGCGACATACTACATCAGAGACATTCAAAAACGCACGTTCGACAATGCATTAGATGCCGAAGTTGAGTACTTCGACGAAGAGGGGAGCGATGATATGCTCAATGCAATTATCACCGAAACTCGTTATGGAGGAAGAGTAATCCGATACGTGGTTGAATTTGTAGAGCAACTGTTTTTTACGGTTATTTACTTAATTATCGCTCTTATTATCTCCCCGCTGCTGACTTTGATTGCAGTTGTAATTCTTGGGAGTTTAACAGTATTCCTCCGGCGCGTGGTTGAACCAGGATATGAACTTGGTGAAATTGTTGCTGAGACAAACGAGCAGCGACAATCTGCAGCTCAAGCTGGAACGCAAGGGATTCGAGATATCAGAATATTTGGTTTAGCAAACGAGATTTATAATGACTTTACCACTGCAGTCGACCGGTACACAAAATACAAAGTTCGATTAGTCCGGAACGAGGAGGCAATCAATAATTTTTACAATTTGGGAGTTGCCGTCTCAGTGTTTGTTCTGATTTATTTTGCACTCACATTAGCCAATCTGTCAGTCGGTGCACTTGGTGTCTTTTTGTTTGCCATGTACCAACTTGGTCCCAACGTGAGTTCACTTAACAAAAAATACTACAAGATCGAGAACAACCTTCCTCATCTCGTTCGAACACAGATGTTTGTCTCCAAATTAGAAAAACGAGCAGAACGAAACAACCCATCGCGAGAACTGCCAATCACCGTTGACCATATCGAGTTCGATGATGTACATTTCTCCTACGACGGTAAAGATCAGGTCCTCAAAGGAATTGATTTTGAGGTTAAAAAGGGTGAGTTCATTGCGTTTGTCGGTCAGTCTGGCGCAGGTAAATCAACGATTGTTTCGTTGTTGACCCGACTGTACGATGTTGATGGTGGTGAGATTCGTGCGAATAACATCCCAATTTCGGATGTTGATATTGAGCAGTGGCGCGATCGAATTGCGGTCGTTCGCCAGAGTCCGTTCATTTTCAATGACACGCTTCAATACAACCTCACGATCGGAAACCGTGATGCAACGCAACGAGAGATCGATCGGGCGGTTGAGATTGCTCGTGTAGATGAGTTCATGGATGAGCTACCAGAGGGGTACGACACAATGCTCGGTGATGAAGGGGTTCGGTTGTCTGGCGGACAAAAGCAGCGTGTATCGTTAGCTCGGGCACTACTTGAGGATGCAGACTTCCTTGTACTTGATGAGGCAACCAGTGATCTGGACTCGAATCTGGAGAAAGAAGTGCAAGCAGCAATTGAAGCGATGGATCGTGACTATGCAATGATTGCGATTGCGCATAGATTGTCTACTGTCAAAAATGCCGATCGGATCTATACTGTGGATAATGGGGCGATCGTTGAGACTGGTCGACATGCTGAGTTGGTCAAGAATGGTGGACAGTATGCAAATTTGTACGGGATTCAGTCTTAGGCAGATTTTAGATAGAAATGGTGAATTTCGATTAATCTGAGTCGCTGTTACCATCCCATATTATACAGAGAGCCTCACTTTTTATATGAATATATGACCACTGGTTGAAAAATTTATGCCAGATTATTTGGCAATTGATAATTTGATTTAGTGTAATGGCATGCCTATTTGCTGAACGTGGTTATACCATTTGGCCCATATAACACGCAAAATATAGACAATCCGACCATATTGCTATCGTAGTGAGCAACGATTCAAAGAACTTAGTGCCACCGTGCGTCTCTGGCAGAAATATCTCAAAGAGATGATTCGCCTTTTTATAAACCAAATTTTGAACCGACATCTATTCATAAGGTAGTATCACATTTGTTCACATGAAAATTGCGTTTATTCACCCACGATATCCCTCAGCAGATGGGACTGGTGCAACCTATTCTGCAACACAGATTGCATCTGGACTTGCCAGTGCAGGTCATGATGTATACGTTTACTGTACTCATCGCCCACAAACGAATGACTGCTGGGATTCTTCTAATATTAAGATACGCTATCTCGATGCGAATCGTAAATTTTCACACACAAACACCCAACTTAATAAGGAAATTCTGGACAGATATCAAGAATTCCGTGAGTTTGATATTGTTCATAGCTACCTTATGCGGCTGATACCGTCCATGGCTAAAGTGGGTAAATCAGATGTTGGGACTATCGTGACACTAAATGCGTATGGTGGAACTTGTGCAAAAAACGATTTACGATACATGGATCAAATGGACTGTCGAAACAAATCTACTATCAAATGTTTAAAATGTATCGCTCGTAGCGGAGGCAGTACGAGCGAAAGTGGATATTTGTATCAGACTGCAAGTCGAATTCTTACGCTCCGGTTAATCAAAAATGGTGAAAAACAAACAGAATACATTGATGCATTTCAAGCACTTTCACCTCACGTTAAAAAACGCTACGGAGAGTTTGGATACGATACGAATAAAATAACGGTCATCCCAAATATAGTAGATGAAAATTTTGATATACCGAATGAATCCGGGTTTGAGGAGCCATTTCAGCTTCTGTATGTAGGATCTCTTAAGAAGTCTAAAGGAGTCGACCGACTCGTCACTATTTTATCTCGTCTCCACAAACGTAGTAATAAGAAGCCTCGACTAACTATTATTGGAAGTGGTAATATGAAGCAAGTTATACAGGAACAAATAGATGCCCAAAAGTTGGGTGCATTTGTCGATCTTCGAGGACACGTTCCAAATAACGAGCTTCCGAACGTCTATGCTGAACATGATTTGTTCATTTATCCGGGACGATGGAATGAACCATTTGGACGTATATTCTTAGAGGCAATGTCAACTGGCACCCCGATTGTCGCGACAGATGTTGGGAATGTAGAGAATATCATTGGAAAAGCAGGTATCGTAACCAGCCAGAACACCAGAAGTCTTGTTGACGGCATCCGCTCTGTTCTTGACACAAAAATATTACGCGAATACTCTAGAGCAGGAAAACTACAAATTGATGCGTACCGTGCGTCTCAAGTTATTCCACAATTCGAATTACTCTATTCAAAAATAATCAAGAAATAATGAGAACAGTGATAATTCCCAGAGATATCTTTTCTATAGAATTTATATTAGTTCTCATGCTTTTTCCACAGATTTATGGTGATTTAACACCGTACAGAATCAATATATTTGTTAATTTGATAGCCATAGTATACATATTATATTTGTTATTCTTTGATGATGGGGTTATTTTCACAAAGAATTTTTTCATAGCGTTTGGATTATATCTTGTATTTATTTCTTATGCAGCTATCTCAGTACTCTGGGGTCCGTCCCCAGATTATTCGTTTTCAAAGTTAGCCCGTCTTTTTACGTTAGCGCCATTACTTATGATTGTATCTGCATTAGTAGCAACAAAAAAAGAAAGAGTATATCGACTTCTTCGGTGCACATTATTTGTTTCATTAATTGTATCTGTTGTTTCTGTGTATACTCTTTTTGATCCGAAATTAAGTCCTTGGCATATACTACCACCAGATAGCCATATCGGTATTGGCAGAGTGATTGGAATTGGCCTACCTATTGCATTATTTTTTGTAATTAATTCAACAAACAATCGAGACAGATTATTAAATATATTTTTTATTCTACTGCTCCTACTCTCATTTCTCCCCTCAAACTCACGTGCGCCAGTTATTGCGTCGATTCTTTCTGTAATAGTATTAGTTACTATGTATTATAAAAACAAAGGAAAAAAGGTACTTTTAGTTCTCGTAGCTGCCATTACATCTTTATTAACAACTATTTTACTAGTTGGTCCAAATTTACCGACTATTGACCGTGTCTCGAAACTTCTCCGAGGAGATCTTGATTCTTCTGCAATCAGCAGATTGGAACAATATGAACTTGCTTATCAATTTTGGTTGGAGAGCCCTGTTCTTGGAAATGGGATCGGGAGCTTCCCGATATTAAGACACGGGCCAGGACACGAATACAGGGATTATCCGCACAATATATTTTTAGAAGTTCTTTCAGAACTTGGACTTGTCGGGTTTCTGCTCCTAAGCTTCATATTAATGTATTCAATATTAACTTTCACTCGGAATCATAACTCCAATAAGGAATCATCAATAATATTCGCAATATTTGCATACTCTATTATAAATGCAAGTATATCTTTTGACTTGGCAAATAATAGGCTACTATTTTTTAGTATTGGGCTGCTATCTACATTGTTTGTGAACCATAATATAGTCCGAATACAAGTAAATCTTCAATCAAAACTCGAAAATGGCGACCTCACATTGTCATCAGCAAAATAAATTGACCTGATAATCGGAATATAATATTAAATATTATATAACCTTCGAATCCCAACAATGTACGACGACTCAATGGAGGACTTTACGGAAACTTTCCTATATTTATTTTTATAGACTGGTTCACAGCTGTATCAACAAATCAATTAATAAGACCTCCTATCTTATATTTATGAAGGTACTTGCCTTTCTCAATAGAATTAGCTACACATCGATTCCATTTGAGTTATCGGTTAGAATAGCTCGGCTTCCAAACACTGAAATTGTTGTTGCTTCGTTTTTTGATGATTGTCCAACTGATGTAGAACTCGAAAAGGATATGCGGTCACTTCCTGTCGAGGTTCGTTACTTGGGTGGAAGCTCTAAATTCGACCGTAATGCCTGGCGCTCGCTTCAACATGAACTAGCTCAGGGATATGATTTAATCCACACTCATCATAACTTTTCAGGGTCAGTTGCTAGAATCCTAGCTAGACGACAAAGAGTACCAATCGTTAATACGGAACACCGGAGCCACAGTTCGTTTTCGCTAATTCAAAATCTCGTCAATGCACCAACTCTCCCCCTTGCTGACCGTGTCGTTTCTAACTCCCAAGCGACTCAAAAATCGTTTCGATGGTACGAGCAGTTATTGATTAAAAAAGAAAATAAAAAAGTGATTTATAATGGTATAGATATCTCTAAAATTAAAAATGTTATAGAAGGGACAGCTCGATCCCATCAAAATGATTGTTTCCGTATCTGTACAGTTGGCCGAATGGTCCCAGTTAAAAACCAATCTGTGCTACTTCAGGCATTCCACTCTATTTCTCAACAACAGAATGTAGAATTAATTTTGGTAGGCGATGGGCCGCTTCGAGATAATTTAGAATCATTAGCAATTAATCTTGGTATTGATGACAAAGTTCAATTTACAGGGAAAGTACCACGAGAACATGTGTACAAAATCTTCGCACACAGCGATATATTTGTAATTCCCTCTTTGGCAGAAGGATTTTGTGTTGCTGCTGTTGAGGCTATGGCCGCTGGTCTCCCAGTTGTTGCTAGTGATATCCCTGTATTTAGAGAAATAATAGGAGAATGTGGAATTTACGCAGATCCGGAACATATAAATGATTTTGCCAAGGCAATTGAATATTTGCTTGAAAATAAAGGCCACTGTAAACAAAAATCCGAAGCCTGTCAGTCACATGCTCACACAAAATACAGCCTTGATCAATGTGCAAAAAGCTACTATGAATTATATAAATACATTATGAATTCATCATCATAGTTGAGGAAATGATTAATTACGATAAGTAACCCAAGTCTTTTAATCGTTCCGCTACTTCTTTATCGTCAACTTTTGATTGTTTTGCTGCAATATCTCCCGTAATAATCTCTTTCCGAATATCATATGGGCATTCAAGCCAAGGTACTGCGATAAGATCTGGATCAGGATAGTTAGAGGGATGTCCCTCAATTCGTAAAGGAAGAAAAGTCACTCTCTTTCTAAAAAGGTTACCGTGATCACTCGATATTACGGTTTTGCCATTCAGTTCTGAAACCAACTCTT
>LFFM01002066.1_pt1 | contig 13482 bp, 16 predicted proteins | sample 643131 | NCBI WGS metagenome assembly LFFM01 (sample SAMN03777445, study PRJNA286221) | soda lake metagenome | biome: soda lake; feature: Kulunda steppe; material: water; isolation source: sample Tc-Br brine of Tanatar trona crystallizer | place: Russia: Kulunda steppe | collected 2011-07
CCTGCGAATTGGCGTCGTTGAAGTAGAGTTCCATGTTGCCATTGCCGTCGTATGTCCCGACTATCAGAACGTATGACCCGGTATCCGGTGGAGAAGTGATTATTTGGCCATCGTTCGAGTCACCACTAACACTAAATCGAAGGTCGGTATTATCAATGGACCAAATTGCCGACCAATTGTCGTTACCGTTACGCGAAGAAACCCAATGCGATCTATCATTCGGCCCATCCCACGCATCTGCCTCAACCCACACCGCGATACTGAAGGCGTCGCTGGCGGTGAACGCGAGGCTTGAAGGTGTCCCGATGTCCACCCACTCGGAACCCGTGAGGTCAATCGCATAATCTCCCACCGCCGAGTTGGTAGTGAACTGCGGGTCGTTAACGCCTGTAGCATCGTTGTCACCCCAACTGTCCACGAAGTCCTGCTCGAACTCGTAGCGCGTTATCCCGCTGTCAGGTATAGCAGACAAGACCTGTCCATCAAGCAAGCTATACCAGTCAGTAAAACTGCTTGAATCGACCTGTACTGGAACAAGATAATCAGTCGCCAACTCACCCGTGCGGATTTCGTACACATCGGGGCTGTCCACCTCCTCAATCGCTGGCAAATCGGCGAACTCGTTGATATCATCCAGTGTGACGATGTTCCCCGTCCCACCAAACGGCGCAAACGCGCGACTACTCATCTTGGACTACCTCGTAGCTCTGGTTTTCGTCCAGTACAAAGAAACGTGTTCCAAGCGGGTACTCGTCGGCACTCGGCAAGTCATCAAGCGTTGCGACCCGTTCGGTCCCTACTGATGCGACCGGACCAATATAGCGCAAATCATCGGTTGACGTTACACCGTCCTCATCAGTGTCGAACTCCCAAATAACCGTGTACGGCTTGACCTGCGCCATATCCTCGATGTTGGAACGAGTATCAAGCAACACTTCGTCGGCATCATCGCGGGAGTTGTCCGTTCCTTCATCATACACCGCATCCGGGTCCCAACCCAACACGACTTCTTGTCCGGCTGTATCAGCGTCCAACGTCACGGTTGTCTCTTCGTCTCGCGCCAGCCAGCCGTCCACGAACGCTTCGCCGGGGTCGATAGTCACCTCAAGAGAAGTAGTGCTGGTTGTTGCATCGAACTCGGCGAACATCGTCTCGTCCAACGTCCCGAACCGTTGTGCTGATACAGTTGGTCGAGAAGCACGAATAATGTAGTCATTGCCGGGCGAGCCAGCAGCTTCACCCATTTCGATTCCTCTGTACCGACTTCCCATTGCGCCCGGTTGAACTCTGTCAGTCATGTTGTATCACCAGTTAGGCCGCCTGTGACTGGTCGAGATACGTAATCTCAATAGTCACTGTCACTGCAAAGTCGGACGTTTTCGGGTCGAGTCGGTCTTCGGGGTCGTCCAACAACACCCGGTTGAACGCCATGTCATCCGAATCTGCCGGGTCGTCCGTCGTAACCAGTCCTGCTTCAAGCAGGCTTTCACCCACTGCATCGTCCGACTGAATCAAAATCGTCGCGGCATACGTGTCCTCTTCTTGTCGCGTAACGTGGTCGTCAATCTGCTGGCGGTACACCTCGTTTTGCAGATGTTCTTGGTCGGGGTCGGTTGCGGTGTCATCATCACCGAACGCCATGTGGGTTGCTTCCTCGTTGGCGGTCTCCAAATCGGGATTGATGAGTTCAGCCAACACCTCCCGATACGGCTTCACAATCACGTTGTGTTCCGTAAAGCGACCAGCCGGTGAAACCATAGCATTGCGAAGCTCCGTGATTTTCGCCTGTCGTGAAAGCTCGCTCCAGTTCGGGATTTTCTCGGATAGCTCCGCCACATCCCACAGTTCGACCGTTACGTTGTCTCGAACCGCGTTTACCACGCTGTACCCCGTTGGTTCTTTGATTGAACCGCTGTCGTTCGGACCAATCGCGCCATGTGCTTTAGGCGACTGGTCAGTTGAGTCGTTATTTTGAGTCATTATCGATTGTATTACTATCGTATCAGGATAAGTGTTTGCGCCAGCTATTCAACTGCGGTCCACACGCCGTACGACCACAACCCTTCGTCGTAGAAGTACTCCGTTACTTCATCGGCCAATCTGGTGGTAGAAGTCCAAATATCAAAGCCCATCTTGCCGTTGTTGTAGAACAGTTCCTCGGTTTCGTGGCCAGTAAGCACGGCTTTATCGGATGGCGTTAGTTGTTCAACAACAGCGTCGGCTGTTTCACCAACTGCCGTGTCAGCGATTGCTGCTAATTCAGTTTGAGCATCGGGTACTGACACGGACGAACCATCGCTGAACAGCACCGTCTCAACATGGAACTCGTCGGGAAGGTCAGTAAACCCAGTCCAGATGTTGATTCCCCATTTTCCCTCATCCCAAAACAGTTCTTCGACCGCATCAGTTGCGACGCGGTGGGCGTCATCAAGTGCGGTTGCATCGGGCTGGACGGTTTGATCGGACGAGGGGATTATGTGAGCGTCCGTGATTGCGGTAGTATCGGTTGTCACATCGTCGTCGGACGGCCCAACCGTTACCGAGTCATCGAACAGTACCACCGATGTGGCGTCTACGGTAACGCGAATCCCGATATCCACGCCTGCTGCCGTGACCTCTCGAACAATATCAATAAGCGCACCGGGTGAGATATTCTCCTCGAAATCCGATGGCAGTTCGAGTTCGATAAACGCGGGGAGGAAGTCATACGGTTCGTCAAGGCCGATCTCCTCAATATCCGTGCCAAGAATCACGGCCACCACTTCGCGGATTTCCGTTACGGTCCCCGACGTGATTTGACTTCGTAGTGCAGTTTTCAGGCGGCCTCGAAACTCATCGAGTGTTTCGTTTTGTCTGCGCTCGATATCAAATATCGATGCTAACCGTTCGAGAGCCGGTGCATCAGCCGTATCAATGAACTTGTTCTGTTCAACATCATCGAGAACGGATTCGTGATCGACAAACTCGCCTTCAAGCGAGTCAAGCAGTGCAGACCAGTAGTCCGACTCCGAATCATACGGTGTTTTCAGCGAGTCTTCCAATCGTTCACGTGGAGTCGGGCTGTTACTCACTGATAGTCACCTCAGCTTCGTCGGTCATAGCGACTTCCAGCGTATCAATACTGACGTTATCTCGTGCCAGTTCCGACTCCGAAACGCCAATATCCACGTCAGCTTGAATCACGCCACGAATTTCCATCACGCGATTCTTTACTTGGTCGTAAATCACGTCTTCGCCAATATCCAGACCGGGTGATGTAAGACCAGTTGAATCCTCACCACCGATAAACCGGATAATATTGTCCGTGATTCGGATATCGCCATCATCGGGAAACGAGCTACTGGTCGTCAAGTTTGCATCGACGGCGATTGTTACTTCAGTGGCCTTCTCGAAACGTTCAGTTCGAGTGCGACCGTCTTCGGACTCCGCCGTACCCGTTTCGGCACCAAACGATTCGAGACCAGCTCCACGTGACTCGAAGATTGCTTGTGCAACAATATCGTTGGCATCTGCTGAATCGTCGAACAGCTCAGGAGCGAAAACAGTTACCTCGGGACCATAGCCGTCATCGGCATCCCTGATCTCTTCGACTCTGACAGAAATAATGCGGTCATCCCAGCGGATAATCGAACTCTCCATTGCGGGAACTGTACTAACACCACCCTCAGCCAGTGTATTCTGATACCGAAGTTTGAACTCTGCATCAGACTCCTCATCCCGACCAACAACAAACCCTTCATCGGGGTCGCCTGTTGGAAGTGGGTTCGTTACTGAATCAATGCCTGATACGGGCGCGTCAAACCGGACAATCGTATTAGCCGAAACGTTGGTTTCTTCGCCCAACCATTCCTTATCCAGTGAAGTCTGCCACGGATTCAACGCCTCTATCGAGGCAGTTACAGTTGTCTGGTCAGTAAACAGCGTGACGCTTTCAGTTGTTTGAAACGGAATAGCTGGTCGCTGGTCCGTCCGTCTGGTTGTGACAACTGTTCCTTCGGGAATATCAATATCCCGCGGTGCAGGCGAATCACGACTAAACTCCACTACGCCCGTTGCGCCACGAAGCTGGTCACGTGAAAAGCCAGCCAGTGCCAACTGCTTGTCCAACTGTTCGCCAAACGCATCCTGATAAAACGAGGCGTAGTACGCGGCCTCTGCCGCATCCCATTGGGTTGCGATTTCAACTGCTACCGCATCGATTATCTGCGTGATTGGCGAACTCGGGCGGAGTTCAATATCCTGTCCAAGCGTCTGCTCGAACGTCGATTTCATCTCCGCTCGAATCTGGTCGATTGATTTCTTGCGAAACGTTCCGTCGGACTGGACACCATACTCGGTGACTGTTTGGTCAGTATCGTTGGTACTCATTAGTCTATCCTCGTGGTGAACGCAACTGGGTCTTCAAACTCAACCAGTTCAACCGCAATAGCCACATCACGAGACCGCGACCCATCAGGCTCGGATATCTCGATTTCCTCGATTGACTGTACACGGTCATCACGGTTGAGTGCGGAACGAAACTCACGCTCAAGTACTTCATTGGGCGCACCGATTACATCGAACAGACGGAGTCCGTGGTTTGGAGCAAACGGGTCCTCGCCACGAATCGTTTTGAGCGTGATTTTGAGTTCTTGGACAACGCTGGCTCGCCCACTCAACATGACAAACCGGTTGTTGTCGTCGAGCAGAAAATCGCCATCGCTATCCAAGGCCAGTGTTCGTTTTATCTCTGTCATGGGGTGTCTCCGTTAGCTCGCGTTGGTATCCTCGGAACCGGGGCTGTTGATGGTGACACTGCCGCCCTCGCTGTCAGTCAACGAGGCATCAGTAGTCAACACGGGTGCGGCAGAATCCGGGTCTCCAAGAGTGATTGTTCCGTCGCTATCCATCTGAATCACGTTGCCCGAACTGTGTTCGACGTGAAACCCACCGTCTTGGTCCATCGTCAGTACACTCCCATCGCCGGGCATGGCTATCAGAAACTCGCCATCAGTGTGTTCGGGAACGTCCATATCATCAAGCCACAGCCCAGCAATGAAGACCGCTGATTCGAGTTCAAACCGGCGGCGAGAATTTGTTTCTACCGGGCCACGTTCTTGGAGCTTCGCCGACAGTGGCTCACGCGTGTGAACAAGCAAGCCCTCCATATCACGTTCGATAGGCATGATAACGCCCGCATCGTCATCGGCGAATCCCGATGCTATCGGGACGTTATCGACAAAGACGTTCGGGTCGGACTTCAGGCTGACCTCGACTCGCCTGTTTTCCGAATCAACGTCCTCGACAATGCCTACGCTCGCAGTGTAGATACCACGGACTTCATCGCGCACAAACTCACGGAGCGTGCTGGCAATAGAAACATCGCGTTTGTCTTGGTTTCCCATAGGTCTATATTGGCCGGAATGAATCGCCTGCTGGACCCTGTGGCGTTGGGTCAAACGCTTTGATTTCGTCAGTCGATTCGACATCGCCTGTTACACGATGTTCGCCACCAATCGTGTTTGAGACGTACTCGTAGTTCTGAACCTTGTAGACGCCATCAAACCGGTCGGTGTCTACAACAACTGCTGCGCCTTTCTTAATTCGTGGGTCAAGCATCGCCTCGAACTCAAGCGTTTCAGTTTCCGAGTCTTCTTCATCGTCCTTTTGGTCAATAGATAGGAGCAGTCCGTTGTACGACAACATCGGGGCCTCGCCTCGCGTTGAGTTCGTCCGAAGAAAGTAGAGTGTCCCCGCTTCAGCAAACCACTCCCATTGGACGCCAGTAAACTCGGCAGCGTAATCAAGCAGTTCGTCAAGCCACTCTTTGACCTTCCGGTCAGTTGTTATCGACCAGATTCCCGAAATAGGGTCGGGAACGTCATCCACATCAGCAGCCAGCCCGAGTTGACCTGCTATGTCTTCGACAATTTCAGTTGGTGTTGAATCGCGCCAACGTGCCGAAAACGCGGTTGTGAGTTGCTCGTCCGTCACGTCAACTCCCTTCATCACGTACTGGGTGTCTGTGCCATCTCGAATACGATTCTTCTTGTTTATATCGCCAAAGCAAATCGTATCGCGGTCTGATTCCTCCCAGCCCAACGTAATCCGAATCTGTGATTCAGTGCTAATTCGCTCCCACGTTGAATCAGTGAGGTTGTAGGCAGTAACATCGAACTCCATCGGGTCATCATCGGGCTTGGTGACCTCGATTTCCAAATCAAAGCTGGACAAGTCAATCGAATCCACAACCACTTCGCGGTACTGACGCCACAGCCGGGTCATCGTTACCACTCCTCCGAGAGTTGGCCTGCATCACCGGGAATTGCGTACAGGTACATTTCTTCTTGGAGATTCTGTGGCGTGACGCGGCGTTCAGTCCCACTGGTATCAAGAAATACGAACGCACAAAACGGCAAGTATGGGTAAATCCGGTACGGTGTCGCAACGCCTGTCGCAACCGTCCGGTCGATATTGATGTGCTCGATGCGGAGATTCCACCGACTTAGTTGGGAGTTCCACGACATTTGAAGTCCAAACCGTTGCTGTGGAAAGCTCCGTGGACTAAACTCCACGTTGATTGGCCGTCGCTCACGCGCGCGGTGGCGTGGGAGATTAATCCGCTCGATTTGATCGTCAGTTCCCATTGTATATCACCCAAACAACGACGACTGAAGCGAGTTCGCGGCTGATTCAAGCGAGTTTGCGACGCCACCAAATATTCCATCGTCTTCCGGTGTGGACGACGAGCGAGATGTATCAGTACCTTCTGCACTCGAACTCAACTCGCCGCCCGGTGCATCGAACTGGATTTCGGCTGTCTCGGTTTCGGCAAAGACGATTTCTTCAATCGTGAACGTGAGTTCGTAATGACTCTGGCGGCTGCCCTCCTGTTCGACCTGTAGACCGCCACTCGGAATCTTTGCTTCGTCAAGCCCGATATCGCCAATTGAAGCACTAAACGGCTCGCCCTGTTCTCGAATGGCAACCAACTGCTCGTACTGTTCAGGTGTAACCCACGCATCGAGTGTTATCGAGCGCGGTTCGGCGTTGACGTACGAACTAAAATCAAAGCCAGTTTCAACACGTTCTTCCGGGGCGTTCCAGCCGCCCTCCTCGCTGACACGGGTTGCCCCGTCAATCACGATGTTGTTGATAGTGACGACTTCAGCCATTAGTTTGCTCCCATATCGGTCTTGAGTTTGCGTTCAAGAGCTTCAAGCGCGCCTTCTTCAGTTGCCTCTGACATCCGCTGGCGAACATCATCGGAGTCGCCTGCGTTCTCGAAGACAATGTTCTGCTCAATGTTGATAGCCGTACCGCCGCCACCACCGGAATCGTCACCCGAGCCACCAAGTGCATCCATAACGCCGCCTGCTGCACCCCCAAGCGCACCAGCAATCCCGCCTGAATCTTGAATACCGCTTCCAAGCGTTTCAACAAGTGCTGGACCAGTCTGTGACAGGTCAGACAGTGGGCCGGTTGCGGCATCACTGAACGGAAGCATGTCTCTGGCGGCTCCTGCAACGCCTGATACAGCCTCCGAGACTGGCTCAGGTACGATGCCATCCACAAGGCCGCTGATAAGCCCGGAGGCAGCGTCCGACCCCATACTGACCCAACGACCGGGACTCAGAAAGCCAGCCAGTGAGTCGAGCAGCGACCGGCCTGCGTTGGCTCCTGCGTTAGCCCACCGCTGTGGGTCTTGGAAAAACCGCAAGAAGGCAACTATCGGTCCAAGCGTGAACAGGGCAACAACCATCAAAAAGATGCGACCCAACTGGTGTAGGATATCGATGAACGTGCTGACTCCACTTCTGGCACGGTCTATCTGGTCGCCGAACCAGCCAAGCACACCGCCTGCGGCTTCACCGGCTCCAAGGAAGTCAGTCTGCCAGACGGCAACCAATCCTAAGATAATGCCAGTCAGTGCCAACGCCAACAACCCGATTGGTCCCAATGCTGTCCAGAGTGCAATTGCACCAGCAGCAGCGGCGGCCTTCGCACCTGCTAATACACCAAGCACACTTGTAAGACTCATCGCAGCAATGGCTGAACTACCCATTGCGGTTGCAGAGGCAGCCATCGAAGTGACTTTTGCCCACGTTGCTGCAATTAACGTACCAGTACTCGCGGTCATCAACCACTGAGCACGACTCGCCATTGACAACGCCACTGCTTTCGCTCGGAGTGCAGCCGTCGATGCCGCCGTGACGGCTGTGGCTGATACTGTGCTGGGAATAATCGCACTTGTCATGCCGGATGCGTAAAACATCCCCGCGCCACCGGCTGCCATAAACACGGGCGGGAGAACGGACAGCGGTTGAAGCAACTGTCCGAACCGAAGTTGCAGGTCGGACGCAACCACCCGAAGCTCGTCCATCACCGTCTTTGTCTCAGCGTACGCATCCGCTTGGTCCTGTGCGAAATCTTCGGGAATATCGTCCTCAAACGCAGCCAACTCCTCGCGGGTCATGTTCAGCGAGGCAGCCAACTCGTCCAAGTCACCATCAGCATCACGAAGACGCTGTTGGAACTCACGACGGAGACGGCCACCGGTTAGGTTCGTCTGCTGCTGAAGCGCAACTAACGCACCGGTTGCTTCAGTGGTAGAGGCGTCCATCTCCTGAAGGTCGGATGCACCCGCACTGATAGCAGCGTTGAAGTCATCCGAGTTCATGGTTGTCGTCTCCATTGCGAAGGCGAACATATCCATGTTGGCGGGCAAGTCCTCGATGTCATCGCCGAACATGGTCATTGCCGGAATCATGTTCCGCGAGACAGCCTCGGACGACTCACCGATAGCGTCACCAAGCGTGTCGGACGCCACCGCCAGTCGCATGACTTCTTCTTCGGTTTCGGCACCGAGTTGACCGAACGTTCGGATGGCGGCCACTGCTTCATTGGTAGCAAACGTCGCGTCGCTGATTTCAACAGCCATCGACGCCACACTACGGTCAATATCCTGCAACGCACCATCAGCAAGAGCGGCTTCGCCACGCATCTGGCTGGTTGCGTCGAACATCTGTTGCATCCCGGCTCCCAACGCGGTGACGGCTGCTGATGCCGCGAACGCACTCACATCGAGTCGGTCAAGCGCACTGGAAGCAGCGTCACTCGATTCTTCCATGTCCCCCATCGATTCCGCCGTTGCATCACCGGCATCTTCGGCGTCGCGGAGGCTATCGGTTGCCTCGTCTTTGGCAGTGACGAGCGTGGCTATCTTTCGGACGTTGCCTGAGAACATGGTGTTGAATTACTCCGAGGTGATGACCGTACCGTGACGGGCGACTTTCGAGGTCACTCGTGGGTCGCGGTGACCGCTACCAACGTGTTGCATTGGGTTCGGTGTCTGTTGAGACATCCCATCGGGCATCTGCGGCATCTGACCGCTGGGTAACTGGCTTCCTTGCTGATTCCGCTCGAACTGGCGATAGTCAGATAGGCTGTGATACCAGTGCATCTTCTTTTGCCACGGCCACTGGGCGACTTCGGTCGGGTCGAGATGGAACGTCTCAGCAATTAGGATTGTGAGTCTTCCTGCTGGAGTTCGCGCCCAAGCTCTTGAAAATCGAGCATGTCACCCATACCGAGGGCGGCGCTGACCCGCATCATCAGCCCGATTCGCTCCATCTGTGTCAAATCACGCCAGCGTTCGGTCGTAAGTTCAGGCGAGCGAATCGCCTCATTGCAGAGTTGGTACATCCGGTCGCTGGTATCACCAACGCCAAGCTCGGATTCGGCCATCATGTTGAGGATGGTGTCGTCGTCATCCGGCTCTTGAATCAGGAACGTTGTTCCTTTGAAGTTGATGAGTTCTTTGACGGGACCGCCGCCAAGCGTCCACTCTTGGTCTTCGAGGTCTTCGACGCTAACCTCATCGGGGTCCATTTCATGTAGTGGCACCTCGGCGTCGTCCAACTCCTCGTCAGGTTGTTCTGCGTCAAGCAGTTCCTCCTCGGGTTCGGTCGAATCTGTAGATTCGGATTCTGTGTTACTCATTGTGTAGCCCCTGTGTCCCGCTACTCACGGAAATAGTCTATTTGCTGAGTGTTGCGTTATCCGAAGTCGTGTCGGATACGGCCACACTCGAAGTCGCCTTCATACATCGGCATCGAGCTGTTCTCGAAGTCGTCCGACGGTGCGAACGACTGAAGGCGGGTGTCGATAAAGTCCGAACTCTCAATCGGCATGGAACTCGGGTAGTCAATCGACATGGTAAACGTCTCTTTGTTCTGGTACAACTCCATCAGGCTCTCGACGGACTGTGAAACGGCCTTTACGGAGACGCTGCCGGTGATTTCTTGGTCACCGTCAACCCACACATAGCCGTCTTCATCCAACGAGCGTTCAAGCTCGTCTTCGTTGTCGTCGTCGTAGCCCACAGAGTCGAGCAGTGCAATCGTCTCGCCGTCGATAATAACGGCGATTTCTTTGGCATTGAACTCAGGCATGGGTTATCACACTCCCACCGTGAGAGTCAGTCCGAACTCGTGGGCGTTGCCCGCGAGTCGTCCGTCAATATCGATGCCCGTCCACTGCCGGTTGGCACGGTCATCCTCATCGAGTTCGGTGTGTTCGGGAACAATCACCGTTGCTTCAGCAAGTGGCTGGCCGACGCCACCTACATACTGCTCGACGGTATCGGTAATGACGCTCTTGACGATTCCGCGTCCATCAGCGGTAAACGGAATCTGATCGTTCTTCATACGCGCACGGGTCAGTGCAGCGCGAATCTCGTCGGCAAGGAAATACTGCGTCATAGCAATATCGAAGTAGCGATAATCGCTTTCGGACCCCGCTGTTGTAAGCGAGTTCGACGCAATATACACGTCATTGCCTTGGGAGTTGGTCTGTTCGATGATGACGTTGGCTGGACCCTGTTGGTCAACCGGGTCACCACCCTCGAACGTTCCTGAACTGCGTGGGTCACCGACTTTGCGCGCGCTGAAGTCACGTGCAGTCAGTGGGTAGCCTTCGTCCCAGTACATTAGGTCGAACCACGGTGGGTTCGTCGCCAACTGGCCAAGAATCGTCGAAGCAACATCATCATCGCTTCCACGGTGGGCAAACGCTGCCATATCGCCTGTTGGGACGTAGGTTCCAACGTCCCATGCGAGTTCTTGGGCAGCAGTTTTCGATTCGAGTTCATCCGCGTCTTCGTACGCGAAGATAACTCCCTTTTCGTACTCGTCAGCATACGTTGCCAACTCGTTGAGTTCGCCGATATGCTGGCGGTCTACTCGTTGGTTCGCCAGTGCAATTCTGTCTGCGCGGTCATCGTACTCTTCGAGTCCATCGAACGATGCGCTCGTGTACGTAATTTCGACTGGTCCGGTGATATCTTCGGCCAGTGCGACCTGACCGGTGTCCGCATTGATGGCGATGTAGCCATCAGCGGGAGTATCAACTGGGTCTTCAGTAACGAAGATGATATCGCCGTCGGCTGAAGTGACTTCGTGGCCACCCAAAACGGGTAGATTGGCGAGGTTTTCACCATTATCTACTTCTTCGTTTTCGTGTTCTGTTGCTTCGAGGACGAGGACCCACCAGAACCGCGCACCCATCTCGTTGATGTGTTGGGATGCAACGTGAACATCGGAATCCTCGCCAAACTCGTCCGATACATCAGCAGGACTGGTTGCTCGATACGCCTCGCCAAACGACACGTTGTCGCCGGGCGGAGCCTCAAGTGCAGTCCCGATAATCCCCACGGTAACTTCGGTGTTACGTCGGCGTGGAGCCGTATCTGCCTGTAGGTCGATGTGAACGACTTCTGCTGGCATGTTTTATCGGTCTCTTTGGTTGTTCATGGAGTAGCTGCTACTCCGATTAGTTCACGGACGTAGTATCAACGTCAAACGCATCCACGCTGTCGTGGGTGCGCGTGTTACTGACCGTGTACTGTACTTCAATGGAAAACTCGATGCGATAGGTGTCAGACAGTGGCGTTGGTGTGGGTGCGGACGTTGGCTCGACCGTCATCGGTCGCTCACCGTTCTCGCCCTCGGTATTGAGTTCTCGAATTGCATCAAACTCAACCCAATGCCACAACGCTTCAGTTATCTGTTCGGCTCTGATACGGGCTGGAATCCCATCTCGAAACCGACGCTTGACAGCGACAGTTATCGAGTAGATGTCTGACTCGGGTACTTCATTAGTCTCTATGACCTCCGTACCGTCTTCGTTGGAAACGCGGGATGCTAATGAGTTAGCTGGGTACTCGTCGCCAACGCGGTCGCCACGCGAGTCATCATCGAACGCAATCACGGGGTACTCATCAAACGGCTCTTCGGTGTGTTCGCCCACCGTCCAGATAGTCGCTGGCTCGTACGCTACTGACACCTCATCAATCGAGCCACCGTCGTCCCATGTTACAGTCACCGGAGTTGGGAAAGCGCGTTCGAGTCGGAGTCGTTCGTTTGTCGTAAGCATGACTATCTGTGGGTTTGATGAAACAGCCGTAGGTCTGTAATTCAGCCAGTATTAGCGAACTTCAACTCTGGCGAAGTGTTTATCCAGTTCCTCCTCGATTTCGCCAACCAACTCGGATGCTTTCTCGGCGGTTGGTCCAAGAAACGGGCGTCGTGGGATGCCTCGTTCGGGTAGCCCAAACTCATGGACCGCGCCGTACGCACTCGTCGTGCGAATCACCGACGTTCGGCTATCCGCATCGTAGTAGGAGTTGGTCAGTACATCATCAAGCAAGCTGCCGGAATCCATCAGGATGCTCGAATGGCCTTTCGCTTCGATGGTCTTCGGGTCAAGCGGTGTCCATGCACGGCCCATTGCGTCTGAACCCTGCACCCAGTTGGATTCGAGGTTCGACAAAAGCAGTTCGTGCAGCGACTCCATCCCGTCATCCAGAGCCATGTCGATACCGTCGTACACGTCTCCGAAGTTGTTTACGTCCTCAACCATGCGTAGACACCCCTATGCGCGTACAGATGTACATGTAGGTTTCAGTTGTACATGTACATGTAGTTGCGAGATGTACCATCACGAGTCTTCCACGAGAACAAGGTCAGTCCGGTCAATTGCCCGGCGGTTGCGCGGCGTGTCGCGGATGACGTGTTCGCCCGCGTCATCGAACCAGTGGCCGTCGTAGTAGCCCGTGTTAGGGACTTCGACAGTCAGTAGTTGTGCCCGCACCGCGTCAATCAGTGTTGAGCGGTTCTTGTGCTCGCGCTCAAACACCAGAAAGCGTTGCAGCTCAGACGCATCGAACCCACTGATAGCTTCGAGCGTGTTGTCGATGTTCTCGTCGTCGTAGTTATCTATCATGGGTCATACTCAGAGCACGCGATGATGTCCTGACCAGACACGTGGTACGGCGAGATATGGTCCACACGAAACACCGTGCCTCGGTGGGTTATCTCGCTGGCGTCTTCGCCACTCCCATCGCGGAACTCGCCATCGGTGACTTCGACCACGTCATCACGAGCGATGAAGACGATATCCGATTCAGCCGTCAGGCCGAAGATATCGTCATCCACTGACTCG